>Ga0187893_10003297_pt1 | contig 33157 bp, 36 predicted proteins | sample MA1701074metaG_FD_139574 | JGI IMG/M metagenome (GOLD analysis project Ga0187893, IMG submission 139574) | White microbial mat communities from a basaltic lava cave in the Kipuka Kanohina Cave System on the Island of Hawaii, USA - MA170107-4 metaG ...
CTAAGGTACCCACCTTAAGGTTTTGGTCAGGCGCACCTAGTTGATGCCCTTCCGAACTGTTGAGAAGCCAACTATCTATCAAATTGATAAATAGAAACTTATTGTTAAGCCGCGGGACCTGAGAACCACAGCAGGGCCACCTTACGCCACCTTAGTCTGTTGCCGATTAGCCCACAGGTGATACTCAGGTTTAATCCTTCTTGAGTCTTTATAGTAATGTTCCGTAGGATCAAGCTAAGGAAGCTGGAGAGAACAGCGGAGGGAAAATGAAGCGGACTCTAACGGCTTGTTGCGGGCTAGCGCTAGGGCTGGCCGCACAAGCCTTCGCGGTGCCAGTGAGTTTCATGCATACAGCGGGAGGTGTGTGGAGCACTGGCTTTGGAACCAATGCCCTTTTTCTAGCCGATGCATCCATCGATCCGCACTTCACCTTGATCCAAGTGCCGGCGGGATGCACGGGCACGCCTTGCCAAACGGATATCGGGGCCCCTTTCGGGCCGAATAGTTATGTAGTGATGGGAGGCCAGTTTCCCATTGTCGGACCGTGGTTTGACAATGAGCCGAACTCTCAGTGGATCGGACCGCGCGCCAACCAGAGCAACACAAACACCGTGACGAACAATCACGTCCACCACAACGACACGGATCCCTATGTGTACCGGATGTGGTTCAACCTTGAGGCCTTAGGGTTACGGCCAGCGGGCGCGAGCATAAGCTTGCGCTGGTCTAGCGACAACCAGAACGGCACACCGGACAGCTTCGCGTCACATATCCAGTTTTGCACAGGTCTGACAAGCGGCAGCGACACTTCTCGCGCCGGCTGCGCCGCGGTAGCCAACAGCGGAAACAACGGCCAAGGCATGCCGCTAGTCCCGGTCACCATTTCGCAGGGCTTTGTTAATGGCTGGATGGCTCTCGACTTCCTCGTTTACAACGAAGTGCTTGCGGTAGGTCTGAATCCGTCCGGACTGAACGTGCAGATTCTGTCGGCAACCGCCGAGGTTTCGATGCCAGAGCCTTCCACTATGGCTTTAGCGGGTTTAGGTTTGATTGGAATGGCCTGGTTCCGCCGGCGGAAGGTGTAAAGGGAGTTCTCTCTCGCAATTAGCGCTCCTGGGGCCGTTCCTGGCTGTGGGAACGGCCCGATCTTTATTTTGAGACAACTTGACCCCCTGTGACGCCGTCGCCTAAAATCGTAATCGACGAGGTGTAGCTTAATCGAGGCTTTGCAATGAAGGCTCCCGTACGATCCAGATGTTCTTCGCTGCCGGATCGGGCAGCCGGAATTCTTCATTCGATCGTACATGCTTATATTGAAAGCGGGGAACCGGTTTCGTCGCGCTCCATCAGCCGCGGCAAGGGAACGCACCTGAGCCCGGCGTCCATCCGCAACATCATGGCCGACTTGAGCGACGCAGGATATCTCTCGCAACCGCATACATCAGCCGGCCGCGTTCCGACAGTGTGTGCATTCCACGAATACGTACAGTCGATTCAGGTTTCCCGCGGACTGAACGCCGAGGTCAGCCGGTTGCGGCAACAAATCCGAAGCCTTGATTCGATTGAGGCGCGAGTGGAGCGGAGCTCCATTGTGCTGATGGAGATTTCGCGCAACATGGGAATCGCGGCGGCAATTCCGTCGGCAAGCCAGATTCTTCATCAAGTGGAATTGATCTCGCTTTCCGAGCGGCGTGTACTGATGATCGTCGTGACGGGCGATCGAATGGTGCGGGAAAAAGTGGTCGCCGTCGAGAGCGACATCTCCCAGCAAGAGTTGGTCTCGCTTCGAAACTACATCAACGGCGAATTCTCCGGCTGGACATTCTCCGCTCTGCAACAGGAACTTACGGCCAGGCTGGAGCAGGAGCGGGCCGTCTATGACTGGCTCATGAAGAAACTGGCCTTGCTGGTGAACAAGGGGCTGCTCGATGTCGGATTGACGCCAAGCCTGCACACGGAGGGCGCAACCAACCTGCTGGGGGTGGACCTACACCTTACACGCGAACGGATGCAGTCGTTGCTCAAGACGCTCGAGGGCAAGAAGCGGATTCTCGAACTTCTCGACCAGTTCCTGGAACCCTCCGGCGAAGTGGAAGTCCGGGTGGGACTGGGAGAGGCGCACCCGAGCATGGACGAATTGTCTTTGATCGGGCTGACGATTCCGTTGCAGGACGGGTTGTCGGCAAAGATTGCCGTTCTGGGTCCAATGCGCATGAACTATGAACGCGTGATGAACGCCGTTTATCATGTAGGTCAGGCCCTGCAAAGCTCCGCCCCATAGCTGCCAGTCTCCAATACAACTTTTTGAGCAGATGCTAGTCTGAAAGTATGGATGAAGTAAAGAATACTCCCGAGGATGGGGCTGGAGTTGGCGTCGAAGAGCGCCGGGAGAGGGCCCGCGGCGGCTCCCCGTCCGGCGACCGCGTACAAATCTCGGATCCAGTGGATCAATTGGCTGCCATTGCCGTGGAACGGGACCAGTTGGTGGCCGAAAAGACGGAATTGGCGGACCGGCTGTTACGCCGTCAGGCGGAGTTTGAAAACTACCGCAAGCGCGTCGAGCGCGAGAGGGGCGAAGTGCTCGACTATGGAGGCATGGAGGTGGTGCGGGCCATGCTGCCTATGATCGACGACTTTGAACGGGCGCTCCAGACCGAGACAATAGACAAGGAATTAATGCGCGGCATAGGACTGATTTATCAGAGAGTTAGCGACGCTCTAAAGAAACTCGGTCTGGAACCGATGGAGGCGGAAGGGAAGAAATTCGATCCCAACCTACACCATGCCGTAGACAAGCAGGAAACCATGGAACTGGACGAGGATATCGTTTTGTCTGAGTATCAGAAGGGCTATTATTGGAAAGGACGGCTCCTGCGGCCCGCCATGGTTAAGGTGTCGGTTCGCCCCTAGGGACGCGGAAGCAAACAATGATGGCCGATACCAAACGCGATTATTACGAGGTTCTGGGCGTCTCGCGCGAGGCCGACGATCAGGCGCTGAAATCAGCCTATCGGAAACTGGCGCTGAAGTACCACCCCGACCGCAACTCCGGCGACGCTACCGCTGAGGACAAGTTCAAGGAGGCCGCCGAAGCCTACAGCGTGCTGAGCGATCCACAGAAGCGCGCCAGCTATGACCGCTTCGGGCATGCCGGTCTGCAAGCCGCCGGCGCCACGCCGGGTGGCTTCGACCCTTCCGTTTTCGCAGATTTCAGCGACATCCTGGGAGATTTCTTTGGGTTCGGCGACTTATTCGGCGGCGGGAACCGCCGCAGCAGGGTCCACCGCGGCGACGACCTTCGCTTCGACCTTGAAATCACGCTCGAAGAGGTGATGCACGGAAAATCCGCGGACTTGCTGATTCCCCGGCTGGAGGTCTGCAGCCGCTGCAACACCACGGGGGCGGAACCTGGTGGAATGTCAGCCTGTCCGGCCTGCCATGGGAGAGGCGAAATGCTTTACCAGCAGGGTTTTCTATCGATCCGGCGGACGTGTTCGCAATGCGGAGGACGAGGGCAGGTGGTGCGGCGTGTCTGCCAGCAGTGTAAGGGGGAGGGCTTCAAACGCACGGAACGTAAGCTGAAAGTTACGATTCCACCGGGCGTCGACGACAATACCCGGCTGCGTTTGTCGAAAGAGGGCCAGCCCGGCCTCAACGGAGGCCCGCCTGGAGACCTCTACGTAGTGATCCGGGTCAAAGATCACCCCATATTCGAGCGGCACGAAGACCAGTTGCATTGCACAGTCCCGGTCAATATAGCCCAAGCCGCTCTTGGCGCCGAAGTAGACCTTCTTACGTTCGACGGGCTCGAATCCGTCAAGATTCCCGAGGGAGCGCAAAACGGCGGCACAATCAAACTGAAAGGGCTGGGAGTTCCGCGCGTGAACTCATCCGGCCGGGGCGATTTGATGGTGCATGTCGAAGTGCGGGTTCCGGAGAAGCTCACGCGGGAGCAGCGCAAGCTGCTGGAGCAGCTCAGAGAGACTCTGCCGGTAGAGAACGAACCGAAAGAAAAGGGCTTGTTCGAAAAAGTAAAAGACTACTTCATGTAGAAAGATCCGGCGGGTCAGCGCTGGAGCAGCGTCTCCAGCCGCTCCAGGCCGGTACGGCTTACCGGCAGCTTCTCACCAGACAAAAGGACCGCTACTTTGCTGTTTTTACCGTACGGCTCCAATCTGGCGACGCGTTCGAGATTCACCAGAAACGACCGGTGGATGCGCACATATTTGCGCGGATCGAGCGCGGCTTCGAGGCTGGAAATCGTCTGCTGCTTCAAAATTGTCCTGCTCTCGACACGTAAGGCGATGTAGTCCTCCTGCGCTTCCACGTAGTCGAGCTTCTCTACAGGAATGATATGAACCTTGGATCCATCCCGTGTAACGATGCGTTCAAGATGCTGTTTGGGGCCGCGCGCGGCGGTCGATAGCTCCTCGCCGCGGACCGTTGTCAGCCCGATGCGGAGTCTGGCTCGCTCGATGGCAGTTTCCAGGCGCTCTTTGGTGAACGGTTTGAGCAGATAATCCACCGCATGCACTTCGAAGGCGCGCATGGCATAGGCGTCAAAGGCGGTGACGAATATGACTGCGATTCCAGGACCAAGCAGCTCGAGGACTTCGAAACCGTCGAGTTTGGGCATCTGGACGTCGAGAAGCAGCAGATCGGGCTTGATCTCGGAAACGGCTTTCACGGCTTCAAAGCCGTTGGCGCACTCTCCGGCGATCTCGATGAGCTCATGCGATTCGAGAAACTCACGCAGCACCTTGCGGGCGAGAGACTCGTCGTCGACGATCACCACGCGAAGTTTGCTCATTGCGAAATCACCTCCGGAGGCTGCTTGAGGATGCGCAATTCGGCCCGGTATTGGCCGTTCTCCAGCCGTGTGTCGAGACGGGCGCCGCCCCCATAAATAGTGGCGAGCCGCCTTCGAACATTGGCCAGGCCGAGGCCGGCGCCTTTGCGCGAGGGCAGTTCGGCATCGACGCTGTTGCTGATGCTGATAACGATCTCGTTCTCACGCTCGCGCACGTCCAGCCGGATGACGCCGCCGTCCACCAATTGGGCGATCCCGTGCTTTACCGCGTTTTCGACAAGCGGTTGCAGAACCAGTGGCGGGACCAGAATCGGCGGCAGAGTTTCGCTCACCGATTCCTCAACCCGCATGCGTTGCTCGAAGCGAACGCGCTCGATGGCCAGATAATGCCGGGCGAGCATCAACTCTTCGGCGAGCGGAATGAATTTCCTGTCGCCGATCTTAAGGCTGACGCGAAGGAAATCGGCGAGATCAACGCACATGCGCCGCGCGCGCTCCGGATCAATCGAGACGAGAGCGCTGATTGAATGCAGGCTGTTGAAGAGGAAGTGCGGCCTTACCTGCTCACGTAGAGCCTTCAATTCCGCTTCCCGGGCCATAACCGCCGCCTCCACCTCGCGGTTCTTCATTTCCTCCGCGCGATCGGCTTCCACCACCAGGTAGTTAAACGTAACGGCCAGCAGGTAGAGCAGAATGCCCGTTGCGAACAGCCAGTTCTCGTTGCGAGCCACGCGAGCCTCCAATCCCGTCCAATTCGTAGTTTCCGCCAACCCCGTGGCCAGCAGGCGAGAGGTCAGCAGCCATAATCCCGACGCCGCGAGCGAAGCGGCCACAGATGCGGCCCCCAGGCGCACTCCACTCCCGCCGGCGAGCGGGATCTGCCGGCACAGATACCAGGCGCTGAGGCAAATCATGGAGTAGACCAGTGACAACCCGAGGGCCATCGCTACAGCCTCGCCAGGCTGATGACCACCGGCCCGCCAAAGAAACAGGGCCTGCATGGCGAAGACCGGCATCCAGGCCAGTGCGTAAATGATCCCCCTCCGGCCGGAGAGCAACGGGTGCATGGGAGCCTAGTTTTTCACCGATACACCGCCGAACATGGCGAATCCCCTGACTGTGAGGTGTTGCAGGTCAGCACCGTCGGACGTTTCCGGCGCCATGGCCTTATTCTCAAGGCCCCCGAAGATCGCGGGACCTTGCATGCTGACACGCCAAGTGGGTGGAACGCGAATTTCGATTCCACCAAAAATCACCTCGGCATAGATTACGGCGCCCCCGTTGGCCAGTCGCGAACCGGTCAGATCGATTTCATGACCGCCGAATGCAGCCAGTAGATTCCCACCCTCGAAGGCCGGCGATGCGACATTCTTTTCGATACCGCCGAACATGGCAAATTCCGATAGCCGCGACTCGGAGCTCAATGAGGAATTCTTGGCGGACTGGGGCGGCCGGACAGCACGCCATACAAGGAATCCGCCCAAGGCGATCAGATAGAGCGGCCACAACTGACGGAAACGTAATTCCAACAACCCCAATTTCTCAAGCTCCAACCCAGCGCCCAGAATTACCAGGAACACGCCGAAAGCCTTACCAAAAGGCCCATTGCGGCCAACCAGAAACATGCCGCCAACCAGAAGGAATACCACGGGCCAGAAATGATGCATCAGGTTGGTGTCCAACAGATCCACACGTTCCAGCAGCAGGACAGCGCCGGCTGCAATCAAGATCAGCCCATAGATGATGCCTGACCTCGCGCTGCCTTTCTGAGTCATTTCGTTCTCCTTCTGATTCGAGAGTATCCGAAGGCCGTTTCCGAGTCACGGCTGTTTCGCCCAGTTGCGCACGACCGCCGACCAACGTAGGAATCGCGCCGACGGTTTGTGAACAGAGCCGAGATTACTTATGCTGCAATTCCCAGTCGTAGCCGATGCCCGGATCGTCGTAGGAGATGCGTCCTTCGTCGGCGGGATTATAGTGGCGGCTTGTGAGATAGATCAGAACACCGGGCTCCTGACTGAGCACTTTATAGCCGTGTCCGACGCCCGGGGGAATCAGGAGCTGCCAAGGGCGCAGGCTGCCAACATAGAAGGTGTTCTTGGATCCGAAAGTAATGGATTCTTTGCGCAGGTCGACCAGCGCCACCTGGAACATGCCCTTGGCGGGCACCCAGCAATCGGACTGCTCCCTGTGATAGTGGAAAGCTTTGATTGCGCCCGGGTAACTCAGAGCTGCCGAGATCTGGGTATGCTCGGCCAAAAAGCCGGCGACCAGGCCGCTTCCTAGCCGCGCCACTTCAAGAAAGTAACCGCGGTCGTCCGGCCAAACAGAGAATGGCTGGACGCAGACTCCCTGAATCAGGTCCGGAGAATCCGGCTTCAGGATGATGCTCCCGATGCCCTCCAGGCATTTGGGCACGGTGATTTCGATCTTGGGTTGCAGCCCGGCGGATCGTTCAGCGGCGCTTATGCTCATGGAAGTGGCGATGCCAGCAACAACCCATATGATACAATTTGGCAGCAATGCGGGTCCATCTCTGGAATGATTCGAATGCGGAGCCGATGAGTCCTTTGATCAGCCGGCAGGTGTTGCATGCGGAAACAATGACCATGGCTCGACTGGTGATAAAGAAAGGCGGAGTAGTGCCCCTGCACCAGCATGTCAACGAGCAGATATCGACGATCATCGAGGGAGTGCTGCTATTTGAGATCGATGGCAGGCAAGTAACAGTCGGCGCCGGAGAGTCGTTGGTGATCCCGCCGGACATTCCACATAAAGTAGAGGCGCTCGAAGATACGATCGCGGTGGATGTCTTCTCGCCGGTACGCGAGGACTGGGTGCGCGGCGACGACGCTTACCTGCGAAGGTAATCTTCGAGGACCCCCCAGACGGTTTCGGTGTCGAGTGCCTCGATCAAGGAGTTCGGGGAGCGCATCACGATTCGTCGGCCGCGTGGCGCCCAAACCGCCGGATCGGTTGGTCCGAAGAGAACCACCACCGGGACACCGGCCGCGGCAGCCAGGTGGGAAATTCCTGAGTCGTTTCCCAAGTACAGGCGCGCTCCAGCCAGCCAATTCGCCAAATCCCACAAATTCGAGAACCGCTGGGCGGCTGGGAGGCTCTCTTCAGGTCCGGCTGTCCAGCGCACCTCCAAATGCGATTCGAGCTTAGCCGCCACCTGCTGAAAGCGCTCGAGAGGCCAGTTCTTTTTGGCGCTGCCTGAGAACGGATGGATGGCGGCAAACCCGTCGTCCCTGCGTTGGATTGATAAGCGCGGAACCGCTCCCGGCGGCGCTCCAACCTGCGCCAGATAATAATCGGTTGCATGCAGATTGTTCCCGTCCGGCAGTGCATCCAGAAACCGGACGGGAAAACCCGCCAGCGCCCGGCGAAACTCAGGCCGGCGCGTACCGTACCAGGAAACAATGGAGTCGAACCCGCTCAGCCGCTCAACCAGCAGCGGATTCACAGGCCTGCCCGGCAATCCGAATGCATCGAGACCGGCCGAATAAAGCGACTCGGCCTTGTCGGCGAAACGCGCCAGCGGCGCCGTGTTTTCGCCGGTCCAGACTTCCGTATATTCCGAGCGAAGGAATTCGAGGGCGGGAAGCGACACCAGAAAATCGCCAATGGCTCCATGGCGGATCAACAGGCGGCGCAAGGCTTCAATTCACGATATCGATGGCCAGTTTCACATCGATGGTCCGTGGCGGATAGCATTCCTTATGGCTGCACGCCTGGTAACGCAGCTTGCCCGGAATCACCTGCATGCCGGGCGGGGCGGCGGAAGGCACGCGAAAGCGCGTGGCGATCTCAAAATCGCCGGTATAGACGGAAAGCGGCTTTTCCGAAAATTCGTACTTTTCCATGCGCGGAGCCGGATACAGAACCTGCTCCACTTCCAGCGGCGCGGCTGTCCAGGTGAGCCGTAAGGGGATCAGGTAGTCGTCGGCCGGCGTGTTGCTGTTTACATGGAAACCGCTTCGCAGTTGTACGGTGATTTTCGCAACAGCCGCCGTGTTCCTCTTTGCCACCAGTTTGACGGGAGGACTCACCGAAAGGATATTACTTTGTCCCGGGAGGGGAATCGCCAGCAGCAGCAGCGCTGGAGAGGTTTTCAAGCAACTGATCAATCTCATTCTGATATACGCTCTTGCTAACAAGTCCGACATGCACACCTGCAATCTTGCCATTGCGGTCCAGCAGAAACGAAGTCGGCAGGGATGAAACGCCGCCATAGAGGTCGGCCACTTCATCGGTTCCGATGACAACCCGATAGTTCACTTTCTTGCTTTCGATGTAGGGCTTGACAATCTCCCACCCTTCCTCGTCCATCGAAATACCGATGACGGCGAATCCGCGATCCTTGTATCGCTGTTCGAAATCCACGAACCAGGGGATCTCGATTTTACAGGGCCCGCACCAGGTGGCCCAGAAATTCAGCAGTACGATCTTGCCGCGGTAGTCGGAGAGCTTGACAGTGCGGCCGTCGGCGTCTTTCAGGCTGAAATCCGGCGCCTGGTTGCGATCTTTTTCCGGCTTGACAGCCGCCTTGACGGAGCCCGTGGAGTTGCATCCGCCGGCGAAGATTCCCAGGCCGAGCAGCACCGTCAGAGCCATCAAAAGATGCCGTGGGGAGCGTGACATGAAGAAACTCCTTCAATTCATTATACTGGCACCGGCCCTCGCGCCAGCAGATCTGCCAGCCAAAGCCTGCGCCGGTGGCGGAAAGAAGCGGCCAAAGTGTATTCCTCATGCGGCTCCCGCGCGAAAAACCATCCGGCCGAGTCGCAAAAACTCTCGCAAGCGTACTCCCTCCAGCGGCGCGATCTCCCTGCAACATCGCCGGGGCTCAGGTTCAATTTCATTTTCTCGGAAGACCAGCCCAGCTCTCCGTGCGACTTGAGCCGGAACTCACGTTGTAAAAGCTCCTCCCAACTCCTTCGGGTTGCGTTACCGAGCCGGGCCCAGACGAAATGGAACAATTCATGCATGAGGATTCTACTCAGTTCGCCAGGTTCGCTCAATAAAGCGGTTTCCAGCACTATTTCGCGTATGCGTATAAGGCTCGCCGCATGTACGGGTGTGCCCACATCGCTCCCGGATCGTAGACGTCCGCGACTCACTGTAAGTTGCTCTCGAAGCCGGATTTCGATTGGACGCCCTTCAATGGAAGGCAGTTCTTGCAGGGCCTTTTCAAGAAGCTGCTGCCCGGAGCGGCGCCGTGAGGTCAGCGGATGGATTCGAAATAATCCGCGCGCTCGACTTTGAGCTCGACGGCCTTGGCGTTGGATTCGATCCATTCGCGTACTTTCCGATTCTTCAGCTCCACATGGATGATCTCTTTGACATCATCGTAAGGCTGTGGGGCCAGCGACGTCAGCTTAAGCAGATAATACCCGTTGGGCTGCCGCACCGGCTCGCTGATCTCATTCGGCTTCAACTGGAAAACCGCTTGTTTGATGGCGTCCGGGAGCTTGTCCGCTCGCTTGATGGGACCGAAATCGCCGTTCTTTTCCTTCGAGATCGGATCTTCGGAGTGTTGCTGCACGTATTTCACAAAATCGGCGCCGGCGCGCAGCTCTTTGAGCAGACCTTCACATTTGGCCAGAGCTTCGGGCTCGGTGAGGCTCTTTTTAGCCGGGTCCGAGCTCTGTTGCTGCGATGTCACGAACGGGACATAGATGATCTTGAGGGATGCCTGAGTGAACTCGTCCTTTCTCGCCTCGTAATGTTTCTTTTGGTCCTCGGGATCGACAGGGGTCATCTTGGATACTTCTTCGATCACGGCCTGCGAGAGGACCTGCATTTGAGCAACGCGAATCCCCTCTTTGTACGGACTCTGATCCTGGAGTTTCCGCGTTTCCGCTTCCTCGGTCAGGCGCAGCAGCAGGAACCATTGCGAAAGGAATCCTTTTGGATCGCGGTTATAGTTCTGGCGCATGCCTTGGGGCAGCGACTCCAGAATTCTGTCAATATCGGCGACGGTGATCTTTTTCACCCCAGTGGTGGCGACGACAGTGTCGTTTTTGATTTCGGGTTTCGTAGCGGCTGATGTTTGCGCGGAAAGCGCAGGCAGGAAAAAGGCGAACAAAAGGAGATGTTTCATTTCCATGGGGCACTTGGCTGGTCCCCCCTCATTGTAGCAGCACGCGAGCAGCGCCCCTGGAGGCTATTTGTGGGTTGCCAGCGCGGTCGACTTGCGCCCTATCCGGAAGATCTCAAACAGCCCGAAGCTGAACGCCATCGGCATGACGGGAACCCAAGGGGAAGGAGGCATGAGGGTTTGACAGACAGGCCAATCCCCAGTAGATCAAGCTACCGAGGATTGCTCCTCCGAAGCCGTCCGCGAACGCTTTCATGGTGGTGAGCAATTCTCGCCTCATGCACTCCTCTCCTCACACTCATACGCGGAAAATCTAGGAAGAAAGGGATCAGGCGGCGAGATTATTTTTTCCTAATGCGAGCGCTTGACTGAGGCGCTGCGTACGCCCGTGAGCCGGTCGGCGGCTTTCTTTTTAGCGGCATCGCTGATTTTCACGTTGTTGACGACCGCTTTGGCGCCGGCGTTACGAGCTAGACGCGTTGCCGTCCCTTTGTGCTGAATTACGTCGGTGGCGCCTCCGATAGTGGCAATGCCTCCCTCCACCCGCACCTGAAATTTATTGACGGCGATCTTGGATTTGGCGAAGCGTTCCTGGATCGCTTTCTGAATGGTCAGGTCGCTCGATGTTTTTGCCTCCTGGCCGGTTTTGGTCGGGGTGCTCGAGGATGGCCGTGTGTTTGTCTGTGTCCAACAAATTGAGGCGGCCAGCAGGAAAGCGAGTTGTAATCGGAGCATACATATTAGTGAGGACTGCCAGTGTGATATCTCTAACAGCATGCGAATCATTCTGCTTTTGCTTTCCACGATCCAAGTAGTTTTCCCTGCCGACTGGCCGCAATGGCGCGGCCCGAACCGCGATGGCATTTCGCCGGAAACCGGGCTGCTGAAATCGTGGCCACCCGGGGGTCCGAAGCTGGTGTGGAAAGCGGCAGGACTCTCGGAGGGGTTCTCCTCGATGGCCGTGGCAAAAGGCCGCATTTTTACACAGGGACAGCGCGGCGACCAGGAGTTTGTGCTTGCGCTCGATGAGGCGACCGGCAAGAGGGTATGGGAAACGCCGGCGGGCGGATCATTCCGCGAGCGGCGGGGGCATGGGCCGCGTGGAACGCCGACAGTGGATGAAGACCGGCTTTACGCACTTTCCGCCGACGGCACGCTGGTGTGCCTGGAAACGGCGACGGGCAAGAAGATCTGGGAGCAGAACATCGTGCAGAAGTATCGCGGCGACGTTCCACATTGGGGGATCTCGGAATCGCCGCTGGTGGATGGCGACAAATTGATCGTCACCCCCGGCGGCTCCGATGGCGCGGTGGTGGCCCTCGAGAAGCGCACCGGCAAACTCATCTGGAAATCGCAGAGGGAAGGCGCCGCTTATTCATCGCCAGTGGCGTTTGGCGCTGGCAATGCCCGGCAATATGTCGTATTCACGGCGGAGAACGTGCTGGGGCTTTCGGCATCGACGGGAGAACTGCTATGGCGGTACAACAAGGTGGTCAACGGTACAGCCAACATCGCCACGCCGATCTACCGTGACGGGCATGTTTTCGTATCCTCCGACTACGGCACGGGGTGCGCCCTGCTGCGCATCGAGCCCGGCACGGGCAAGGCGTCGGAAGTCTACTTCAACCGCGACATGAAGAACCACTACAGCAGTTCCGTGCTTGTGGGCAAGCATCTTTACGGGTTCTCGAGCCAGATTCTGACCGCAATGGATTTCCTCAGCGGCCAGGTAGCCTGGCGCGATCGTTCCGCCGGCAAAGGATCAGTCACCTACGCGGAAGGCCATCTGTACGTATTCAGTGAAAGGGGGAACATGGCGCTGGTGGAGGCGACGCCCGACGCTTATCGCGAAAAGGGAAGTTTCTCGATCCCCCCAGGCAGCTTCAATACCTGGACGCCGCCTGTAATTGCCAACGGCAAGCTTTACTTGCGGGAGCAGGATAACCTGTATTGCTACCACATCTCGGCGCGCTGAGGCAGGCCTTGCAGGCTTGCTTGGCCCCGGAGTATCTGGTCCCGCTATTATGGAGGTTCGAAACTTCCATGAAACCGATATCAGCCTCCGAGCAGCAGAGTCTAGTCGAACGCCTGATGCAATCATGCGGTGGATCCTACACCCCCGAGCAACGCCGCAAGTATTTCATCACCGGCCCACAATGGGCGGCAGCCTACGAAGGGCACGCTCTGTTCCACGCTCCGACGCGGCGTCCGGTTCCGTTTGAGGAGGTCATCCGCCAGTATGGGCAGATCGGCATCGGCTATTGGGCCACGCACGACACGGACGTTATTCCCACCGATGCACTTTTCACGGAAGGGCAGGAGAGAATCGTCGAGCGAATCGGGAAGGCGCTCGAGGAAAACGGCGTGCGCTGCTCGATGGTCACCACCGAGACATTTCATCACGCCGTATTTGCGGCGGGGCCTGCCGCCGAATCGCCCGCCATCCGCGAGTATGCCGCCGCGCGGCTGGCCAACACGGTGAAGATAGGCCATCAATTGGAAGCTCAGTTTGCTGTCTACTGGCCCGGTTCGCTGGGATACCAGATTCAGGGAGCGGTGGAGGAAACGGAGACATTGCGGTGGTATGCCGACGGGCTGAATGCAGCCTGCGAGGCGGATATCCGCATCGCGCGGGAGATGGGCAGGCAGACGCTGAAGCATTGTCTGGAAGCGAAGCCTTTCGAGCCGCAGGCCGAAATCCTTCTTCCGACCAGCGACGCCATGCTCGCCTTCATAGGCTCGGGGCTGCTGAAGCATCCCGAGATGGTGGGGCTGAACCCGGAGTATCTGCATGAGCTGATGTGGGGCGCGGCTCCACGGGCCGCGCTGGCGCGGGCGCTGTTGTGCGGCAAGTTGTGGCATTTCGACATCAACGACGGGTATCGCTTGAAGCATGACGTCGACATCGCGGTTGGGTTGGTGAATCCGTTCGACTGGTTGAACGTGCTCGTGCTTCTCAGGAGTCACGGTTATAACGGCCCGTTCAACCTCGACTACAAACCGCCGCGAACAACCAGCAACCACGGGGTATTCGCCGTGAGCTTCCCGACCGCCGTCGACCGCTTTATTACCTTGTGGGAAATGGCCGGCGAGGCACTCGAAGACCATGTTGTGCGGGAGGCTAGCGAGGCTCTCAAGGCGGGCGCGCCGGTCACCGATGCCAAGGACGCGCGGGCAATTACCGAGGCGCACAAAGAACTGCTGACCTTGCACGAGTTGATTGGTCATCGCCTCTTTCAGATCCTGGTGGGACAGCACAAGGGGCGGGTTTACGCAATCTGAATCATGGCGGCATGGGGGAAATTGCTGGTCATCTGCGGCGTTACCATGGCCGTGATCGGACTACTGCTGATGCTGCTGCCCGGCGGCCGTTTGCCGTTCCGTTTGGGGCAACTGCCGGGCGATATCGTCTGGAGGGGGAAATCGAGCGCCTTCTACTTTCCTGTCATGACCAGCTTGCTGCTGAGCGTGGTTTTGAGCGTGCTTTTCTGGCTGGCCGGTAAGCGATGAAATCAGCGCAACAGGCCCATCTTTTCGAGAGGCCAGTAGACAAATACCGCCTTCCCATAGATGTATTGGCGCGCGACGGTGCCCCAGGTGCGGCTGTCATTGGAAGAACTGCGGTGATCGCCGAGCACGTAGTAATGATCCGGAGGCAGGCGCACGAGCGGAAAGGACTGGCGGTCGCGGTACTGATCGGGGACGTAGGTTTCTTCCAGGCGCTTACCGTTAACGTAGACGACGCCATCTTCGAGCGCGACCGAGTCGCCCGGCAAGCCGATGACGCGTTTGATGTAGGATTTCGCGGGGTCCCCGGGGTAATAGAATACGACCATGTCGCCTCGCAGAATGTCGCCCAGTCCGAACTTGTAGATGAACTTGTTAATGAAGATGCGCTCCTGGTCAACCAATGAGGGCATCATGCTGGTTCCCTCCACCTTAACGGGCTGGTAGAGGAACAAAATCACAATGATGGCCAACACTACGGAAACCAAAAGATCCCGCAGCCAATGGAGCGTCATCGCCACGGCGGATCTCGACGCGGGCGAATGCGCTGCCGCCGCAACGGACGATGTGGTCTCGGCTCCGGATTCCTGGTTCATGTTAAGCCCGATCCGACGAGAGTAAATGTTTGATTGTTCATTATTACACCATGAGTGGACAGCAAGGTTCAACTGCCCTGATCATTCCAGCGCTGAACGAAGAAGACGTCATCGGTACTACATTGTCACGCATCCCCAGGAATCTCTTCGGCATGGTTCTGGTGGCCGATAACGGATCCACGGACCGGACGGCGGAAATCGCGAGGGAGTACGGGGCGGTCGTGGTGAGTGAGCCGGAACGCGGATACGGCGCGGCCTGTCTCAAGGCGCTCTCCTTCCTTCCGGCACATTGCCGTGAGGTCGTTTTTCTTCAGGCTGACGGCTCCGAGGATGTTGAGGAAGCCTCAATCCTGCTCGCTCCTATCCGGGATGGACGCGCAGACCTGGTGATTGGTTCCCGCAAGCTCGGCAATGCCGAGCCGGGAGCGTTGCTGCCGCACCAGGAGTTTGGAAACAACATCGCCGTGACCCTGATCCGATGGATTTTCAAGTTTTGCTACACGGATCTCGGTCCGTTCCGGGCGATTCGAGTGGATGCGCTCGGAGCTCTGGGTATGCAGGATCGCAACTACGGCTGGACCGTGGAGATGCAGGTGAAGGCGCTGCAAGCGGGTTTGCGTGTAATTGAGGTTCCCGTCTCTTACCGAAAGCGCGTTGCGGGGATGAATAAGGTGTCCGGAAACTGGAAGGCGAGTATCCTGGCGGGGGCAAAGATTTTATGGACGATCTGGAAACTGGCTTTCTTCTCCGGACGCCGGCGATGAATCCCTCCGCCATCGAGATTCGACCGAAAGTGCGGGGAGCGCTTCAGGCCTCCAAGCCCGTTGTGGCGCTCGAATCCACAATCATCGCGCACGGAATGCCTTATCCGGCGAATCTGGATACGGCACACCGCGTCGAGAGGATTGTGGAAGAACAAGGCGCAACACCGGCGACCATCGGAATCGTGGAGGGCCGGATTACGGTTGGGCTCTACCCGGACGAGATCGAGCTTTTTGCTACGAGCGATAACGTAAGAAAAGCGGGTGAGCGGGACATTGCGCCGGCGCTAGCCGGAGGTTGGAGTGCGGCCACCACCGCGGGGGCGAGCATGGCTATTGCGGCCGCTGCCGGGATTTGCGTGTTTGTAACAGGCCCCATCGGAGGCGTGGGCCCGTTTGCGGCGCGAGATTTCGATATTTCGGCGGACCTGCTGGCGATCGCGCAATACCCCGTGATCACCGTGTGTTCCGGCACGAAGGCTTTCATGGACGTTGCGGCGACGCTGGAACTGCTCGAGACGCTGCGAGTCCCGGTTGCCACGTGGGGCACGGACGAGTTTCCTCTCTTTTACACTCGATCGAGCGGGGTTCGGAATGAGTGGACGGTCCAGCAAGCCGGTGAGGTCACCCGGGTGTTTGCAGCCTTACGCGCGCTCGGCATCGGGCGGGGAGTCCTTGTGGCCGTACCCGTGCCCGCGCATCAGGAACTTCCGTCAGAGCAGGCACAAGCGGCAATCGATCAGGCTTTGGATCAAGCTAAGCAGCGCGGCGTGACGGGCAAGCAGCTCACGCCGTTTGTCCTTTCCGCTTATCCACCAGGCTACAGGCGGCCTGAGCCTGGAGGCCAATCTCGCATTGGTATGCCACAACGCGCTCATTGGCGCCGGGATAGCTCGGGAATGCGCAGCTTCCGTTCTTTAAGGGCTTCAAACTTGCCGGGCCTGGCTGCTAATTCCTTTTTGATTCAAGGAGTTTTTTCCGTATGGGACGAGGATTTTCCCAGATGGCGGTAAAAACCGAGATCCTCATGGGTGAGCATTTTCGTAGCGAAGATGATTTGGCCGGCATGCTGCGCGAAGTGCTCCACGACATGAAAGACAGCTTCGAGGACGGTGATCTGATAGCCCTGAATGGTGACGGTTTCCCGCAGCCGCTCGGGTGTTAGTCCGTTGATGACCTGGTTGGCCTGCTCGACGGCGCTTTTCAGCCGCTCGATCAGATCCTCTTTAGGAATCTCGCCGCGCGCGGAAAATTCGCGGTCGCGGACGCGCACATCCGGTTTGCCGCCGACACCGCTGAGAATCCACTGCCGGACGTTGCCCGCCAGATGGAGAAGGAGGTTGCCCGGTGCATTTTCGCTTTCCGATGCCCGCGCCCAGACTTGCTCTTCGCTGAGGCGGCCCACACATTCGCCGATCCGATCCAGATACTGAGCCAGCCGGCGAGTCGAGACGCCCAGAAACACTGAGGTCAATTCCGCATCCATACTACGGGAGTATAGAACCGCGCGAGGGCGGAACGCACCTCCCGGAAGAGATCTTCCAGACGTGTTAACTTGGAGTTTATGCTCGCTAAGTGGGTCATTGTGGCGCTGTGTGTGTGCCTGGCACAGTGCTTGTTTGCCGAGGGCGCACTCTCGGGACGGCGCGCGCCAGGCTTTTCGCTTCCGGACCGCACAATGAAGCAGCACGACCCGCAGGATTACCGCGGCAAAGTGCTGATCCTCGACATGATGCAAACTGGATGCCCCACCTGCAAGACGATCAGTGGCGTGCTGGAGCAGGTGACCGCGAAATTCGGAGCAAAAGTTCAGGTATTAAGCATTGTAGTGCCGCCCGATACGATGGACACGGTCCAGAAGTACATTTCCGCCAACAACATCAAATCGCCCATCGTGTTTGACTGCGGGCAGGTGACCGCCTCCTACCTGAAAATCACGCCGCAAAACCCCGCGGTCAAGTTCCCCCATCTGTTTCTTATCGATCCGGAAGGAATGATCCGCACGGATTTCGATCACCACGATGCCAACAGCGGCAAGACGACGGTGAAGTCCATCTCCGCCGCCATCGACCAGATGTTGCAGGGACCTCCAGCGAAAAAACGATAGAATCGAGTACCGGCACATGTCCAATCAGACCCTCACCATTACAGACAACCGAACTGGAAGATCGTACACTATACCGGTTGAGAACGGCTCGATACGCGCCACTGACCTGCGCAAGATCACGACAGACGAGAGCGACGATGCGGGTCTGTGCACCTACGATCCTGGGTTCATGAATACTGCGGCCTGCAAGAGCCGGATTTGTTATATCGATGGCGACAAAGGGATACTCGAATACCGCGGATATCCGATTGAGCAGCTCGCTGAGCATTGTTCGTTTCTCGAGGTTGCTTATCTGCTCTACAACGGGGAGCTGCCCTCGCGATCGCAGCTCGACGAGTTCGTCTTTCAGGTGACGCACCACACGATTCTGCATGAGAACGTGAAGCAGTTCATGTCCGGCTTCCGTTATAACGCGCACCCGATGGGGATGTTCATCAGCACCGTGGCGGCGTTGTCCACGTTTTATCCGGAGGCAAAAGAGATTCACGACGCCGAGATCCGGAGCAAACAGTTTTTCCGGCTAGTGGCGAAGGTTCCCACGATTGGGGCGTTCGTCTACCGGCATAACATCGGCATGCCTTATGTGTATCCGGACAACGAACTTTCCTACACCGGAAATTTCCTGAACATGATGTTCAAGAAGACCGAAGTCCAATACAAACCGAACCCGGTGCTGGAACGAGCCCTGGATGTCCTTTTTATCCTGCACGCCGATCACGAGCAGAATTGTTCGACGACGTCGATGCGCAGTGTGGGAAGCGCGAACACGGATCCTTACTGCGCTCTGGCCGCCGCGGCATCGGCGCTGTACGGGCCGCTGCATGGCGGCGCAAACGAAGCAGTGTTGAAGATGCTGCGCGAGATTGGAAGCAAGGATGGCATTCCGGAATACATCCAGCGCGTCAAATCCGGAGAGGTGCGTTTGATGGGATTCGGGCACCGCGTATACAAGAATTACGATCCGCGCGCCCGGATCATCAAGGAAACCGCCGCCGCGGTCTTTGAAGTAACAGGCCGCAATCCGCTGATCGACATCGCCATCGAATTGGAGCGGATCGCTCTGGAGGACGACTATTTCATCAAGCGCAGGCTCTATCCGAACGTGGATTTTTACTCCGGCATCATCTATGAGGCGATCGGCTTGCCGATGGAGATGTTCACGGTGATGTTCGCGATTCCGCGCACCTCGGGCTGGCTGACGCATTGGGAAGAGATGCTGGACGACAGCGATCAGAAAATCGCCCGGCCCAAGCAATTGTATCTGGGTTCGGCGCGGCGGGATTTTGTTCCGATGGAGAAACGCTAGCCTTCCTATAGCGGAACCGCATGGCATCCGAGGTTCTTTCCAAGACAAGCGCGGCGGGAAAGCCGGAGCAGAGGCTTCAGCGGCGGGTTTCCGAAATTGCCGCGGAGCCAGGTATGAAAGACGCGCTGAGCTGGTTTCGGCGGAATCGGCATTGGGTCAATGAAAAACACCTGGAGCTGTGCCGCGTTCCCTCGGCGACGTTCTTCGAGCAGAAACGCGCCGAATGGATGACGGAGCAGTTACGGGAGCAAGGATGGGAGGCCCGCATCGATCGGGCGGGTAATGTAATCGCCTATCCCGACAGCGTCAGGGATGGGCCTTTCATCGCGCTGACCGCTCACCTGGACACGGTTCTGGCGCCGCGAACGCGTGAGGAGATTCGAACCGGCGCTGAAGGGCGATTCCACGGGCCGGGCGTGGCCGATAACGGAGCGGGGCTGGCGGCTTTGCTGGCGGTTGCGGCCTGCTGGATCCAGGAGCAGCCGGTAATCGCGCCGGGCGCGTCGCTGCTGCTTGTGGCAAACGTCGGCGAGGAAGGCGAGGGCAACCTGAGCGGCATGCGATTCCTGTGCCGGCAGCCGGTAAGTCAGAAGATCCGGTCTTTTCTCGTGCTGGACGGTCCGGGCACGGATCATATCACCTGCCGGGCTCTGGCCAGCCGCCGTTTTGAAATCACATTTGGCGGTCCGGGCGGACATAGCTGGAGCGATTACGGCAATGCCAACCCGGTTCACGCGCTGAGCCGCGCGATTCACCTTTTTACCGAAGAGTACTTTCGGGGAGGGTATGAGGCGGCGCCACGCAGTTCCTTCAACTTCGGTTTGATTGATGGCGGAGTGAGCGTTAATTCGATACCGGCGTCGGCAATGGCGAAAGTGGACCTTCGATCGGAAGATCCAGAACGGCTGGAAGAATTGGCGCGCGCGCTCACCGGAGTGGTGGAGAGCGCCATGGAGACCGAGAACGGACGGGCAACGGGGGGCAAACTGGTGGCGAAGATGCGTGAGATTGGCTCCCGGCCAGGCGGGGTTCTGGCCCACAACGCACACATACTGCCTTTCCTGCGTGCCGTGGACGCACACCTGGGCATCCGCTCGCATCTTGATTGTGCTTCCACCGACGCCAACGTGCCGCTCTCAATGGGCATGGAGGCGATCTCGATCGGCGCGGGTGGGCAGGGAGGCGGGGCACATACCGCGGAGGAGTGGTTCGACCCGGAGGGGCGCGATCTGGGGTTGCGGAGAATCCTGCTGGCGCTCGCTCTGCTGCTTTCCAACTGAATGATCTCCTTGTCCTTGCGGGGCAGAGCCGAGGCCGGCCTGGTCTCGGTTGCCTTGATCTGGGGGAGCACCTTCATCATCGTCAAGGACGCCTTGGATGAAGTCTCCACGCTCCTGTTCCTGGCTTTGCGATTCAGTCTGGCAACCGGCGCCCTTGCGCTGCTGTTCCGCGGCAAGCTCTCAGTGGAGCCGGAACGGCGCCGTATAACGCTCAAAACAGGGTTCCTGGCCGGATGCTGCCTTTTTACCGGCTATTTTTTTCAGACTCTGGGCCTGCGCTACACGACGCCCTCCAAGTCGGCGTTTATCACGGGATTGAGCGTGCTGCTGGTACCTTTTCTGGCCGCGCTCGTCTATAGAAAGGCGCCGCTTGTGCCGGAAGTCGTTGGGGTGGCGGTCGCGACGGTAGGCCTGGGCCTGCTAACGCTGCCGCCGGGACGATTCTCTCTTGGCTATGGCGACTCATTGACGCTGGCGTGCGCGGTTGCTTTCGCCTTCCATATTCTGGTGCTGGCAAGATGGTCTTCGCGGTCTTCCATCGAACTGCTGAGTGTCTCGCAGATTGGCGTTACAGCGCTGCTGTCACTGGTTGTCTTTGGTTGGGCCGAGACGCCATCGTTTTCCTGGAGCGGGAAAGTGTTGGGAGCCGTCTTGATTACAGGCCTGCTGGCGACGGCGCTGGCCTTTACGATTCAAGTCTGGGCCCAACGGCATACTTCGGCTACACGCACGGCGTTGATCTTCGCCATCGAGCCTGTTTCCGCGGCGGCTACGTCCTATGCGGTTACGGGAGAGGCGCTGACCGGGCGCAACCTGGCCGGGGCCGTGCTGATTCTGGCCGGAGTGTTGCTGGTCGAGTTGAAACCTTTCGGCCTCCGGTCACATCCACTGGGTTAGTGGAATGTAGCCTTGCCGGGAGTATAATAAACAACAGATGTGTGCGGGGGAGGTTTAACAAACTCTATGACGTTTCTTGATCAAGCGCGCAAGCAAAAATTTCTCAGTGTCAGTCTGCTGCTGTTCACCTTATCCATCGGGATTCTGATCGGTACACTGTTGCATTCAGGCGTGTACGCCGAGAAAGGCCAAGCCGCCCCGGATGCCACTCCGATCACGATCCCCAGTCCGCAGCAACTTTCCAACGAGTTCACCAGACTGGCTAAGAAGCTGGAGCCTTCGGTTGCCTACATCACTACCGACTATACGCCGAAGCCGGAAACGCGCGGTCAACGGCCGCAATTGGAAGAGAACGATGAAGAAGCTGACCTGTTCCGAAGGTTTTTCGGCATGCCGCGTCCGGACCAGCGCGGTCAGCGCTTCCGGCGTGAAGCTTCCGGCTCGGGCGTGATAGTCGACAAGAACGGCTACCTCCTGACCAACCAGCATGTCGTGGACGGGGCCGACCATATCCGCGTGAAAATGCACGGGGATCCTAAGGAGTACAAGGCAAAGTTGATCGGGTCCGATTTTGAAACCGATCTGGCTGTAATCAAGATCGACGCAGGCCGGCCGCTGGTCGCGGTCACCGTGGGGAACTCCGATGGTGTGCAGGTAGGCGACTGGGCGGTTGCCATTGGCTCACCATTCGGCTTCGAGGCGACGGTCACGGCGGGAATCATTTCCGCTCTGGGCCGGGATGTGGCGGGCGCGCAGCAGTTTCAGCGTTTCATTCAGACCGACGCCGCCATCAATCCTGGCAACAGCGGCGGACCGCTGCTGAACATCCGCGGTGAGGTGATCGGAATTAATACTGCCATCGCGACGCAGAATGGCGGCTACCAGGGAATTGGGTTCGCCCTGCCTGTGAATCAAGCGGTAAAAGTGTACAACTCGATCATCAAGACCGGCAAAGTGACGCGCGGATCGATTGGCGTGAGCTGGAACAAGTACGAACGGCAATCCGACGTCATGCGCGCCTTAGGCGCCACCAACGGCGTGCTGGTGGAGACTGTGGCGCCGGGTGGACCGGCAGATAAGGCAGGCATTAAGCCCGAAGACGTCATCATCTCCTTGAACGGCAAGCCGATCAAGGACGGGGAGGAGCTGGTTGCCCGAGTGTCGGAATTGCCCGTTGGCACGGACAGCAATCTGACCGTGGATCGGGCCGGAAAGAAGATGGATTTTAAGGTGACCATCGGCGACCGGGAAGAAGTGTTTGCCGGTGATCCGCGATTCAGCAGGAACCGGCGGCCCGGGCCGGAAGAGCGAACGCCTGAGGGAGCTACGCAAGCCAAGTTCGGTATTTCCATTCGTTCACTGAGCGAAGCGGAACGGGAACCGCTGCCGACCGAAAGCAAGAGCGGCGTTCTGGTAACTCGAGTGGAGCAGGACTCCTTCGCCGATGAGATCGGCCTCATGGAGTGGGATGTCATCGCGTCGATTAACCGCCAGCCGGTGAGCTCGATCGAGGATGTGAAACGGATTCAGGCCACAATGAAGCCCGGTGATGCGGTCGCTTTCCGCGTTCTGCGCCCCATGGCGCTGGGCGCGCGCAACACGCGCGCCGAATATCGAAGCATGTTCGTGGCCGGTACGCTGCCGAACGAGTAAGCTAATCGGGGAACAGGTGTAGAGCGGTTCGATTTACCGGCAAGCTTGGTATGGGAAAGCCGTCAATCCTCCATGTGAGGACTCCAATTCCCGCTCCTCCTCATCTTCCAAGGCGTCAAAGAAATCGAAACCTGTAAGGCGCTGTACCTCCGCTACTGTGACCGCGAATGAGTTCAGAGGTCCGCTCAATACAACGTCGTTGGGAATAATTGCGGCATACATCCTCTTCTGGTCCCCTTGCACCGCCAGGATCACTTTGAAAGTATGGCTCGGTACTGCAACGCGGCCGGGGCCAATGACTTCGGGCTCGTGGGAATTAAAGATCGGCCCCGTGATTACATAGACCGCGTCGGAGGCCGCCGCCAGGCGTCGCACTGCGGCTTCCAGTTGCGACCACCGGCCTGAGTTCGGATTGTGGCGTTGCGGAACGGCATTGGACAACAAGAAGGTGGTCCGGATGGCTTGCTCGGACCAGGCGAAATCCTCCGCGGGCGCCATATGGCCGCGCACAAAGCCGGAGCCTTTGTAATCGCTGTCCAATGCGCCGGAGTGGGACAGGGACGCATCGCGGCGGAAGTGTTTGGGGCGGGCCGCGAGGCGCGCCAGATGCTCCGGCTTCAACTCGTAGGCCACCCAGAGGGGAACTTTGCGGGAAGCGCTGTGACACAGCACGAAAAACGAACGGTCGGCAAGTTCTTGATCCGGGCCTGAACAGGCGGGATTGCCGTAACGGTTCTGCTGGGCGGCGAGAAAGGGAGTAAGGAGAACCAGAAGCGCGAACATCAATCAGTCTATCGGAAGACAAAAACATTTCTTTATAGAAATGATTTAAACAAAAATAGAGAAGTCGGTTTTTTTCAACGAGTCTTGAATTCGAGATCGGGCACGAAACGCCTTGCGCGGCGTATGGTTGCCATGGCGGCAGCCTGATCGCCTCGCAGCAGTTGCGCCGAAGCAAGTTTTATCGCAGCCGCTTCCAGACCGGGATTGCGGCCGAGTGCATCCTGCCAAAGCCGCTCCGCTTCTTCTATCTGGCCGCGGCCGGCGAGGATAGCGCCAAGATTCACCGAAGCCTCGACAAATGCCGGATTGATCGAAACGACGCGGCGGTACAGGCGCGCGGCGGCATCCGGATTCCCGCGCTCGTCGTACAACATGGCCAGATAGAGCAAGGCTTCCGCGTCCCGTTCCATGAAGCTTTCGATGCTTCCCAGCAAAGAAAAAGCCCGTTCAAAGAGATCCCGGTCACGGCGAACTACGCCCAGCCGGGCCATGGCCACGCCTAAGTCGCGACGCCCCGGTGATCGTCCCCAGAACTCGGCCGGCGCGCTGACAGATGGATTTGCGCCGCTGGTGCGAAGTCGCGGGATCGAGTGGTCCGTGTAGGAGGAGTGAGGAACCTGACCGGCCGGGGATTTCGGCATGTGGCAGGCGGTGCAGTCATCGCGCTTTGCCCCCCGCTCGGCTTCCCCCGCTTTGCACTGCATCGCCTGGTGGCAGCTCAGACACTTTTGGCGATATTGGTCGCGAGGCGTGGAAGCGTGCGGATCGTGGCAGGTGCCGCACCACAACCGGTCGCCAGCCTCACTCTTGCACCTGCTTGCCCAAAGCTCTTCCATGGCGCCGCGGCCGCCTGAAAACACAACGACAGAGTCGGCCAAGTCGCTTCCTGGGCGGAAACTCGCGCCACGGAAAACGCGAACCGAGCCTGGCAAGTGGCATTCGGCGCAGATGCTGTCACGCAAGCGGGGGCTGAGCCGGGCCGGATGAACAATGTCCTTCGTCCCATCACTAGCGTCACGCTTCATGCGCGCGGCGTGATCCCCGCCGGGACCGTGGCAGCGCTCACAACCGATACCGTCCTCCAGAAACGGACGGCCGCGATAGCCGTTGGGGGTGCCGTCCCGGTGCTGAAGCCGCCCTGCGTGACAATTCAGGCACTCCGGTTCCACGGGCCGGTTGAGCGGGATTGTTTGGTAAAGATCATAGCCGGGGGACATGTCCCAGCGGCCGGCTGTCGAGTAAAAACTGACCGGCGCCTGGAACAGGAAGCCGTTCTCGTATAGCAGGAAGCTTCGCCCCAGTACGCCTGCGCCGAAGTAGAACGCCAAGGCGCGCTCGCCCTGGATTTCGTTTTTCTCGAAGCGCATTGTACGGCCGCTGATCTGGTAGCCTGCGCCCGATTCGCGATGCAGGAATTCGCCGGCGGGAAGCTCGCCTAACGCGGCCACGTCGCCGCTGGTGCGCGCCATGGGGGAAGTCTGGTAGGCGCGGTATACGCCGGCGTGGCAGGAGGAACACGCCTGGCTGCCCACGTAGGCGGGCGCGCCCAGAGCGGGATGCACCAGGGCGAGCACTGCGATATACTGACCAGCCAAACGCCTCATGCAGATCGTCAAACGCATCACATGGGAAGACGCCTATGACATCGTCGTCCCGCAAATCAACGCCGAAGGGCTACTGACTTGGGACTTCGACTCATCGCTTCCGGTTCAAGTCCGATTCTACACATACGACAGGCGACGGGATTACCGGCTCTGCCGGCACGACTATTTCGAGATTTTTTATCTGCACAGCGGCGAGCTTCTCTTTCAGGTGGCCGACAAAACGTACCCCATGAAAAAAGGCGACCTGATTCTGCTGAACAGCGCGCAGTATCACACCGTGCATCCTCCGGAGCGCAAGTCACGGCACCATGCGGTTCATGGCGTGTTGTTGTACTTCATGCCGGAGGCGGTGCGCGGCGCCGGGTCGGCGGGCGAAGACATGGAGTACCTGATTCCCTTCCTCCATCAGGATGCCGGTTTCCCGCACGTGGTTCCCGCCGAGACGCGCCTGCCGCTGGCGGTCTTCGAGCTTATGCAAATGATCGCGGCGGAACTGCCCTCGCGGACAGCGCGGGCGCGGCTATCCGTGAAAACGTACCTCAAAATGGCGCTCATCCGGTTGGCCAATCACTACGCCTCCTATCGCGGGTCCGAAGACAGCTTCCAGAGAAAACAAAAGCTAATCGAGCGGCTGCGCCCCTTGTTTCAATACCTGGACGAACGCTACAGCGAGCCGATCACGCTGGACGACGCCGCGCGCATCGTCGGGATGAGCAAATCGCACTTCATTCACTTCATGAAGCAGGTGACGGGCCTGTCGTTTGTCTCCTACCTGAACCAGTTCCGGGTGGCGCGGGCGCAGACCCTGCTGGCAACCACGGACCAATCGATCGCTGAGATCAGCCAGGAAGTCGGGTTTTGCGACCAGAGCTATTTCGGGCATGTGTTCCGGAAACTTTTGAAGATGAGCCCGCGCGAGTACCGGGTGCAACTTGAAGTGAACGCGTCATCGTTTTACAAAAAAAATTGATCATATCGTTCTAGGAAAGAGATTTCGAAGCTGTCTAAGCTTTGTGGAGAGTTTAAGGATGCCGGGATATCCCACTGCCGAAACCGAAACGCGCGTCCATTTTGACGCTCTGCTGGACCGTGTCGGCCGGATTTTCCGGTCCGCCGGGATGGGCGATGAGGATGCGCGGCTGGTAGCTCACTCCCTTGTTATCGCCGACGCGCGCGGCGTCCATTCTCACGGCGTGTTGCGTGTTCCGGAGTACGTGAAAAAGTTGTCCTCGGGTGGTGTGGATCCCCGCGGTAACCCGCGAGTGGCATCCGACAATGGAACCGCGCTGGTCGTGGACGGCGGTAATGCAATGGGGCAGGTTGCGTGCGCGTTCGCTATGGAGAGGGCGATCGGGCGGGCGCGCCAAACGAACCTCGCGGCTGTGGCGGTGCGCGGCGGCAATCACTGTGGTGCGCTGTTTTATTACGCCATGATGGGGCTGGCTGAGAATATGATCGGCATCGTCACCACCAACGCTTTACCGACCATGGCGCCGTGGGGCGGCCTCGACAAGATCGTTGGCATCAATCCTATGGCAGTGGCTCTTCCGGCCGGCGAGGAACCGCCGATCGTTTTGGATGCGGCTTTCAGCGGGTCCTCGCACGGCAAGATTCGGGTCTATCACCAGAAAGGTCTGTCCATCCCGGAGGGATGGGCGTACGATGCCAACGGCAACCCCACCACGGACAGCGGCGCGGCGCTCGACGGGTTGCTGCAACCCATCGGCGGCTACAAGGGCGTGGCACTCGCCATTGTGACCGGGATCCTGTCGTCGCTGCTTTCCGGGGCGGCTTACGGAACGGAACTGGGCGATATGACCGGCGGCCCCAAAGCCGGCGTGGATGGACAATTCCTGCTGGCGATCCGCATCGATGCCTTCGAGCAACCGTCGATTTTCCGTGCGCGCGTGGACAGCATTATCCGCGAGATCCGCAACTCGCAACCCGCCGCGGGCGTTCAACGGCTTCATGCTCCGGGCGAGTTGGAGCACGAAACCGAGCTGGAATACAGGCGCACCGGCATTCCTCTGAACGACGAAACGTTATCGGGGTTGGAGGCCTGCGAGCGGGCCTGATCTGGCTAAGAAACCGAAGGCTCCAGCACGCCAGCCTGTTCAATCCAGCTCTTCACCATTTCCTGAGTCGGATTCGAACCGCTTAGCAGCTTTTTCCCATTCACTTCGCAGACAGTGGCGTGCAGGTTCTCGCCGTTGCGGGTGCGCAACTCCCTTACCGAATCGACTCCGGAGGCTTCCAGCAGCTCGGCGAACTGCGGTCCGATGCCGCTGATTCGCATCAGGTCGGCGTGGTTGGCCCACTTTAACAGAAGCGTTTCGCTGATGCCGGTCCTCCCAGCGATGTCTTTTCGCCCGGCGGGCGTGCCGCAGCGCACCAACAGATCATCCGTATTATTCACGTGCTCCACAGAAAGCTTTTCCGTGTATACAGGGCCGATGCCCTGCACTTCCATAATCGAGTAGGCCACTCAATCACCTCCTTGCTCTATTGTGCCGCTTTCTGCCAGTTCTCATTCATGTGCTTCAAACCGAGCACGGCCACATCCTCCTCACGGTCGAACAAAGGCCGCCACAAATGCAAGGGCATGATCAACCCGGGCACCTTAAGACCGAACGACTCGATGGTCAGCCAGCCATTGTAGCCGGATTTACGCAGCGCACGGAAGATAGCAGGCGTAACGGCGTGCCCTCGACCGGGAATACCGCGGTGATTCTCTGAAATGTGGACATGAAGGATGCGCGCCCCGGCGCGCGCCCACGCCGCGGCCGGCTGTTCCTCTTCAATGTTCGAGTGGTGCGTATCGGCCAGCACGCCCACGTTCGGCAAGCCGACCTCGGCGGCGAAGCGGGCGGCTTCCGAGATGGTGTTCATCAGAAACATTTCGAAGCGGTTCAATGGCTCAAAAGCCAGTTTGACGTGCATACCGGCGGCGTGCTGCCCGGCCTGCCGGATCAGTTCCACCGAGCGGCCCCATTCCTCTTTCGTTGGCCCGCTGCCGGTAAACCGCCCCAAGCCTTGCTGAAATGGACCAACCAGAACATCGGCCCCGATATCGCGCGTTTTGTCGATCGAGCGCCGCAGCAGGTCCGCCGCCGCGCGCCGCAGCTTCGGATCGGCGCTGACCGGGTCGGCGTCCGCGGCCGCGTAGGCCAGAAGAGCGCTGCGTTTCAGCCCCAATCCGTCGCAGCGCTTCGCTACTTCGCGGATATCGGCCGCTTCCATCGCGATGACGGGAAACTCGACGCCGTCAAAGCCCCACTTCTTGATTTGATCGAGCAGCGGACCGTGCTCGCGCGCCGTGGGCTTGTCCGTCCAAAGCAGTAAATTGATTCCGGTTTTCATTCGAGCTCCGTATCGTCGGTCACCGCCAGCTTCGGCACGGTCATATCCGGCTGAAGCGGCGGCTTGCGTTTGTGCCACTCCGTGGCGCGCTCATAGGCGTGGGCAAGAGCGAGCACGCGCCCTTCCGAGAACCGCGGCCCGGCGATCATCAGCCCGATCGGCAGCCCCGATTGAGTAAAGCCGCAAGGGATCGAAATAGCCGGAATTCCGTACACGTTGAATTGCCCCGTGTTTTCCAGCTCCGGGTTGCGCGGCTTTTCGGATTCCTCGCGCTTGATGGACGCTTCGATGGTGCGCGGTGTACGCCGCCGCGTCGGCAGCACCACAAGATCCACCTCGCGGAAGGAATCGTCGATGGTGCGCCGCAGCAACTCGAGCTTCCACCGGCCCTGGATATACGGCGCGGCCTTCGCCTCGCTGCCCGTTTTCAGCGAGCGCCGCAGAGGAATCATGTAACGGCCCGAGCCGCGCTCATAGTACTGCTGATGATAGGCATACGTCTCTCCGCCCAAAGTTATCCCCGTTGTCGGCGGCAGCATCACTTCGCGCGCGCCGCGGGTCATCTTCGCCAGCACGGCGATCGCATCCTCCACAGCCTTGGCGACGTCGGCATCCAGGTGATCGAAAAACGGCACGCGCGGGATCCCCAATCGCAGCCCGGAAACCGGCTGGCTGAGCGCCGCCGCGTAATCCTCGTGCGCGTGCTCGACGCTGGCGATATCCAGCCGGTCGTAGCCTGCCAAAGCGTTCAGAAGTAAAGCGGCGTCCTCCACCGTGCGCGTCATCGGTCCGCAATGGTCCAACGTCAGCGTTAGCGGTATGATCCCGCGAATCGGCACCAGCCCGTACGTCGGCTTCAGGCCGGTAATTCCGCAAAACGAGGCTGGTGTGCGAATGGATCCGCCCGTATCCGTTCCCAGCGCCCCGAAACACATGTCAGCCGCCACCGCCGCGGCCGACCCGCCCGAAGAGCCGCCCGGATTGCGATCGAGCGCCCAGGGATTCCGCACCGGACCGTAGTAGCTGGTCGCCGAAGTGCCGCCCGCCGCGAATTCGTGCAGATTTGCTTTCCCGATCAGCACCGCTCCGGCCGCCTTCAGCCGCCGCGTGACTTCGGCATCCTCGTCCGGCACATGATCGTCGAAGACGGCGCTTGCCCCGGCCGTGCGAACACCCGCCGTATCCACGTTGTCTTTCAGCCCGATCGGGATGCCGTGCAACGGAGAGCGCAGCTTCCCCGCTCGCTGCTCGGCGTCAAGTTCCTTGGCCTGCGCCATGGCCTGCTCCTTCATGACCGTAATGAAGGCGTTCAGCTTGGGGTTATATGTGCCTATCCGCGCCAGGCAGGCTTCCACAAGCCGTGTCGGAGTAATCTTGCGATTACGAATCAGTCCCGCTGCTTCGGCCAGCGAGAGCGCCGCAGGATCCGGGGATTGGCCGGAAGCGCAAAAAGCGCCAGCCGTGGCGGCAAGGAAAATTCGTCGCGTCGGTTGCATGACTAGCGATGGTATCACGTGGGACTCACCCGAGTTCGCCACGCTTTGCCGCTTGAATCATGTACTCGGAGGCCCGGTACGCAAGCGCTTGAATCGTAGCCGTGGGCTGTTGCCGGGCCGATGTTACGAAGTTGCTTCCGTCCACCAGAAACAGGTTCGGTACATCGTGCGAGCGGCTGAACGGCGTTACAACCGATGTGCGCGGGTCCCTGCCCATGCGGCACGTTCCCATCAAGTGAAGGTTCATCGCCACATCCTCGGCCTTGCCATGGCCCCAGACTCGTTTCGCTCCGGCCGCTTGCATGATTTCGATTTGCTTCTCACGAAGCCAATTCAACGTCTTGACGTCATCGGCATGCGGGCTGAAGGTGATTCGAACTGCCGGCAGACCCCAGGCATCCTTAACGCCGGGATCGAGCGTAACGGTGTTGCTTTCCCGCGGCAGGGACGTGGCGTGGCTGGCCAACTGCATCGTGTGATTGAAGTAGCCGGCGAGCATTTGCTTATATTCCGAACCCCAGCGCGGAGCGTCCGGCGGCAAGCCGGACAGCGCAAATCCGATCGGATAGAAGATGAAGCGCGCATCGATTCCGCCGCCGCCATAAAAACCGCGCCTCGGATCGGCTCGATAGTAATCGTGTATCACGCTCGTGGCACGGATACTCTTGTAATCGTTCAGAGGGTGTTCGAAGAGCCCTTCTACGTTGAGAGTACTGTCCCACATCAGGCACTTCCCCACCATGCCGCTGGAGTTGGCGAGGCCATTGGGAAATGCGCTCGACTTCGACATCAGCAGCAGCCTCGGCGTCTCGACGCCGTTTGCGCACACCACTACTGCCCTGGCCCGCTGGAAAACCTCGCGCCGCCCGGCGTCGTAGTAAACGACGCCGGTGACGCGCCCACGACGGTCCGTTTCAATCTTTCTCGCATAACAATGCGGCCGGATCTGGCACCGGCCGGTCTTCTCAGCCACCGGAATCACCGTGGCGAGCGTGCTTGATTTGGCGCGCATTTCGCAGCCGAACCAGGAACAGAAACCGCAGTGGGTGCAAGCGCCCCGGCCCTGGTATGGCGCCGAGAGAACCGCCACGGGCGCGGGAAACGCGTGCAGGCCGAGCTTTGTTGCCGCGCGCTCGAGCAGCGCTCCGGAGGATTTGAGCGGCATGGGACCGACCGGGTAGGGGCTTGAGCGCGGCGCCTCAAACGGATTGGCGCCGGCGAGGCCGGAGATCCCCATTTCCCGTTCCGCCTTGGCGTAGTATGGCTCCAGGTCCGCGTAGGTGATCGGCCAGTCGGCAAACGCCGTACCCGGAATATCGCCGAACAGGCTTCGCTCGTGGAAATCGCTCTCGTGGAAACGCCAATAATTGGCGGCATAGTGCACCGAGCCTCCGCCCACCTGCCGGCCATACCCGATCGCCTTCCACGGCCTGGCCGCCTCGGCGTCGCTGCGGCGATAGAGGACTGGCTGTAGCTTGGTGTCGTTGGTCAATCCCTGGCGAAGGGAATAGTGGATCTCGTCGTGCGTGAAATCCTTCTCTCGCAGGTAGGGTCCTTGCTCGAGCACTACCACCCGAAAGCCCGCCGTGGATAGCTCCTTGGCGACGACGCCCCCGGCCGCCCCGGCGCCGACGATCGCAAAATCGACGGTTTCCGAGGGCTTGAATTCGACTCCGCTCATGGGCCGTCTTCTTTCCGGGGCTCCGCGTCGTAGTAGCCAAATGGCGGCTCGAAGATCATCCGGTCTTCAAAGCCGATATGTGCCCAGCCGACACGCCCGCGGTTGCCGCCATAAGCCGGAGAACCAAGGAAACCCATGACGGTATGCCTACGCAGCAACTCGAAGAAGTCCGTTTTCTCGATGACGCCGATGAGTTGGACGAGTTCACCGCTCCCGAGCGCTCCAACACGCGCGGAATTCGGAAAGAGGCGCTTGCGCGTCCGCTGAAGTTCCTCCATCCCTTTTCGATAGGTTTCACGCTTATCGGCCTCCCATGTCGCCAAGGCACGGTCGATGAAGTAGACGACGCCGGCCTCCCGCGCGCCTGGGCCGTCACTTGAAGGAATGATCTCGGACGCGATCGCTTCGATTTCTTGCGCAGTATCGGAATCGAGGTATTCAAACTTTCCAGTAGTTGACGAGTTGGCTGCCTGATGAGCGTGCTGGAATGCGGATGCCAACTCCGCGGCGCTAACCAGGCCGAGCGTTCCCAGTGCCAGCTGGCGGCGGGTGAAGGAGTCCGGCATGGGACTAGCATCGCACGCGCCTTACTGGGAGGCAATTCGTCCCAAAGCCAGTTAGGGAAGGTGATAGCATTGTTGGGATCTTCCAATGACAGGCAAGACACTTTCTCACTTTGAAGTCCTCGAAAAACTGGGCGAGGGCGGTATGGGAGTCGTCTACAAAGCCCGCGACACGCAACTGAACCGGTTTGTCGCCCTCAAGATTCTGCCTGCGGAAAAGACAGGTGATCCGGAGCGCAGGCGCCGGTTTATGAACGAGGCGCGAGCGGCGTCCGCGCTGAACCATCCCAACATCGTGACAATCTACGAAATCTCGCAGGCCGACGGCGTGGATTTCATCGCGATGGAGTTTATCGCCGGCCGCACGCTGACGCAGATGATCGGGCCGAGCGGCATGAAGCTGACTGAAGCCCTCCGATGCGCGGTGCAGATCGCCGATGCCATGACGCGCGCGCACGCTGTTGGAATCGTGCACCGCGACCTCAAACCATCCAACGTCATGCTGACCGACGATGGCGGACGGGTGAAAATCCTCGATTTTGGTTTGGCAAAGCTCACCGAGCCGGGGCCGCTTGGACCGGATGAGGCCACGGTGACGGCCGGACCCGCCCGTGACGCGCCACTTACCGAGGACGGCGCCATTCTAG
>Ga0187893_10003299_pt1 | contig 33147 bp, 29 predicted proteins | sample MA1701074metaG_FD_139574 | JGI IMG/M metagenome (GOLD analysis project Ga0187893, IMG submission 139574) | White microbial mat communities from a basaltic lava cave in the Kipuka Kanohina Cave System on the Island of Hawaii, USA - MA170107-4 metaG ...
AGAACCGGCGCATAGATGGTGACGTCGCTCGTATCTCGAAGCTCGCCGAATTGCACGACGATCTGTCCCGTGATGGTGGTCCCATCGGGCGGCGTCGCCGCGGTGAAGGTCACCGACGAGCCGGTCGAGGCCGACAGCGTGCCGCCGGTCGCTGTCCACGTGGCGTTTGCATCCTCACCGTTGATCGAGGCCCGGAACTCGAGCGATTGGCCTGCGTTGAGGGTCACATTGCCTGGCTCGAGGCTGAGCGTGTCCGGGCCGCGAGAGGCTGTCACCACCACCTCGTGCACGCCGTCGTTGTTCACGTCGCCCACGGCGAAGGAGTCGACCGCCGGTCCGCTGACCTGCACGTAGTCGCCGGCGAGCTGACGCAGAAAGCACCGGAGCTCGGTCTCCGTGCTGGCGCAGAAGCCGCGGCCACCCGCGAAGTTCCCCCCGGCGATCTGCAACACCATCCCGCCCGCGTCGAACGGGTCGCCGGCCGGCGTGTAGAGCGACGAATCATCCGGAGCCTGGAAGATCTGCACCGAATCGCCAGAGGCGATGACCAGGGCGGGCGGGTTGGCATCATCGAGATTGACGAAGTCCAGGAACGGCGGCACGCTGCTCTGACCGCTGAGCGATTGGAATCGCAAGAAGTCCCCAGGATCGTTCGGGTCATGCCTGAAGAGCTGGGCGATCCAGATGCCCGGCTGTGAACCGGCGCCCGGGATGAACGACCCCACCACGACATGGTCGATGCCGGACGAGCCCCTGAACACGGCGAGGTCGTTCGCGACGGCGGAAGTTGCCTGGAGCGCGATCGCCCCGAGGGTCTCGAATCCCACCAATGCGCCGAACCGCGCCGCGATCAGTATCGAGGGAGTACCGGGCAGAACGGCATGAAGGATTCCGGCGCCGTTGCTCTCGATCAGGTTCGTGGTCGGGCCCGCGGCGACGGTTGCCTCCGGATTGCCGTTCTGATCGAGCCTGATGGCGGCGAGGCCGCCGTCGATGCCGGCGAAGAGCCGGTTCACGAAGTCGATGGCTTCGGCGAATGCAAGGTCGTGAGTCTGCGGGTTGCCGGGCAGCACCACGCTGTTCGGGAGATCGAACAGTCCGTTGCCGGCGCCGAAGGCGAACGCGACGCTGCCGATGCCGGCCACGTCGAGCAGGCCGTCGCCGTTGAAATGGCCGAGGGTGACACCGCGGAGATTGCTCGCGTGACGGCCGAACGACGAGCGGCCGATCTCGCTGATCGCAGTGCTTCCGACCTCGAACGTCACGACGACGTCGTCGTCGCACACGTCACCGGTTCCATCCCCGTCGGAGTCGAGCTGGCTGGGATTGAAGTTTGTCGGACAGTTGTCCAACTCATCCGGCACGAGGTCGTCATCGATGTCGCCGGGCACGCCGCGGACAGTTGCCGTTGCCACGAGCGTGGCGCCGAGGATGGCAAGCAGAAGACGACGGATCATGGCGACAACCTCCGACGGAGATCCGAAGCGGGTAGCCGGGACGGCCGGCCCTTGTCTCCGTCGAGGCGTACTAACGGACACGGCCGATCGGACACATCGGAAGGCCCGCGCACCTGCCGTGTCCGTTAAGAGACGGCAGGAGGCGCTACACTGGCGCGGCCGAGGGGCACAGACCGGTGCCCGAACTGACGGATGCGGAGCTGCGCGCGCTGCTCGACGAAGACCCCGGGCGCGGCTGGCGGGTGTTCGTGGATCAGCACACGCCCACGCTGCTCGGGCTCATCACGCGCGCGGGAATCGTCGATCGCGACGATGCGGGAGACGTGTATGTGCGCGTATGCGAGCGTCTGGCGGCCGACGAGTGCGCGCGTCTGCGGCGGCACGACCCGCGCAAGGGAGCGCTCGGGGCGTGGCTCACGATTGTCGTGCGCCACGCGGTTGTGGACTGGGTGCGGTCGCGCGCAGGCCGCCGCCGTCTGTTCGGCGCCATCAGGCGCCTCGGGCCCGTCGATCGGCGCGTCTTCGAGCTCTACTACTGGGAGCAGCGGCGCCCGGCGGAGCTGGTCGAGCTGCTGCGCGCGGAAGGACACGGTGCGGTGAGCCTCCCCGACGTGCTGCAGTCGCTCCACCGAGTGCACGAAGCCATGAGCGACCGTCACCGTGCGGAGCTGCTGGCGCTTGCGGCCCGCACCAGGCCGGCCGTCAGCCTCGACGACGACGCGGCGCGAGAACCAAGGGACGCCGCGCCGATGGCCGATCCGGAACAACGTCTACGCGCGCGCGAGCTGAACGCGCAATTCGCGTCGGCGCTGGCCGCGCTGCCGGCCGAAGACGCGGCCATCGTCCGGCTGACGTTCGTGCAGGGCTGGTCGCGGACGCGCGTGCAGCGCGCGCTGCACCTCGATCGACTCGGGCCGGAGCGCATCACGTCGATCGTCGAGGCGCTCCGGCGCCTGCTCGCCGAGCGGGGCCTGGGGCCGGAGGAAGCCGCCACACCCGGCCTGACGTTCCTGGAAGGCGGGTCACGATGACGCATCTCACGCGCGACGAGCTGGAGCGTTGGTGGCGCGAAGGGTCGCCGGCCCAGCGGGACCGGGTGCTCGCCCACCTGGCCGAGTGCGACGAGTGCGGCACGGTGTATGGCGAGATCATCGACGCCGATCCGCTCCGGCCCGATGCCGCGGCCGTTCGAGACGCTGCGCCGCGCGGCTATCGCGCCTACCGGCGGCCAGGCGTCCTCGGCCTGGACTGGTCGTCGCCGCGAGCGCTGGCGGCGTATGGCGCCGCGGCCGTCGTCGTGCTGGCCTTGCTCGTGCCCGCGCTCCGCGAGTCGACGACCCGCAGCGATCCTGGTGAGGACATTCGCGGGACGTCGTTGCAGCCGCTGGCCCCGATCGGCACGGTGGCTCCACCGGTGGAGTTCCGGTGGGCCAGTCCGGTGAACGCCGCCCGCTACCGTGTTGAAGTTCGCGATGAAAGCAGCGGTGAGATCTTCGTTCGCGTCGAGAGCGACACGGCGACGGTTTCTCTCACGCCGGAGCACTCGAGCCGACTGACACGCGGACGCCCGTACTCATGGGTCGTTATCGCGGTCGGTCCGGGCGGTGAGGAGATCATGCGCGCGCCTCCTCGCTCGTTCGTCGTCTCCATCGACCAACGATAATCGCGCCGGCAGCGACCACGGCAACGCCGACGGCGAGGCGGAGCGCGAAGGACGTCTCCGGGAACGCGATCGTGGCGCGGGTGTGGCCCATGACGATGAACGGGGCCCAGTAGTACGGGTGGGGATTGCCGCCGTCGCGCAGGAAGGTCCGCTTGGCCTCGGCCAGCGCGCGATCGACCGGCAGGCCGCGTCGGATCCCGCCGTAGAACGCCGCCATCAGGTCCGCCGTCGAGCGATCGCTGACGTTCCACAGGCTCGCCGCCACGGCGTTGGCGCCCGCATAGAAGAAGGCCCGCGCCATGCCGACCAGGCCTTCGCCGGTGACCTCGCGGCCGAGCGCCGTCTGACACGCCGACAAGGTCACCAGCGCCGCGTTGAGATCGAAGCCGTAGATCTCGCGCGTCTGCAGGATTCCGTCGCCAGTGCTGCCCGCGCTCAGCGCCAGACCGGAGCGCTCGGGCCGCGCTTCGTCGATCAGGGCGTGCGTCGCGAAGTGAAGAATCCCGGCGTCGCCAAGGGCGGCAGCTCCGAGCGCCTCCTCGGTGGCCTCTTGGCCGCTCATGACACGTGCATGCGGCTCGAACAGATCGGCAATCCGCTGCAGCTCGACGCCGCTGTGCGGAAGCGGCTTGAGGAGCCCGACCCAATCGAGCGGCGACGCCCGCGTCTCGGCCTGTCCGGAGCCGAAGCCCGACGGGTTGCCGATCGCCACGATCGCCGGACGTTGCGCCGCAGCGCCGGCACGCTGCCGCAGAAACGCGAAGCTCGAGACCGACGACGCGTAAGAGATCGGGTTGCGCTCGACGGCATACCGGCCACGCTCGTCGGCGAGGACCTCGAAAGGCAGGTAGGCCAGAATGGCGTGCGGCACGATCACCAGGTGCGCGTCTTCGGGCACTCGGGCGAGCACCGGCGCGAGGAGCGTGCGCGACAGCCACTCGCGCGCGGCGGTGTCAACCACCGCCTCGGGCGACTGGAGCGTGGGCAAGAGCCGTGAAACGACGCGCTCGATCTCGTCACGGGCCGGGAGACGCACCACCTCGGTGCCGCCGCGATCGACGATCCAGGCCCAGGATGTCTCCCTCCCGAGGAAGAACATCACCAGCGCTTCGTCGGCCGGCAGCAGCTGCGATCGCACGTCCTCGGGCGACCAGATGCGCGGGAATCGCGCGTCGGCCAGCGACGGCCGATCCACCGCCAGGCGCTGCCTGAGCGCGCCAAGTGAATCCTCCGCGCCGGCGATCTCGGTGGTAATGGCGCGTCGCTCCTCCGGGGCGAGTCCAACCTCGCGCAGGCGCCGCTGCCCCGCCGAGATGCGCTGGAGCAGCGCGTCCTCGGCCTGGAGATACTCGGGCGGGACCGTGGCGGCCAGTTCATCCCGCGCCGCTGTCAGGGTCTCGAGAAAGACGCGCGCCCGGGCGCGCTCGGCGATCGTGAACGCCGCCGCAGCGTCGCCGCGCTCCAGAAGGAAGCGAATGTAGCGGTCGTAGGGATCGTACTTGGCGAGCGCCCGCCCGAGCACGCCGGCGCGGAAGCCTTCGAGCCCCGCGCTGCCCTGGTTGGCCTCGAGAATGTCGAGACTCTCGGCGTAGTGCCTGGCGGCGCGCTCGGGGTCGGTCGCGCGATACAGATCGCCCAGTTCCATCCGCGCCTGCCAGCGAATCCGCGGGTTCCCCTGCGCGTCGGCGGCGGCGAGTGCCTTCAGCAGGAAGCCTTCGGCCTCGGCAGTCCGGCCCATCCTCGACAGCACCTGGCCGATGTTCTTGAAGTGGATTGTTTGCCTGGCGCCGGCGCCCTGGGCCTCGAGCGCGAGCGCACGTTGGTACCGCGCGAGCGCCTCGGCCGGCTCGCCGGAGTCGCGGTAGACGTTGCCGGCGTTGTTCCACCAGCTCGCTTCCAGTCCGCTCACGCCGACCTCGCGCGCGATGGCGGCGGCGCGTTCGTAGTAGTCGAGCGCACGAGCGCGGTCGCGATCGAACTCCCAGGCCACCAGCCCCAGCTCGCCGAGCGCGAAGCTCTCCGACCGTCGCGTCCCGGCGCGCGCGGCAATCTCGAGCGCTTGGCGGAACGACTGCTCGGCGCGATCCCGATCCTGGAACTCGTAGTAAGCGATGCCGCGATTGACGTGGTACGAAAACCGCTGATCGCCGGAGGGGTTCGGGTTCGACTCGAATGCCCGCTCGGCATAGTCCAGCACGCGACCCCAGTCGCCAAGATCCTGGGAGACGCTTGCCAACTGGTTGAGCGCTTCTCGGCGCAGGATGTCGTGCCGCGCCTGCTCGGCCATCTCCAGCGCCCTGGCGTAGTGATCGCGGCCGCGCAGGGGAAAGCCGCGCTGCCACCGCGCCGACCCGCGCACGATCTCGAGCCGGATGAGCAGATCGACGGCGCCGGCTTCCTTTGCCGGCGCCTGGGCCTCGTCCGCCGTGCGCAGCGCGTCCTCGTGGCGACCCAGCTCCACCTGCGCGGCCGCCAGCCGCATCAGCACCTGCGCGCGCTGCCGCACGGACAGGTCGTTCCGAGAACGGAGGTGCGTCAGCAGCTGCTCGGCGTCACGGTATTTCGACTGACGATGCAAGGCTTCGGCGCGTGCGATCGCTGCTTCGGGGGCCGTCGGCGACCGAGGCGGCTGCCCAGCCGAGGCGGCGACGCCGGGCGCCTGAATCAGCAGGAACACGACGCACCAGCGGGCGGCCGGCGTCGGACTGTGAAAGGCCCGCGCACGAGGACCACCTCGCGAGACTGGATTCACGGCGGCATCATCGCACGATCGCGAAGGCGCGGGCATCCGGCCTCGGGCTCTGTGCTAGGTGGTGAACTGCAATGATCCTCAGCCGCCAGCCCCGGCCCGGCGCTGCGCCCCTTTGTGGAGCTGCTCTGGGCGACTGATGCGACACGCGAAGCGCGTTCGTTCGTTGCGCATCGCGAGCACGTGCTGCCGACGGGCGCGATGCACCTCGTATTCCGTCTGTCCGGCGACCCGCTGCGACTCTTCAACGCGGCGAGCGATCGACAAGGCCGCATCATCAGCGATGCGGTCGTCGGCGGGGCCCGCGCCTCCTACTACATCCGTGAGGTGTCGAAACCGCTGTGCTCGGTTGGCGCCCAACTGCGGCCCGGCGCCGCCGAGGCCTTGTTTGGTGTAGCTGCCGACGAGCTCGCCGACCGGCATACGCCGGTTGAGGATCTCTGGGGCTCGCGCACCGCGTCGATCCGCGACCAACTCTCCAGTACCACTGTGCTTGCCGAGCGGCTCGACGTTCTTGAACGCATCCTGACGACGCGTGTGCCGAAACTACGCGCGCTGCATCCCGCCGTCGCGCGCGCGCTGACGCGGCTCCGGACGACCACGTCCGTTCACGAGCTGGTCGAAGGCAGCGGCTACAGTCATCGGACGTTCATCGAGCTCTTCTCTCGATCGGTCGGCCTGGCGCCGAAATCGTACTGCCGCGTTCTGCGTTTTCAGCGCGCGCTGCGCCGTGCTGCCGCACCCGGACACGATCCGTGGATCGACGTCGCCATCGACGCCGGCTACAGCGATCAGTCTCACTTCAATCGGGAGTTCCGCGAATTCGCCGGCGTGACGCCGACGGTCTATCGCGGCGTCGCTCCCGCGTTCTCGCATCACCTGCCGGTCGACTGAGCGGGTCAAATTCGTCCAAGATCCGAATCGCGGTGGCGCAGTACTCTGCGTTCTGGGTGGAGCGTTTCTGCTGAGGAGGACGTCATGGCCGTGCACGAGTTGTTCGCGTATATCTGCGTGAAGAATGCCAATGCCGCGATTGATTTCTATCGCCGGGCCTTTGGCGCGCAGGAGAAATTCCGGCTGACCGAGCCGGGCGGCCGCATTGGCCACGCCGAGCTCGATTTCGGCGGGACCACGCTGATGCTGGCCGATGAATTTCCCGAGTACAACATTCTTGGTCCGCAACCCGGCAAGGCGACGTCGGTGACCATTCACATCCACGTCGACAACGCCGACGCGGTGATTCAACAGGCGCTCGATGCCGGCGCCACGATCGAAATCAAGCCGGCCGACCAGTTCTACGGCGAGCGGTCGGGCGCTATTCGCGACCCGTTTGGCCATCGCTGGAACATCGGCCACCACATCGAAGATGTGTCGACGGCCGAAATGCAGCGTCGCTACACAGCGGCGTTGCAGGTCGGCTGCGAGAAGGCGCAGTAGAAGAAGCGGGTCGCCTGCTCGCTGCGCAGCGCTTCGGTGGGATCGATGCGGAGGCCGCGCCGGGCGGGCCCCAGCGCCGCGAGCATGCCGACCATCAACATCATCGCAGCTGCGCCGGGAAGGATGCCGGGAATCGGCACGCCGCCAATCTGTTCGATCGGTAAGTAGCGGCCGACGAGGTGAGCGGCCACGCCGAAGCGGTGCTCGCCGCATTTCAATCGCGCCTTCAAGCGGGCCACCGGATCGGCCGCCAGCGGCATGGCGCAAGGGCGACGCGAACCGAAGCAGCTGACAGCGACGCTCACCGGCTGTTGGCGTCAGAGCCCTCGCCGTGGAAGTGCATGCACGACACTTTCGGGTTCCAGTCCGCGAATGCGCCGTTCGGGTTGTTCCTCCAGGCCCACACGTGCAGCTCGTAGAACGGTGGGAGACCGTAGCGATTGGGGCTGCCCACATAATGAAAGTGCTGCCCCATCAACACCGGCGGCGCGGCACTCGCGGCGTGCCAGGCGTCGGCAATGACGAGGAACTCGACACCGACGAGGCGTAACCCGCCAGTTTTCTGTTGCTCGTAGATCAGCACTTCGGGCCGTTCGGCGTCCAGTTGACCGTCGCCCACGAGCGCGCCGTTGGCGTAGTGAATGCCCATCGCGCCTTCCTCCGGGCCGCTCACGCAGCTGCCCGTCGATCCGTATCCCGCCAGGGCGGCTTGTGCGGGATTGTGAAAGGGCTCGGTGGAGGCCCGCACGACATCCACAAGCGTCGTCGACACGAGAGGTTCTTTCGCGGCGGTGGCGGCCCCGGCCAGGCCAGACACCATTCCGAGCACAAGCCATCCGAAAAGTCGCTTTGACATGACGCGCTCCTTGGGCTGGGAAACCTGAGTTTCCGTTACGGATAGACGCGAGAACTGTGGAAAGACTTGCTCACTGGCGGTTGCAGGGGCACACTTGGCCGGCACAACTTGTATGGCCACTCGCGCGACGGCGCCGGAGATCACTGCGCTCCTCGAGGCGTGGGGACGCGGGGACACCGCGGCCCGCGACCAGCTCATGCCCCTGGTCTATGACGAGCTGCGCCGCCGCGCACGAGCGCATCTGCGCCGCGAGGGACCCGGGCACACGCTGCAGCCGACGGCGTTGGTCCACGAGGCCTACCTCCGTCTCGACCGCGAGCAGCGCGCGGCGTGGCAGAACCGGGCCCAGTTCTTCGCGGTGGCGGGCCAGATGATGCGCCGGATCCTGGTCGATCACGCGCGGGCCCACAAAACGGCGAAGCGTTCCGGGCAATGGACGCGCGTCGAGCTGAGCGAGGCCGCCGCATCGCGTGCCACGACGCCGGTGGACATGCTCGACCTGCACGCAGCGCTCGACGAGCTCAGCGCGTTCGATCGCCGCAAGAGCCAGATCGCGGAGCTGCGCTTTTTCGGCGGGCTGTCGCTCGAGGAGACGGCGCACGTCCTTGACATTTCCATCGCCACCGTCGAGCGAGACTGGCAAACGGCCCGGGCGTGGCTGCTGGCCCGCCTGACGAGGCGCGGCCAATGACGCCGGAGCGCTGGCGCGAGATCACCGGGCTGTTTCAGGCGGCGCTGTCGCGCGATCCCGGCGAGCGGGCCTCGTTCGTCACCGAACGGTGTGCAGGCGACGCCGACCTGCGAAGCGAGGTCGAGGCCATGCTGTCGGCGCACCAGGCCGCCGCGCTCGACTCGACACCGTCGGCACCACGCGATCCCCAACGGCTGGCTCACTACGAGATCATCCGCAAGATTGGGTCGGGCGGAATGGGCGACGTCTTTCTCGCCCGGGACACGCGTCTCGATCGGCAGGTCGCGCTCAAGATTCTCCCGTCCGAGTTCGCCGCCGACGCGGACCGGCTGGCCCGCTTCATGCGCGAAGCCAGGGCGGTGGCGGCGCTCAGTCATCCCAACATCGTCACGCTGCACTCCGAGGAGGAGGCCGACGGCGTTCACTTCATCACGATGGAGCTGGTCAGGGGCTGCACGCTTGCCGACCTCATCAGGCCGGACGGCCTGGCGTTCCCCCGCTTCTTCGACATCGCCATCTGCCTGGCCGACGCGCTGTCGGCCGCGCACCACCAGGGCATTACGCACCGGGATCTCAAGCCGTCGAACGTGATGGTCGCCGACGACGGGCGGGTGAAGGTGCTCGATTTCGGGTTGGCGAAGGCCCAGCCCGCCTCATGGGAGCGCGCGGCCGCTCTGGAAACTCAGTCCGCGACGTGCGCCGGACATGTGGTCGGGACTCCGGCGTACATGTCGCCGGAACAAGCCGACGGGAAGTCGGTAGACCATCGCACGGACATTTTCTCGATGGGCATTGTCTTCTATGAATTGCTGACGGGCGTCCGTCCGTTCCGCGGCGCCAGCAGCATGGCCGTGGCGTCGGCGATCCTGCGCGACACGCCAGCGCCGTTGGGCGATCTTCGGCCGAACATCCCGCAGCCGCTCGAGCGAATCGTGCTCCGCTGCCTCGCCAAGAACCCTGTCGATCGCTACCAGTCGGCGCTCGACCTCCGGCACGATCTCGAGGAAGTCCGCAGGGACCCGACAGCGGTTCCAGCCCCGGCGCGAGCGCGTTCGCTGCCGCGCCGCCGCGCCGTTGTACGGACGGCGGCAATCATCGCTGCGATCGCCGTGGCGGCTGCGGCGATAGGTTGGCGGGCCTGGTCTCGCGATCCTGGTCCGCGTGCCATCGCCGTGCTCCCGTTCGTCAACGAAGCGAATGATGGCGATCTCGAGTATCTCTGTGACGGCCTCACCGACAGCCTCATTCAGCAGATCTCAGGCCTCGAGTCGTTGACCGTGATCGCCGGCAGTACCGTGCTCAACTTCAAGGGTAAGGGCATCGACCCGCGCGAGGCCGGCCGGCAACTGGGCGTCACTGAGATCGTATCCGGCAGGGTGTCGAAGCACGCGGATCGTCTGCGCATCACGGCTGAACTCGTCGACGTGGCGAGCGGTGTCCGGTTGTGGGGCGACACCTACGATCGGACGACGGCGGATCTGATGATCGTCCAGGATGAAATCGTCGCTGCCATCGTCAACCAGGGCGTGCGTGTGCAGTCGAGCAAGACCGATCAGCGGGCGCTGACCAGCCATCCAACCTCCGATCCCCAAGCCTACGAGTGGTACCTGCGAGCGAGGCATGCCATCCTGCGCGCCACCGAGGAGGACTTCATTCAGGCGCGAGAATTGCTCACGCGGGCAGTCGAGCGGGATCCGCGATTCGCGCTCGCGCATGGGGCGATCGCCGTTACCTTCATCAATGCAGGGGTCGACGGCTTCGATCGCCCGTCGGAGGCCTTCCCGGAAGCGAATCGATTCACCCGCAGGGCGCTGGCCCTCGAACCGGATCTGCCATTGGTACGCGCGGCGTTTGCCAGCATCGCCTTTTTCTTCGATTGGGACTGGACCACGGCGGAGCGCGAGTGGAACGCGGCGACTGGTCCAAAAGCGCCATCGCTGCCGTTGCAGGAATATGTGGGGTACGCGCTGTACCGGTGGGCCATCGACGGGCCCGCAGCCGCGCTTGTCGTTATTCGCCGGTTGCGTGAGATCGATGACCTCAGTCCCGCCTATATGGTGTTGGAGGGGGACTTTCTGTTTCACACCGCACAGCACGAGGCCGCCGCTGCCCTCTATCAAAAGGTGCTGGAGGTCGAGGAGCGACCCGACGCGCTTTTCGGCCTTGCCGACGTCCGGAGGGCGCAGGGCCGTTTCGACGAGGCCATCGACGCGCGCGGGCGCGCGCACCAGGCGATCAGCGATCATTCACTCGACGAGATCCTGCTCCACGCCAGCGGCGAAGAGGGCTATCGCCAGCTCGAGTTGACGGCGGCCCGCCACGATTTGGAAGAGCTGCGTGAGCGGGAAGGCAAAGCTTACGTGTCGCCGCTCGACATCGCCCGCGCGCACGCGATTCTTGGCAATCGCGACGATGCCTTCAGCTACATCGACAAAGCCTTTGACGACCGGGCGCCGGGCCTGGTGTTTCTCAAGGTCGCGCCCGCTTGGGACGGCATCCGCGACGACCCGCGCTTCCTCGCCGCAGTCCGCCGGGTGGGACTGCCGTGACCGGGCCGCTCTTGGAAGATGGTATAGTCGGACTTCGCCGCAACTGGGAGGTCGTATGAAGACTCGCCTCGTCGTGGTCGCTTCCTTTCTGCTGGTTGGCTTCTCGGTGAGCGAGCCACTGTACGCGTGCGGGGAGAAGTTTCTGATGCGCAGCCGCGGCACGCGCTTCCAGCGCGTTGCGCCCATGCGCAAACCCGCCTCGATCCTCGTCTACGCAAACCCAGGCTTCAATCTGCCGAAGGCGCTCGCCAACGCGTCGGTGGATGCGACGCTGCGCAAGGCGGGATACCGCCCGACGACAGTCACCAGCGCGACGGAGTTCGCCAGCGCGATGGGCCAGGGCAGGTGGGATCTCGTGGTGGTCGACCTCGCCGACACCGGTGCGGTGACAAAACAGCCGCCGAAAGCGCCGGCGCCGATCGTCCTGCCGGTGTTGCTCAATCCGACCAGCCAGGAGATGGCCGCCGCCAGAAAGCAGCATCAGCGTGTCGTGAAGGGACCGGTCAAGAGCCAGTCGTTTCTCGACGCCGTAGACGACGCGCTGGCAGAAAAGTCATCCGACGAGAAGAGCCGTCAGTAGCCACTCGCGCACTGCATGAGCGGCATTACCGGCTGTCGGGTTGCGGTAATGCTGGCGACGGGGATGGTCGCACTGGCGCTGCCTGCGCGAACCTTCGCGCAAGCGTGGGTGCCGCCCGCCGGTGTCGGCTCCGTCACCGTCGCGGCCCAGAATCTCGACTACACCGGCCATCGCAACACCGCCGGCGAATCCGTCGAGATCGGCATGAGCGTGCACAACCGCGTCGACATCGAGGTCGACTATGCGATCACCGATCGGCTCTCCGTCACCGCCGGCATCCCGTTCGTGTTCACGAAGTACACCGCTCCGGACCCGCTGCCCTTTCCAATTCCGTATGTGCCCAATGACGAGTGCCACTGCTGGCAGAGCGGATTCCAGGATTTCGATTTCACGGCGCGCTACAACCTGGCGAACGGCGCCCTCGCGCTGACGCCCTCGATCGCCACGGGCCTGCCGAGCCACGAGTACGGCTTCCAAGGCGAAGCTGTGCTCGGGGAGCGTCTGCGCGAGCTGCGCCTCGCGGTGGACGCCGGCGCACGGCTGGATGCCATCTCGCCGCGGCTGTCGATTCAAGGCCAGTACTCGTACGCCTTCGTCGAACAGGTGATCGACGACGTGCCGGTCAACCGCAGCAACTTCGCGCTGGAAGGCGGCGTCTCGATTACGCGGCAGTTGGCGGCCGGCGTAGTACTGGCCTGGCAGCGCGTCCACGGTGGTCTCAGGGTGGGAACGGCATCGGGCAACCCGATCCCGTTTCCTGGCGAGATCGACGACACACCCGAACGGCTCTTCGAGCACGACCGCCTGCTGCGCGACAACAACTTCCGGCTCGGCGTCAGCGTGTCGTACTCGCTGTCGTCATTCGACATCGTGGGGTCGTACCTCGAGCTGGTGAGCGGCACCGACTCCCACACCGGCCGCGCGCTGACGATCGGGATCAGCTGGCCATTCGAAATCACCCGCGCACCCTGACCGCGGGCCGTTGGTGGTGCTGTCGGCACATCGCCGTCCACGCGCGCGGGCTCGGCCGAGTCAGGCAGATCTGACCTCGCTACTCGCTGCGCAGCGCTTCGGTGGGATCGATGCGGAGGCCGCGCCGGGCGGGCCCCGGCGCCGCGAGCATGCCGACAATCAACATCAACGCAGCGGCGCCGGGAAGGATGCCGGGAATCGGCACGCCGCCAATCTGTTCGATCGGTATGTAGCGGCCGACGAGGTGAGCGGCCAATATACCCACCGCGGAACCGGAACCGATCTGCAGGAACGCGCGCCTGAACACCGCGGCCATCAGTCGGCCCGGCCGGGCGCCCAGGGCCGAACGAATGCCGATCTCACGCTGGCGCTGCGCGACGGTGAACGCCATCAGCGCGTACATGCCGGCGGCCGAGAGCAGCAGCACGCTGCCGGTGACCGCGATGATGGTGATGGCGCCGAGGTTGTCGCCGAAGCGGTGCTCCCGATAAATCTCGGCCAACGTGCGGATCTCATCGACCTGGAGCGTCGGGTCGACCGCCGCGCTGACGGTGCGGAGGCGATCAGCGAGGCCGGACGAATCTCCTCGGAGACGAAGCTGCAGGCGCGACGGATGGATCTGCCCCGGAGCCTCCGCGTGGTACGCGACCCGCGCGTCGGTGGTCACGGGTAGATTGCCGACCACTCCCACGACTTCATACCAACGGCCGGCTTCGGGGCCGTGCCGCCACTCACCATTTGCCTCGCGAACGTAACGGAAGCGGCGTCCGAGCGCGTTGCCGGCGTGAGCAATGGTCTCGGCAAAGTTGCGATTGACGACGACGGCATCGACCTCATCGCTAGCCGCGAACCGGCGACCGGCGAGTCCTGGCACCTGATAGAGATCGAAGAAGGCGCCATCGACCTGGTTGAATCGCGCGAGGAATCCCGGCAGCCGGCCGTTGATGACTTCCGTCGGCGCCTCGCGGCCCTCGATGTCGACGAACACCCAGGGTTCCTCACCGGGTGGCCACAAGGCAGACGCCACGCCGAGGATGGCCGGGTCGGTCAGCAGTTGTCGCGCCAACTCGCGCTGGCGATTGCCGAGGAGCTCGGCACCACCTCCCTCCATCGCGACACGCGCGGTCGCAAACTCCTCTGCGGCGAAGCCCGGGCCAACGAAGCCTGTCCGCAATGTGCCCCACGCGAGTTGGGCGGCTAGTGGCAGCACACCGACCGAGAAGGCGACCTGCGCGGTCACCAGGGTGGTCCACGTGGCGCCGAAGGGCACGCTGGTTCGTCCCGCGAGCGCGCCGGCGCCCAGCCGCGCCAGACGGCCAGTAGCCCGGAGCGCGGGCACGAGCGCCAGCGACGCGCCGGGTGCAGCCGGCCGAACACGGCGCCTTCAGGACCGGTGCTGCGTAACATCGCGTCGCCCTCGAGACGCAGCGGAACCCAGTACTGGAAGTTGAGTGGGAACTGGAAACCATCCGGCATGACGCCAACGACCGTATGCGCGTCCTTGCCGAACCGCAGTTCGCGTCCGACGACGTCACGAGAGCCGGAGAAGCGCCGCTGCCACACGTCGTGGCCGATGACGACGACCGGGGCGGCTCCGGGTGCGGCATCGGCGTCGGCGATCGGCCGGCCGATCAGCGGCTGCACCCGCGCGAGCCGAAACCCGGCGGCCGACATCTCGGCAACCCAGGCGAGTTCGACCGATCCGTCGGACGCAATGACGTTGCGCTGAATCCTCTGGAACGCGCCGACCTCATCGACGGACTGCAGGTTGGCGCGCCATCGCTCGAAGTTCCGCCACGTCGTGTCACGCCGCCGCCCGGCCTCGCGGTCCCACACCTGGATCTCTACCACCCGGTCACCCTCGTCGAGTGGAAGCGGAGTCCACACGACCATGTCGAACGCCGCGAACACGACGGCGGCAATTCCCATCGCCACAGACATCGCCAGCCCGCCGACCAGGGTCAACCCCCAGTTCCTGCCGAGCAGCCGGAGGCCGAGCTTGAGATCGAGCCACGACGAACTGATCCAGGGCAGCCCGCGCTGATCGCGCAAGGCTTCGAGCGCCTGGGTGCGGCCGCCGGCTGCAGCGCGGGCACGTCGCGCGGCCTCGCCCGGCGTGTGGCCCTTTCGCCGCAGCTCGTCTTCGGCGAAGGCCAAATGTTCGTCGAGCTCGCGTTGCAGATCGTGGTCGGTGCGGCGGCCGCTCGTCGCGCCCCATCCGCGGCGGATCCGCTCCCGAAGCAAGGAGCGAAATTCCTGATTCGTCATGACGGATCCTCGAACAGCGTGTGCATGACGGAGACCATGTGATCCCACGCCTTCTTCTCGGCGGCGAGCCGGCGGCGTCCGGCGCTGGTGATGGCATAGAAGCGCGCCTGGCGGGTCACTTCACCGCGCCGGTGAAGGCCATGGGCGGGATCCCACCGGCGATTCGCATCCGACGAAATCTGGGGACTGTGGTCGATACCGAGCTATGTGTGTTCCGGCGATTCAGGCGGTGGCATTTTCCTGAATGCGCGCCTCGTCGCCAACGTCAGCGACGGCGGCCACGACTGCCGGCGCCACAACAACAACCATCGACTTGACACTCGCGCGATCCAGGCGTGGATGGAAGAGACCGCAAAGGCGCAGCGCGAGAAATGATCTGCCGCAACCGGAGCTCTAGCCGAGATCGTATTGGCGAAGCTTCACGTACAGCTGCGCGCGCGTGATGCCAAGAGACTTCGCCGCCAGTGACTTGTTGAACTTCGCCTTGACCAGCGCCTGCTGGATCATGTCGCGCTCGACGTTCTTCGACAATCAGTTGATCAATCTTGGCTACAACCGCTGGGGGATCAAGCCGGAGATCGGCGTCGCGCGGACCTGGTTCGCGGGGGGAACGTCGCGTGTCGATGGCGTGGAGAGTCCCGATCGCCAGCGCAACAGCCGCCTCGGAGGCACGGTCTCGATCATGACGTTCAACAATCAGTCGCTCAAGGTCACATACAGCACCGGCGCGACGACGCGGCGCGGCACCGACTTCGATACTCTGAACGTCACGTGGCAGCTGGTGGTGTTCTGATCGAGCCTCAGTACCCCCGGCTCGCTCCGCCGCCGCCCGATCGACCGCCACCGAAGCTGCTGCCGCCCGAGCTCCCACCGCTCGAAGACCACGAGGAGCTCCGCTCGATTCGCGGCAGGGTCTTGGTGTACTCGCTTCGGAAACTGCAGAAGGCGCACGATTCGTTGACGCGCGCGAGTCCTTCACTGGAGGTCGTGGCGCGCTCGATCACAGTCTCCTTCGACGATTTCGTGCGATTCGAGCACTGCGGGCACTTGTCGTAGCCCGTCAGCCACCTCGGGTAGCGCAGAACCAAATGATGTGAGCACGCCGGGCATTTCCACACGTCGTAATCGACGCTCTTGATCTGCTCTTCGACGATCTGCGCCCTGTCGAGGTGCGCGTTATCCTCCGATTCCGAAAGGCGCGTCATCGTGGCGCCGCAGGCGGAACAGGTGCGCCGGCGATAGCGGCGCCATCTCCTGAACCCGATCAGCGATCCAAGCCCGGCAGGGATGGCGCTCAACAGTCCGAGCCACCTGGGACTGACGCCGAATCCGTCCGATTCGGGAAGATACGCCTGGCTACTTTGAGATGGCAACTCGATCGACTCATTGTTCGCCACGCCAGTCAGCGTTCTGCACACCGGCGAGCACACCGCCGTCGAAGTTGCCGGCGCGAAATCTTGGAATGACGTAGCCGTCGAGAATCGCGCCAACCTTGCCGTCCGGCAGCTGCCCCTCGAGTCCGTATCCGACCTCGACGCGCACGCGCCGATCGCCGGTCGACCAGAGGAACAGGAGCCCGTTGTCCTTGCCTTTCTTGCCAATCCCCCACAGCGCGAACAGTGTGGCCGCGGCTTCTTCAACGGAGAGGCCATCGAGCGACGACACCACGACCACGGCCATCTCACCGCCGGTCGTCTTATGAAACTGATCGAGCACCATGTTCAGCTGCGCCACGGTGGCCGGCGCCAGCGCGCCCGGCATGTCGGTGACCCACGTACCGTCGCGGCCGCGCGGATTGGGAATGCTGCCGAGCGGCTCGGCGAACGCGCTCTGAGCAACCGCCAACAGCAATTGAACAACGATCAAGGCCAGCTTCATGGGTGACTCGCGATGCCAGACGAAGGCGCTCTTCGCGTGCTGGCAAATCGCGCAAGAGACATTGTGCGACAAATAATAGTTCCGCGCGATCGCGCTCGTTTGCCGCTCACCGAGTTCGGTCAGCGCGCGCGGCCCCTCTCGCCCGTTCCGCTTTCCACTGCCGGCACAGATCCTCGGCCGCGTCTCGCCATTGGGGGAACGTGAAGGTGAACCCCTCGTCGAGCAGCCGTTGCGGTGCAACGCGGCGGCTCTTGAGAATGAGCTCGGTCTCCGTGCGCATCAAGACCGCGCCAATCTCGAGCATCCAGCGCGAGGCGGGTAGACCGAACGGCGCGCCATACGCGTCGCGAAGCACGCGCATGAATTCCGCATTCGGCAGCGCCTGCGGTGACGCGACGTTGACGACGCCGTCGATGTCGTCGCGCGCAATCAGCCATTGCAGAACGGCCACGAAATCTCGGTCGTGAATCCACGACACGTACTGGCGGCCGTCGCCCGCGCTGCCGCCGAGGCCGCGGCGCACCAATCCGACCAGCGTGTCGAAAATGCCCCCGGCGTCGGGGCTCAAAATGATCGCCGACCTGAGCAGGACCTTGCGAGTGGACGGCGTCTGCGCCTCTTCGCACACCCTCTCCCACGTCCGAGCCACATCGATGCTGAAGCGCCACGACTCCGGCGCGCCTGCTTCCCCGCCGCCGATCACGCCTGACCGTTCGTCATGCGCGGCGTCGTAGCGATGCGCATAGATGGTGGCGGTGCTGGCTTGCAGCCACACGCGCGGCGGCCGCGTCGCCTGGCGAATGGCTTCGCCGACGGCGCGCGTCGATTGCACGCGCGATTGCATGATCGCGTCCTTGTTCGCGGCGTGATAGCGGCAGTTGACGCTGCGCCCCGCGAGGTTGATGACCACATCGGCGCCGTCGATGTCGCGTTGCCACGCGCCGAGTGTGGCGCCGTCCCATTGGACGACGCGCCAGGGGCGCGCCGTCGCGAGCCGGCTGAGCACGACGACCTCGTCGCCACGGCGATGAAACGCACGAGCCAGGACCGTGCCGACCTGTCCGGATCCTCCGGGGATGACAATCTTCAGACCATCACCTGTTGGCCAGCTTGCGGCCGACGCGCGCGATCACGTCGGGCAGCGCGCTGGCGGCGCCACGGCGAACGAGCCATCCCGGCATGCGTCCGCCGGGCTTCACCGCGATCTGATAGGTCACGCGCGATCGTGACGCATCGAGCGGCTCGACGCTCCACGAGCCGCGCAGCATCTCCATGCGCACCATCCCGGAGCGCGCCGTCATGCGGTCGGGGACGTCCGACCAGTCGCAGCCACCCGGCTGCCGTCGCACGTCGATCACGACTTCGCGCGGTGCCACGACCAGAAACCGAGAGGCGTAACTGAGAGAGATCTCATAGCGGGAAGCAAGATCGCCCGTCAGCAGCTCTGCTTCACGCACGTCCGGATCCAGCGGCTGGGTGAAATCGCAGACCAGGGCGACGATGCCGTCCGCCGCATGCGGCAGCTCGGCGACGGCTCTGACCTCGCGGGCCTGCGCGGCGGTGTTGTCCCTGAACGATACGGCGACGCCATTGCTGACGCCGCCGGCGACCCAGTCTTGATCGGGAGCGAAGGTCAGCAGCGCGAGGGCCGCAATTACGGCGTGGCCGGCTTCCACTCCGTAATCGCCTTGGTGATCGCGCCGGCCGCGATCTTCGCGCGGTAGTCGAGCAGCTTGCGCCCGTTCTCCAGCATCTTCTGCACCGAACCGATCTCGACCTGGTTGATGGTGAATTTCCCGGCCTTGATGCGCTGCTCGGCGCGAATCAATTTCGGATCGGTGAGCGCGACCAGCGACTCATAGTGATAGTCGTCGTGAATGTCCCACCGGGTGGCCGAGCGCACGTCGGGTTGCTGCAGGATGCCGAGCGTCTTCAGGTAGTCGAAGCTCCAGATGTCCTCGGTGTAGTACTCGGTGACATAGTGCACGCGCGCCGGCGTGCCGCCCCACTTCGCGTTCAATTCTTTCGTCACGTCGGTCATGCCCGTCACGTTGCCGCCGCTGTCGGCAATCATCACGATGTTCTTGAAGCCCATGCTCTTGAGGCTGGTGCTCATGTCGCGCAACACCGCCTTGAACGTATCCTGCGTGATGAACACGGCGCCGGGGGTGATGTTGGCATTGTCCACGTTGCCCGGCTCCATCGTCACGATCGGCGCGCAGAGGGCGTTGCCGAGACGCCGCGCAATGGCGTTGCACGTGGACCGCAGGACGTAGTTGTGTTTGCCGTTGGCGTTGTAAGGGCCGTTCTTCTCGAGCCCGCCGCTGCCGATGATCGCCGTGGTCTTGCCCGCTTTGATGGCGTCGCGCGTCTCCATCCACGTCTGTTCTTCGATCCAGACCGTGTCGAGCGCGTCGATCGGGCGCGCACCGTCGGCAATCGCCTGCGCGGCGCGCTGCTTCTCGCGCTGGGCCTGCTGCTCCGGCGTCAGGTTTTGGTCGCGGCGTCCGCCGCCGGGCTGCTGGGCGGCCGCGGTCAGGGTGCCGGCAATGATCAGCGATACGACCAATAGGTGGCGCAGCGTCATGGGTACCTCACTGGCCGTCATTCTACGTCAGGCGATCTCCCGCGCTACCAGCGCGGCGATGAGGATCCCCGCCGTATAGGCAACGAAATCGCGTGGATCGAAGTCGCTGCCAAGGACCAGGTGACCGGGCACCGTGCCCCGCACCGCGCCGAGCCAGGGCGCGTGATAGAGCTGACTGGTTTCCACCGCCACGCAGACGGCGAGGGCGGCGGCGGCACGTGTGCGCAGCGGCAGCTGCGGCACCGCGACGCCGGCCCACCACACGATCATCATCGCCCACAGCGCGTCGCCGAGAACGTCCCGAAACCACGGGGCGAGGACACCACCGCCGAAATGAACCAACAAGCCAACGGCGATTGTGCCAAGCGCGAGCATCAAGCTGCGCGAGCGCCGTTGGGAAACCGGCCGCTCGCCTCGATCGCCGATTCGCATCGGTTCACTCTACGCGATTGTCCCGAGCGGGTTCGGCTATTTGTCGCGCAACGCCACGGCCGGATCGATCCTTGAGGCGCGCCACGCCGGTCCGGCGATCGCCACCGCGGCGGTCATCGCAAGCACGATCCCGACCGCCGCGAACGTCGCCAGGTCGAGCGGCTGCACTCCGAACAACATCGTGGCGATCAAGCGTCCGAACGCCGCCGAGAGCGCAAGGCCAATCACGAGGCCGGCCGCGATCACCGTGCCGGCGCTGCCGGCCACCAGCCGCATCACGTCTCCTGACGTCGCACCGAGCGCGCGCCGGACGCCAAAGTCGCGCCGGCGCTGCTGGACCGAATATGCGAGGATCCCGAACACGCCTACCATCGCCAGGGTCACGGCGAGCACCGCGAACGCTGCCACCATCACGGCCCGGAAACGATGCCGGCCGGTGGCCGCCCATTCGACGTCTTCGAGCGTCGTCACACCCGCCACGCTCACCAACTGATCCTTGTCGATGCGAGAGATCGCCGCGCGCACGGCAGACGTGAGCGCATCGGCGCGGCCGGTCTTCGCACGGACCAACACCATCAGATCGTCGACGGGGTACTGCGCGAACGGCGTATACAGCTGGACGTAGTCGGTCGATTCATCCGGACGGAATTTCACCTGCTTCGCAACGCCGATGATCTCGGCGACAACGGGCTTGTCGTTGGCCGACGCGTCGGCGGGCTTGAACGACACGCGGAGGCCGATCGGATTGCGCGGACCCAGCTTGCGAGCGAAGGCTTCATTGACAATCACCACGCGCGGACTGGCGCGGCTGTCTCGTGAGTCGAAGGCTCGGCCGGCAACGATCGGCAATTCGAGCGTCGAGAAATATGTCGGGCTGACGATCTGATAGGCGGTGGTCGGCATCCGTGCGGCATCGAGCGGGGGGTCGCCGGCGATCTCGTAGTGAAACGGATACTCGCCGAATATCGATTCGCCGAGTGGCAGCGCCGTGGACCAGCCGACGTCGGCCGCGCCCGGTACGGCCCGGACTTGGGCCTCGACCTCCTCGAAGAACTGCTGCAGCCGCTCGGGAGTGGGATACGCCGATCCGAGCGGATCGACCAGCATCGCCAACACGCTGTCGGCGCGATAGCCGCGATCGAACGACTGCACCGCATTCAGCGTCCGCAGCAGCAGGCCGGCACCGAACAAGAGAAGCACCGCCGTCGCCACTTCGCCGGCCACCAGCAGACCGCGCATTCGCCCGCCGCTGCCGGTGGTGGTGCGGCTGTCGGCGCCCATCGCTTCGGTCGGCGCCACCGCGGTGGCCTGCAGAGCCGGCGTGATGCCGAACAGGATGCCGACGAGCAGCGCCGCGATCGCGCAAGACGCCACCACCCGCAGGTCGAATGTCAGCGTGACGGTCGCCGGCAGGACGCCGTCGGGAATCAGCGCCGGCGCAGCCTGCAGGATCGCCGCGCCAACGGCCATTCCCAGGGCGCCGCCGAGGATCGACAGCACCACGCTCTCGGTCAGGAGCTGGCGGATCAGTCGGCGCCGGCCCGCGCCGAGCGCCGCGCGCACCGCAAGTTCGCGCGACCGCGCCGTGGCCCGCGCCAGCAGCAGGTTCGCGACGTTGGCGCAACAGATCAACAGCACGAATCCGACCACGCCCAGAAACAGCATGGAGGTCGTCTTGAGATCGCCGCCAATCAGCGTGTCGTGCAGCGGCTCCAGCGTCACGGTCCGCCCCTTGTTGAACTGCGGGAATTCCTGGGCCAATCCGTGGGCCACCGCGGTGATGTCCGATTGCGCAGCGGCGATGTCGATGCCCGGCTTCAGCCTTCCGACCGCCTGGAGCATGTAGGCGCCACGGGCGCGGGGAGGCATCTGGCCGAACGGCCGCATCGCCCACATGCCGGTCTTGCCGAGAATGTCGAACGTGTTCGGCATCACGCCGACCACCGTGAAGGGCGTCCCGTCGAGACGAATGTCCTTGCCGACGATGCTCGCGTCGCGGCCGAAGCGCGTGTCCCACAAGGCCTCGCTCAGCATCACGACATTGGCGCGGTTCCGGTCGTCTTCGGCGGTGAAGGTGCGACCGACAATCGGTTTCACACCGAGGACATCGAAGATGCCGTACGACACCCACTGCCGCGGCACGGTCAGCGTGTGGCCATCGGACCCGGCCATCACCATGCTGCCCACACTGGGGACGTAGCCCGCGATGGCCTCGAACGAGGTGCTGCGGCCTTGCCAGTCGGCCATGTTCAGCGGCGATGCGAAGCCGCGCGGCGTCGGGCCGGAGGTCTCCCACATCGCCACGAGGCGGTCGGGACTCGCGTACGGCAGCGGGCGCAGCAGCGCGGCGTCCACCAGCGCGAAGATCGCGCTATTGACGCCGAGGCCAAGGGCCAGCGTCAAGACGGCGACCAGGGTGAAGGCCGGCGCGGCGCGAAGTTGTCGCAGCGCGAATCCAATATCGTGTCGCAGTTCGTCCATAGTCCGCTCCGGGTTGATATGCTACGTTCGTAGCACGATACTGCTACGTTTGTAGCATGTCAACCCGGACGGGTCCGGCCGCTGAAAGGTTCCGGATTCTGGCGCGCGCTAGCGCGGGTCCCCGGTCACGGCGTAGCGCATCTCCGCGAGTGCAAGCTCGAGCAAGCCTCTCGCATCGGTCAGAAACGAATGCGCATGGCCGATCCGGCCGCCGCGATTGCGCGTCCGCGACAAGTGGCGGTTGACGATCTGCGCGAAGAAGCGATCGGGGAAACGGCTGTGACAAGGCGTGGCCGAGTCGAACTCCTCCATCTCGCGCCACACGCGCTCGCCGCCTTCGAGCACCGGCACTTCAAACCGGACGATGCGCTTGTCGGGGATGTCGACAATGTGCTCGGCGTAATGTAAAAAAGTGACGTTGTCGTGATCGCAGCCGAGCAACAGGATCTTGCCGTCGAGCTCGACGAAGCGTTCGAGCGCTGAATCTCTGCCGAGCGCGTAGTTCCACGGCTGCGACGAGATGAGATGGCGGGCATGGCGCCCCCACACCACGAACCGCGTCACGTGATCGTTCACGAGCGAACCAGGAGAGGTGCGGAAGAACTCGACGAGGCACCCGTGATCACGAGCGGCGCGCACTGTGGCGGCATCGAACGGCGGCTGCTTGTCGATGACGGCCCGCTCCTCGATCGCATTGAGATGCCCGCGCCCGACGTCGTCGTATCCCGGTGAACTGCTCGCGTACATCATCAGTGTGCCCGAGTCGGTCAACGCGTCTTTCAGGGCGAGGAGAATCTGATCTGGTCCGCCGACGACCTTCCCGACCGCGCGCACCGAGGCGTGAACCATCACGGTGTCGCCTGGCTGAATGCCGAGGTTGGTGAAATCCCGCGTGAGTTCCGCTCGAGAATGCACTGGTCGATTCTAGCTCGACGCTAACTGACCTCTGGTACGTCGCTTGCACCCACTTTTGCGGGGGTTTGCAAATGGCTCAGTCGAAGGTTCGTTACGCAGTGGTCGGGCTTGGCCATATCGCTCAGGCAGCAGTGCTTCCTGCGTTCGCACACGCAAGGCGCAACTCCTCCCTCCACGCCATCGTCAGCGGCAGCATCGAGAAGCTCAACCAGGTCGGCGACAGGTACCGCATTCCGGTGCGCGCGACCTACGACCAGTACGAGCGCTGCCTTCAGGAGGTGGACGCCGTCTACATCTGCACACCGAACTCGGCGCACGCCGAATACGCGGTGCGCGCCGCGCAGGCCGGGCGCCACATTCTCTGCGAGAAGCCGCTGGCGGTCACCCAAGAGGAATGCACCCGCATGATCGCGGCGGCGAAGGACAACCACGTCAAGATCATGACCGGCTACCGGCTTCACTTCGAGCCGTTGTTCCTCGAGGTGCTCGAGATCGTGAAGAGCGGCAGAATTGGCGAGCCGCGTTTCTTCAACTCGTCGTTCTCGATGCACGCGCGTCCGGGCGGCATTCGCACGCAGAAGGAGCTCGGCGGCGGCACGCTGTTCGATCTGGGCGTCTACTGCGTCAACACCGCGCGGCTGATGTTTGGAGCGGAGCCGGTTGAAGTGTTCGCGCGATCGATCGACGGCGCGCGGTCGGGCATGCCCGAGATCGACGAGATGACCTCGGGCGTCATGCGCTTCGACGGCGATCGCCTGGCCACCTTCACCACCAGCTTCAATGCCAACGGCGTTTCGGACTTCCGCGTCGTCGGCACCGAAGGCAACGTGCACGCCGAGCCGGCCTACGAATATGCCGAGGCGCTCGGCTACACGCTGACCGTCGGCAAGACGGAGCGGAAGAAAAAAGGCCGCCGGCGCGACCAGTTCGCAGCTGAGGTCGCCTACTTCTCCGACTGCATCCTGCAGGGCCGGGAGCCGGAGCCGTCGGCCGAGGAGGGTTGCTGGGACGTGGGCGTGGTCACCGCGCTCTACGAATCAGCGGCGAGCAATCAGCCGGTCAAGCTGGAGACATTCGGGCGTGAACGACGGCCCACCCGCCAACAGGGCAAGGACTTCCCGCCAGTACGGGAGCCCGAGCTGGTGGCGGTCGAGACGCCGCACAATTAGGGAAAGCGTTTACAGGGTGTTGGCCACTTTTCGCACGGGCCGACGTCCACGATCTTCGTATAGATGAGCGTGCTGGCGTTCTGACCAACCGTGGTCTGGAGCGTCAGCACCTTGCCGTCACCGCTCAGCGTCCACACTTCCTTGACTGTCGTGGTGTCGCCATTCGGCGCTTTGAGTGCGCCGTCACTGGCAACCGTTCTGCCATTCCAGGTGGTGGTCATGGTCACGGCACCGCCCTGGCCTGCGGGCGTCGATGTCTCGCGTCCGGGTTTGTAGATGCGAACGTGTGCTTCGTTGATCTGACTCTCGATCACGAGCGAACCGTTGGAGGGCTGCGTGATGTGCAGGGTCTTCGGCGCGCCGGCGGCGATCAATCCGACGATACCGGCGGTGGCGACGACGTTGCTCTTTTCCTCGTCGAGCCGCCAGGTCCCCGAAAAGTCCGGCGCCTGCGCCGAGAGCGTTGTCGCGCACACAAGCGCAAGCACGAACCCATTCTGCATTCTGCATTTTGCCTTAGGCATTACTGAGCCCCGAGATTCATTGCCACGATCTTCTCGCGATCGCGCGCATAGAGCGTGGTGCCGGCCAGCGTGGGCACCGTCCACGACGTGGTGTCGAACACCTTCTTGGCTTCGGCGAGGATGGTCACGCCTTCCGGCGCGAGCCTCGCCAGCGCCAGGTCGCCGTCCTCGTCCATGATGATCGCCTTGTTGTCGGCGTAGACCATGCTGGCGCGCCCGAACCCGCGATGTTGCCACGCGGCCTGGCCGGTCTTGATGTTCAGCGCCGTCAGGAATGCCGGACCGAAGTCCCCGGTCGTGCCATACACGAAGTCACCGATCCGGATCGCGCTGAGGAACATGAACCGCACGCGGTTGGTGAACCACAGTTCCTCGGCGAAGGTGATGTGGCCGTCCGGCTTCAACTGGATCGCGCGGCTGCCGGCGCGGTACGCCGACGACACGAACAGGATGTTGTCGGGACCGAACAGCGGTGTGCTGCAATTCAGGTCGTTACCCGGGTCGTGCACGTGCGACCACAGGATGCGGCCGTTCGCGGGATCCATCCCGTTGACGGTGCCGCCGCCGAACACCACCAGCTGCTCACGCCCCGCGAGGGTGATCATGATCGGCGGCGCTTCCGACGTGAGGAAGTCGCCGCTTTTCCACACCACGGCGCCGTCGCTCTGCCGAAACGCCATCACCGACTGGCCCGGTCCGCCGACGCTGCAAATGATGGTGTCGCGATACGCGATCGGGCTGCAGCCGTAGCCGGTCTTCACCACCGGGCGGATCAAGAGCTCGTGCGAGTTGAAATCCTTGATGAAGTCGCGCGACCAGAGAATCTTGCCCGTCATCTTGTCGAACGCGAACATCTGCTTCTGCGTGCCGATGGTGAAGAGCCGATCGCCGACGATGAGCGGCGTCGAATGCGGGCCGGCGCCGAAGCCGAAGTCTTCACGCCGCGACGGGTATTTGTGCTCCCACAATGTCTTGCCCGTTGCCGCGTCCATGGCGACCACTGTTTCTTCGGCTTCCCACGGTCCTTGCTTCGCGCGGCCGTTGCCGGCGCGGTACATCGTGTAGAGGCGGCCCCCGTCGACCAGGATCGCCGAGTGCCCGGTGCCCAGCGGCCGCGACCAGATCACAGGTGGTCCGGTCTCGGGCCACTTCTCGGCGAGGCCGGTGGCGTTGACGATGAAGTTGCGGCTGGGGCCGCCCCACTGCAGCCATGCGTTGGCGCTGGTCTGCGCTCTCAGTTGCGCAACTTCAGGACCGGCCAGCAGAACCAATGCGAAAGCCAGGACGAGTACTCGCATGGGCGGGAACTATGACCAGCCGGGCACGGTCTCGTCAAGGATTTCCATCACGGTCGTGTCGCCCCGGGCCTGCAGAATCGCTTTCATGCGCCGCGACAGCGCGGTCCGCGCCTCAGCGGGCAGCGCGGCGAACGCCGGCGAGTAGATCATGTAGCTGCAGCGGTGGCGGAACAGTCGTGATTGCAGATCGAGATCGCGCAGCGATCGGCCGCGGCGATCGCGGACGCCGGCAGCGCTGAAGGTCCCGGCAAACTTCGAAACGCCGCTCACCGGCGACGGCAGCCGCGGTTCGTTGACCAACAACAGGTAGTCGGCGGTGTCGTTGATCAGCCCGAGCAGCTCGCCGCGGGAAAAGTCCAGGCGGCCCTCGGCCTGCGCGACACGCGTCTCCCAACCAAGGCGCGTGATCAGGTTCATCGCGTGGCCCTGATGATCGAACACCATCAGCGCCACGATATCGCTCGTCGCAAGTGGATACGCGGACAGGTTCACCCGCCCGGGCAGCGCCGCCCGGTTCAGCGTCGCGCTCGAAATCGCGTCATCACCGCGTTCCATCGACGCGGTCACCATCGCGTTGCCCATGTGCCGCGCCGATCCATGCGAACCCGTGACATACCAGCCGCCCCAGCGTTGCTCGAGCGGCGTGCGGTGATCGACGATGGCGCTCCCCAACTGTGGGCGGGTTCGGCCAGTCGCATCGGTGAACATGCTGCGGACCAGAATTCCGGGCACGCCGAGGCTGTTGGCCGACAGATGGCAGGTGAGACACCGATCGGGACGCACGAATCGCGGCGCGGTGCCGAGGCCGGGATCCTGCGGCAGCGTCTGGAAGATCACGCCTTGCTGCGGATCGTGCGCCGCGACTTCGAGCATCGGTGCGCCCGGGATGTAGCCGACGACCACACGATCGTTGAAAAACAACGCGCGCGGGTTTTCTGGATTCGTGAATGGATGCTGAATGCCGGTCTTGGAGAAGAGCAGGATCTGCGATTCAACGGGCACGTCGAGCGTGGTGAGGAGCGAACTCAGGAATCCCCGGGTGCCGTCGAATTCGAGCGACCTCGTTCCTGCCGCCAGCTGCCGCTGCAACACCGTTACCGGGTCGGCAAGCGCGCTGGTTCGATAGTCGATGGCCGGATGCTGGTCGATCGTCCCCGGAAACAGCGCTCGCGACTGTGCCGTCGCAACCACCAGCGTGGCGGCCCAAAGAACGCCGGCGACGGCGATGCCCCGCATCGCGTCTAGTCTATTCGGAACGCAGCGTCACCATGGGGTCCAGAACGGCGGCCCGGCGGGCCGGCAGATAGCAGGCCGCAAACGAAACGATCGCCAGAATGAGAGGCACCGCGACGAAGGTCAGCGGGTCGTAGATATTCGTTTCGTATAACAGCGAACGCAACAGGCGCGACGCGCCGATCGCGCCGGCCGCCCCGATGCCGAGGCCAATCGCCACCAGCAGCATGCCTTGTTTCAGAATCAAGCTCAGCACATTCGCGCGCGGAGCGCCCAGTGCCAGGCGCACACCAATCTCGCGCGTTCGCTGCGCCACCGCGAACGCCAGCACGCCGTACAACCCGATGCTCGCGAGCAGCAGCGCGCCGGCGGCAAACACGGTCAGCACCGCGGCGCTGAACCGCTGCGGCGCCGACAATTCGCGCACGACTTCACGCATCGTGGTCACCTCCGCCACTGCCAGCGCCGGATCGAGCGCGCCAATGGCGGCGCGGACCGACGGCGTCAACGACGCGGCGTCGACCTCGGCGTTCACGGCGACGGTCAACCTGCGCCAGAGCCCGCCAAGGGGACTGGCCAATCCCTGATCGTTCATTTCGGAGTACGGCGCGTAGACATGGATCACCGGATCGCTGCCAAGCGGACCATCCACCACATCGCCGGCGACGCCCACCACGGTCAGCCACGGCGCCGTCGAGGCCGACAGGCCCCATTTCACACGCTTGCCAATCGGATCCTGGCCGGGCCAATACCGATCCGCGAGGTTCTTGCTCACGATCACGGTCAAACGGTTTTCGTATTGTTCTTCGGTGGTGAAGTTCCGACCGCGAATCAGTGGAACGCCAAACGTCGAAAAAAAGTCGCCGTGCGCCCACGTGAGCGCGATGCTGGTCAGCACGTCGGCGGCCGGGTCGGCGCCCTCAGGTGTGAAAGCCCGCCGTTCGCCGTCGGCCCGGAGTGGCAGATCGGTGGTGATCACCGCGGATCTGACGCCGGGAATCGACAGCAGTCGATCGTTGAGCGTCTGATAGAACGAGCGAATCCGCGGCGCCTGGTTGTAGCCGGCGAACGGCAACGACACTTCGACACTCAAGACATTCATGGCGTTGACACCCGACTCGGCGGCCATCAACCTCGTAAAGGATCGAATCAGCAGCCCCGAGGCGACCAGCAACACGAACGCGAAGGCGACGCTGGTGACAATCAGACTCGCCTGCAAGCGGTGCTGGCGGCGGCCACCGGAGGCGCGCGCGCCTTCACGCAGGGCGTCCGTGAGCTCGCGGCGCATGCCGGCGACCATGGGCACCACGCCAAAGAACAACGCGGTCGCAATCGACAGTGCCAGTGTAAAAGCCACCACCCGCGCATCGAGCGTGACGTCCGACAGACCCGGCAGGCTCTCGCTCAGCACCGCCGGTATGGCCCGCAACGCCCAGTTCGCCACCAGCAGCCCGGCAGCGCCGCTCGTCATCGCCATCAGGAGGCTTTCGATCAGCAGCATCTGGAACAACCGAGTGCGCGACGCCCCCAGCGCGACGCGCACGCCGAGCTCGCGTTGTCGTGCCACGGCACGACTGAGAAACAAATTGGCGACGTTGGCGCACGCGACCAGCAGTACCAGGCCAACGGCGCCAAGCAGGATCCACAACGGCCGCCGGACCTGGCCGGCTATCTCATCGAGCAGCGGCGTGACGGCGACCCGCAGCGTCCAGAGATTTTGCAGCTGCGGCGGGTAATTCTGCTGAATCCGGGGAGCGAGAGCCGCGGTGTCTCGCGCACCCTGTTCGACGGAGACGCCGTCGCGCAGGCGTCCGACCACGCTGTGGTTGTAGAACATGCCGCGCGCCCGCCGCTCGAACGGATTGAACACGAGCGGCAGGTAGATGTCCGCGGGTGTGCCATTGAACTGCGGACCACGCTTCGGGAACTCGAACCCTTCCGGCATCACGCCGACGATGGTGTACGGCCGCCGATCGAGAAGAATGCGCTCGCCAATTGGCGACGCCGCCGCAAAGCGGCGGCGGCGGAGTGAATCGCTGATCACGGCGACCGACGGCGTCGATTGATCCTCAGCGTCGAGGAACGTTCGTCCTTCGACGGGATTGACACCGAGCAACGGAAACACCGCCGCCGTAGTTTCGGCAATCGTCACGCTCTCGGGACTGCTGGCGCCTGACAGTTCCATCGCGCGAGTGCGATACGCGCCAATGTCGGTGAACGCCGTCTGGTACTGTTCGAGATCGAGATAGTCCACGGGCGAGACCCCGAAGCGCGGCACCTTCGACTCGGGGATGACTTCGTGGATCATCATCAGCCGTTCAGGCGCGACGTACCCCAGCGGGCGCAACAGCACGGCATTGACGAGCGAGAAGATGGCGCTGTTGGCGCCGATGCCGAGCGCGAGCGTGAACACCGTGACCGCGGTGAAAATCGGCGACTTGATCAGCGCGCGAATGGCGTGCCGGAAATCGAACAGCAGCGAATCCATGTGACCCTCAGTTCCCAAAGTGACGGCGAAGCGGCGCTGACGCGCCCGCTGATCGTCGGTGTGTGTCATCGGCACGGCGCGGCGGAGATCCGACAGCGCAAAGCGCCACGCGGCGCGGCTGCCGCGGGTCGTGAGCAGTTCGGCAAAGTCGCCTTCGAGGTCGGCGCCGAAACGGTCGCGAAATTCCTGCGGGTAGGTGCGAAGCAACAGCCGCAGCAGGCGAACCGACCAGGAGTGACCGGGCACGATTACACCTCGTCTGGAATCAGGCGCTTCTCGCGCACGAGGGCGGCGAGTCGAGCGAGACGCTCGGCTTCTTGCGCCAGCGCCCGGCGGCCGGCGGGCAGCACCGTAAACACACGCCGGCGATCGTCGGCGCGCGCCGCCACCTCCTTGACGAGACCCGCCTCTTCCATTCGCTGCAGCGATCCGTAGATGGTGCCGGGGCCCATCGCCGGCTCGTTGGCGGCGCTGGCTTCCACGGCCTGCATGATGCGGTAGCCATGCAACGGGCCGTCGGCCAGCGCCAAGAGGATGTGAAAGACGGCGGGCGTGAGCGGAACCGGTGGTTTCTTCAGCATGGGTATTACCGTCGCGGAAGTATATTATTTCCGTTACGGTAATACCAGCCGGTTGGTTCCATCTCCCCAACACGGCGACGGCCGTACCAGCGGGCCGTCCCAGGTGGACGCTCGACGCGCTGTCAACAATCGGGCCTTGCCCGTCATAATGGCGGGATGGCACATCGTTCGTTTCTCGTTGCAGTTCTTGCCCTGATCGCCTCCCCTGTTTTCGCGCAGACCGGTGCTCCGGCCATCGTCCTGCCGACCGTTCTCGTGACCGCTGAGAAGGAATCCGCGGATATCAAGGATGTGCCCGCCAGCGTCACCGCGGTGCCGGCGACGACCATCCGTGATGCGGGTCTGATGAACATTTCCGACGCGGTGATCTTCGCGCCGAACTCGCTCTTCACCGAATTCACCGCGCGCAAAGTCAGCAACGCGCGGTTCCGCGGCATCGGCTCGAGTCCCGGCAATCCGGCGGTCACGACCTACATCGACGGCGTGCCGCAATTGAACTCGAACTCGTCGAACATCGAGCTGCTCGACGTCGACCAGATCGAATTCGTGCGCGGGCCGCAGAGTTCGCTGTTCGGCCGCAACACCCTTGGCGGCATCGTCAACGTCGTCAGCGCGCGGCCGTCGATGTCGAACTGGACCGGCTCGGTGCTGGCGCCCTTCGGGAACATCGGCCGCAAGGAAGTCCGCGGCAACGTTTCGGGACCGATCGGTGATCGCGCGGCAATCGGCGTTGCCGCCGGCACGCAGCGGCGTGACGGCTACACGGTCAACGCCACCAGCGGCAACGATCTCGACTGGCGCGACGGCACCTTCGCGAAAGCGCAAGTGCTGTTCCTCCCCACCGCGAACTGGGAAGGACGGTTCATTTACGCGCACGAGCGCAACCGCGACGGCGACTACGCGCTCGGCGATCTCGACGCCATTCGCTCGACGCCCTACCGCGTGGCGCGCGACTTCGAGGGCTTCACCAATCGCGACATCAACAGCGTGACCGTCAATGTGCGCGGCACCGGCGAGTTGTTCGCGATCGAGAGCACCACCGGCTATGTGAACTGGAACACCGAGGACGCCACCGATCTCGATTACACGCCGCTGCCGCTCGCGCGCCGGACCAACAACGAAGCCGATCGGCAGTTGACGCAGCAAGTGCGGATTGCGTCGCCCGAGAACGCGCCGCTGCAGCTGCGCAATGAGATGCTGCTGCGGTGGCAGGCCGGCATCGAATATTTCAATCAGGCCTACGAACAGGATGCGGTCAACGCGCTGAGCGCGTTCGTGCTGTCGCCGCAGATTGGGTTTCCGGTGTCGATGCACTCACCGGAAGCACAGATCGACAATGCCGGCATCGGCGTCTTCGCGCGCGGCACGCTGACGTTCAACGACAAGACCGACATCACCGCCGGGCTGCGGTTCGATCACGAGGCCAGCGACGCCGTCCTGCGCACATTCTTCGAACCGGCGATCGCGCCGGCCAATGTCGTGGCTGCCGATGCCACGTTCTCGGATGTGTCGCCGCAGGTCGCGGTGCGCTACCGTGCCACGGCGGCGCATAACGTCTACGCCTCGGCGGCGCGCGGCTACAAGGCCGGCGGCTTCAACCCCGCGGCGCTGCCCGGCAGCGAGGCGTACGGCGAAGAGCATGCGTGGCACATCGAGGCCGGCGCGAAATCGTCGTTGTGGGCGGGACGGGTCAACGCCACAGCCGCGGTGTTCTTCATCGACTGGGACGATCTGCAGCTGAACGTGCCGAATCCGTTCGTGCCGGGACAGTTCTACATCTCGAACGTCGGCGGCGCGCGCAGCGCCGGCGTGGAGTTCGACGTGACCGCGCGGCCGCACCAGATGGTCGATGTGTTCGCGGCATTCGGCCTCGCGAATGCCAGGTTTACCGAGGGCACCATATCCATGGGCGTCGACGTGTCGGACCATCAAGTGCCCTACACGCCGGACTACACCGCCCTCTTCGGTGGGCAGTTGAATCGCGCGGTCACCTCCTCGATCAATGCGTTCGTACGCGCCGAAGCCGTGCTCACGGGAGCATTCCAGTACGACGAGGCGAACACGCGCGGTCAAGAGGCGTATTCGATCGTCAACATCCGCGCCGGGGCGCGCTACAAGCGCTACCTCGTCGACGTATTCCTGCGCAATGCGTTCGAAACCCGCTACGTGCCGATCGCGATCCCGTACCAGTTCGCACAGTCGGGCTTCATCGGCGAGATGGGCCGGCCGCGGACCTTCGGGATTAGTATTGGCGCGACGTTCTAGGACGAGGCACCAGGCACCAGGCACGAGGCACGAGGCACGAGGCACCAGGCACGAGGCACGAGGCACGAGGCACC
>Ga0187893_10003300_pt1 | contig 33130 bp, 22 predicted proteins | sample MA1701074metaG_FD_139574 | JGI IMG/M metagenome (GOLD analysis project Ga0187893, IMG submission 139574) | White microbial mat communities from a basaltic lava cave in the Kipuka Kanohina Cave System on the Island of Hawaii, USA - MA170107-4 metaG ...
GATGGCAGAGGATTAAGATTACGAGCAAGAGCAGGAGTCGAAGCCAATGCCCGGTTCAGGGGTTCAAAGCGCGAAGTTTGGCTTGGGAGAATTCTCTCCCCACTCGTGCCTCGCGGGGAGAGAGAGAAAAACGCGTCCACACATCGCCGGTTACTGGGCAGGGTGCCCGCAGGGCGGGAGAGGAGGAGCGTCGAGGACTTGTGATCCCGTCAAGAACGGGTGCAAATCAGATCACATCCACCCGCGCCACGGCATAGGGCAGCAGCCTCAACTCGATCTTGCCGGAGACGGATTCCTGCTGCCCGCCGGTGTGGGCGCGGAATTCCTCGGGCCGTCTCGTGGCCTGTTCAGCAGTGGTTTCATCGAGGTAACGCACTCGCGCCGTGCAAGTGCCTGTTTTGATCTTCAAGTCCTGCGCGTCGCCGGTGAGATTGGCCACGAGGACGCGCCGGCGGCCGCTGGGATCGAACAGGGCCAGCCCTTCGGATACGAGGGGATGAGTAGCGTGCGTCGGATAAATCTGTTTCGCTCCAAACTCTGCGATGTCGGCGAAAACATGATACATGGGGAAGACCGCGCCCCGCTCGGATGGAAACTCCTTCGGCAGCGGTGAACCGGCCTCGGTCTCCATCAATCCGCGCCATCCGGTCGTTTCGTAGTAGGTGAGGCTGTGAACGAATCCAGTAGCCGCCAGTCGCGCGATATTGCCGAGCGTCCAGCCCGCGCCGAAGAGCGAAAGCTGGCGCGGGTCAACGTCGGAAGGCAGTTCGGTGAGCACACCAGCCTTTTCCGCCGGGGCGTCGGCGTTGTTGCGGATACGCAGTGTGATGGGCGAAACCACCACCGGTCGCGGCGTGAAGGTCCGGGCGGTCTCGACGTTGTACACCTGCCCCGCGAGGTTCTCGATCAGTGTGGTGTTGTCGAAAGCGTGAACCTGCGGATTGTTCGAGTAACAGATGGAGGCAGCAGAGTCCCTGGGGGGACGCGCGCGGTTGATCTCCGCAAAGAAATCGGGCGTGCCGGCGGCGAAAAGGACGTTGGGCGCAAACTTCTGCAGAGCCGGACGCACGCACCGCACGGTGCCTTCGCTCGCGGGATTCTCGGAGTCGTGCAGGATGATCCAAAGCAGCACCGGAGGTTTGAGCCGTTCAAGGTGCGGCAGCAAGGTGTGGATTTGCTCTTCGGGGTTCGCGCCCAGGCCGAGGGCCAGATGGAGTCCCGCGCCAATCGCGCGAGCCTCGGCCGCGGCTTGTTCAAGCAGCGCCGGGTATAAGGGATCACTGAGCGACAAATCCACGCGCAGATGGGAAAGGCGCAGCGCTTTGAGCCGTTCAATCTCGCGCGGCGAAAGCGGTCGGCGATGGCTTGCCACGCACAGCCCAAGCGGCGGCAGCGCCATGACGGGTGTCGTGGAAATGGAGAGTTGCGGCGGACGGCTGAGGTTGACCGGCAGGATGGGCCGAACCTTGCCGGAGAGCGTAAGCGTGGCGGCGTGACGGACGCGATCGCCTTTCTTCACCGGATGCGGCTTGGGCCGGGCCTGCGGTGTGCAGTAGGTTTTGAACGAGGCGTCGCTCCAGTTGCGCTGGTCTTCCATCTCGAAGATGTCGCCGTCCATTTCGAGTTTTGCCGTGATGCCCGTGCCGGCGGCTTCGTAGGAAATCCCTTTGATGTCGAAGAAAGGCTGGTCCGCCAGGATGTCGCCCGGAAAGATGCCTGTTTCCAGGGTGCCGTCGGAATGTTCGATCGTGACGGGCTTTCCTGCGCATTCGACGATGGGATGCAGGATGCAAATCCCAATGCGATTGCGCAGGAAGTCCGAGCGCGCTTCCCCGTCGAAGGTGTAATCCACCCGGCCTCCCTTGTCGCCGGTGACGGTTCCGCACCAAAAATAGTCGATGCCTCCGCGCCGACAGACGGCGTCGAACGCGATGCGAAAGGAATCGGACTTGATCTCCTGTTCGCGAATGGCGACCTCTGGCGAGATGGTCGCCCAGTTTTCATCGCGAATCGCGGCGTAGATGGCGCGGACGATTTCGTGATCCCCCAGGCGGATGTGCCGCAGGAAAGCCGTCTGCGGTTCGAACAACAACGTCAGCGGCCCGGCGCGCAATTCGACCGGTCGATGTGTTTCGCCGCCGCAATGGAGGAACGCTTGGGATGACATATCAGTACCTTTACTTAGCTGATTCGCTCTCACAGTAGAAATATTTTTCAAAAAAACTTGCGCCGCCGCCACGCTCTCTGAAAAAATTTGCGGATGTTCGGAACGGGAATGACAGGGGGCCGAATCCTCATCGCAGATGATGATGACGCCTTTCGTTTGACGACGCGCACTTTTTTGCGCCGGCAGGGTTATGAATGTGAAGCGGCGCCCGACGCGCCCACCGCCGCGGAAATGCTGCGCGGCGGTGAGTTTGATCTGCTCATCACCGACGTTCATATGCCGGGCAACGCCGGCCTGGAACTGGTGGAGAAGCTGCCCGAAGTGGCAGCGGCGCTTCCGGTCATTGTGCTCACCGCCCATCCGTCGGTGCAATCAGCCGCGCGCTCCGTGCAGTTGCAGGTGGTCGCCTATCTGGTCAAGCCATGCGACGCCAACGAACTGCTGACCCTCGCGGCGCAGGCGATCGCCAGCTATCGCGCCTACCGCGCCATCAGCGCGAACCGGCAACGGCTCGATACCTGGGCGCGCGACCTGGCGCAGCTTGAGGAATCGCTCCGCAAGCCGGCGGGACAATCTCCTCTCGGCCCGACCGAAGTCTTTCTCAACCTCACGCTTGGCAGCATGCTTGCCGTATTGCTGGACTTGAAAAGCTTCACCGAAACGCTGGCTCGCCAACTCGGCAAGGAAAACATCCTGGAACGGGTGACGTTGCATCGCACTCTCCGTGAAACCATCGAAGTGCTGGAAAAAACCAAGCAATCCTTCAAGTCGAAAGAACTCGGCGAACTCCGCCACCGGCTGGAAGCTCTGCTGCAAACGCCGCCCACCGGCGGGATGACAACGGGCGCCTGAGCAGCTGTGCCCTCCACGGAGTCAGAGTGCCTCGCTCCAACTGTGCTCTCTGTGCCCGAAGTGGAACACTTGCGGGTGGAACATTTCTCCCAGCATCTCCAGCGACTCCACCAGCCGTGGACCGGGGCGGTTGAAGAACTGGCTGCCATCCGTCAGATAGACGCGCCCGGTGCGGACGGCCCGGAGCTTCGCCCAGTCCGGGCGGCCAGTGAGCGCGGACAGTTCCTGACGCGTGCGCGGGAGATCGAAGCCACAGGGCATGGCCACGATGATTTCCGGGTCGCGTTCCAATACGTCTTCCCACCTTAACCACGGTGAGTGTTTTCCACTCTCGCCGAACAGATTCAACCCGCCCGCCAGTTCGACGAGTTCCGGCACCCAATTGCCGGCAGCCATCAACGGGTCGAGCCATTCAATGCAGGCGACGGAAGGCGGCCGCTTGACTCGCGCCGCTTTCTCAATCACGTCGGCCACGCGGTGTTTGAGTTGTTTGACCAGCGCCAGGCCACGCTCACTAACGCCGAGGACTTTGGCGACAGTGAGGATGTTGTCCCAAACATCGACGAGGCGTTGAGGTGAAAGCGAAATGATTCTCGGAGGCGCTTCAGCCCACTCCGCGACCGCTTGTTCGACTTCCGTCAGGCTGACGGCGCACACTTCGCATTGGGCTTGGGTGAATATCACGTCAGGGCGCAATTCGCGCAGTCGCGCGGCATCGACGCGGTAAATCGAGAGAGCGTCCTGAAGCAATGACTTGACCTCGCGGTCAATCTGTTCGCTGGAGCGCGCCACATCGAGCTTCGATTCCGTGCAGGCCGGCAGGCCGCGGACCTCCGGCGGGAAATCACATTCGTGCGAGCGCCCGACCAGTTGCTCTCCGCAGCCGAGCGCACAGACGATCTCAGTCGCGCTCGGCAGCAGGGAAACAATTCGCGGCGGCTTCATCGCCCGCATCGATTAGCCGAGCCGGCGGGGTCGGACGAGTGAAAAGTGGCTGCCGACTGCCGGGCAATCCTCGACCGTCCACATTCGCCACACACTCTTCCGTTGTCTTCCCGCCGCCCCCCGGTAGCGTATCGCCGCATGTGGACTGACCCGAAGCGGCTGCGCGCCGCCGAGATGCTGGTGCTGGCCAACGTTTTTTGGGCGTTGAGCTTTCCCATCATGAAAGCGTTGAACCTCCTCCAGGCGCCGCTGCTGCCGGGAAGCAGTTCCTGGTTCATTGCCTCAATGACGATCTCGATCCGCTCCGGACTCGCCGCGCTGATCATGCTGGCGATTTGCGCGAAATCCCTCCGGCAACTCACGCGGCTGGAACTGTGGGAAGGGTTTGGCCTCGGCGTGTTCGCCAGCGCGGGCCTGATCTTTCAGATGGACGGCCTTGCCTATACCTCCGCCTCCACTTCGGCGTTCCTCACGCAATTCTACTGCCTGCTCATCCCGCTCATCACCGCCCTGCGCGAGCGCTGCTGGCCGTCAGGTCGTGTGGCCTTGAGCTGCCTGATGGTGATCATCGGAGTTGCGGTCTTGTCAGAGATCGATCTTCGCAACGTCCGCATCGGCCGGGGAGAACTGGAGACGCTGATCGGCTCGACTATTTTCACGGGCCAAATCCTGTGGCTGCAACGCCCGAAGTTCGCTCGAAACAACGTGAACCATTTCACGCTCGTCATGTTCAGCGTCATCGCCCTGACCCCGCTGCCCGTGATGCTGGCCACCGGGGGTCGGTCGGACGATTGGCTGGCCGCGTGGCACTCAGCGCCCGCCCTGGTGTTCGTGGGCGTCCTCACCGTGTTCTGTACGCTCGGCGGTTACCTGCTGATGAATTACTGGCAGCCGCTTCTCACCGCCACGCAGGCGGGATTGCTCTATTGCCTGGAACCGGTCTTCACCAGCCTGTTTGCGCTCTTCCTGCCCGGGTGGTTTTCGATGTTCGCCGGCATTGCTTACGCGAACGAGAAACTCAGCTTGGGCCTGTTGTTCGGCGGCGGGCTGATCACCGTGGCCAATATACTCATCCAGCTTCAGCCCTCGCCAGCCGGTGCCAGAACGGCTCCCATCCAGACCTGAGGCACCTGCCGCCGCCACTCTTGCCGATGCCCGGCGGCGCAAACGTCATTCCTTTGTTGCAACTCCGGATTTGCGAACAGGGGGCACTTGTGTTAATTACAGCGCTCAAGTTCCAGTCGGTTTTGTCCAGCGATTGTGATTCACAAGGATTGTTGTCCCGCATTGCCACGACGGCCAGATGCGAAGGGAGGTCCCCTGCGCGTCCGGCTGGCGCTGATTCTTTTTTCCGCTGCCCTCGTTCCATTGGCGCATGCACAAAAACTCCAATTGGAAATCGAGCCGCGGTGGCAGGGCCGCGAGCTGGCGCTGCATCAGAACCTTTCCGACGCGGAAGGACGGACCCTCTCGATCAGCCGACTTGACGGGCTTTTTTCGCAATTGGCGCTTCAGCGCGAGGATGGAAGCTGGCTGGAATCGAAGGACTGGCACGTCTTCTTCAGCGCCGGAAAACGGCGCCTCTCCGGCATCGCGGATGGTTTGCCGGCGCAGGAGTTCAAGGCCATCCGTTTCCGCGTCGGCGTGAAGGAGGAGACGGACGCCAGCGATCCACAACGCTGGCCGGCGGAGCATCCGTTGCATCCCGACGTGTGCGGACTGCACTGGGGCTGGAGTTCCGGTTACGTCTTTCTCGCCATCGAAGGGCACTGGGAAAAGGACGGCTCGAAGCATCAGGGATTCTCGTACCACCTCGCCGGAGCAAAGGAGCCAATGTGGGTGGAAATGCCCGTGAAGTTTTCCGGCGCGCGGCCCACGACCTTGCGCCTCGGCATCGATCTCGCCGCGGTGCTTGATGATGGCGCGGTGCTGAACGAATCCACTTCCACCCACTCACGCGACGGCGATCCACTCGCGCTGAAGTTGAAGGAGCGCGTCGCGCGAGCCTTCCGTGTGTTGAGCGCGCAGGCGGACATCTACCAGTTCGTCGATTCCGTCCAGCCGCTCGCGCGCTCGCGCCCGACTGACGGTACGCCGTATCGACTGAGCATCTCGGAGCGGCTGCCCAGGGTGAAACTGCCCGAGGACAACCCGCCCACGGTTGAAGGCGTTGCGTTGGGCCGCCGGCTGTTTCATGACGGCAGACTCTCACGCAACAACAACCAGTCTTGCGCGGCCTGCCATGATCGCCCAAAAGCCTTCACTGATGGGCGTCAATACAGTCTGGGCGAAAGCGGGAGACGAGGACGGCGCAACGCAATGCCGCTGGTGAACCTCGCTTGGGCTAAAGAATTCTTTTGGGATGGCCGCGCCAAATCGCTCCGTGAACAAGTGCTCCTGCCCATCCAGGACGCGCACGAGATGAACGAGACGCTTGATCGCGTCGTCGCCAAGCTGGAACGGGATCGCGATTACCCGGGGCATTTCAAGGCGGCGTTCGGTTCCGTCGCCGTGACCTCCGAACGCATCGCGCTGGCGCTGGAACAATTCCTCCTCACGCTTGTTTCTCAGGAATCCAAGTTCGACCGCGCGGCCCGCAAACTCGCCACACTCACGGCGCAGGAACAGCGCGGCCTGCAACTGTTCGTCACCGAACACGACCCGGCGCGCGGGTTGCGCGGCGCGGACTGTTTTCATTGCCACGGCGGCAATCTCTTCAGCAACCATCAGTTCATGAACAACGGGCTGCCCCCGCTCGCCGGTGACCTGGGCCGGATGGAGGTCACGAAATCAGAAGGCGACCGCGGCAAGTTCAAGGTGCCGTCGCTTCGCAATGTGGCATTGACCGCGCCCTACATGCACGATGGCCGTTTCGCCACACTGGAGGAAGTAGTTGATCACTACAACGGCCCGATGCACCGCTCGCCGACGCTCGATCCGAATCTCGCCAAGCATCCCGAAGGCGGCCTCAGCCTGAGCGACGAAGACAAAGCCGCGCTGGTCGCCTTCCTCAAAACACTCACCGACGAGCAGTTTGTTTCCACTGAACGCGCCACCGGAGTGCGCCCGTCCCCGGGCGCAGAAAGCCAGGGCGCTCCCAAAGCTCAGGAGAACACCACTGCATCGCCGCGCTCAGACGATTCTGCGGGCGAGGACGCCCGCACTCCGACGAGTTTGCAACCGCCGAACAATTCCTCCGCCACTCAGTTCTCAACAACCCGATAAGACCATGAACACGATCTACTCCAACGTAGGGCAGGCGTCCCACCTGTCCGGCGCCGAAGGCGCGAACAACAACCGGTCGCAGAGCGACCGATGGGGCAGGCAGGATGCCTGCCCTACTTTATCGGCCTTCGCCGCCGCGTTGCTCGTCGCCACGCTCCCGTACGCCGCCCGCGCCGACGTCGATCCGCACGCCGCGCAAGACGCCTTCGACGCCGAAGTGGCCGCGCTGCTGCCCCAGCCGGACCTCGTGTTCACCGCCGCCGCCACGCCGGCCAACCTGCGCAGCACGCTTGGCGAATGGGGCGCAGTGATTCCGTGGACGCCTCACATTCCCGTGAGTGCCGCGAACCTGCCGGACGGGCGCATCCTCACTTTCGCCTCCAACCAGCGCACCAGCTTCCCGTCCGGTCCCGAATTTACCTACGCGGCGACATGGAATCCGGCCACCGGCCAGTTTTTGGAATTCAACCACACCTCGCACGATATGTTCTGCGGCGCGCTCGTCATGCTGCCCGACGGCCGCGTGCTGGTGAACGGCGGGCGCAACACCACCGTCCGTTCGAGCATCTTTGACTGGCGCGTGAACACCTGGACACGCACGCCCGACATGAACGACCCGCGCTGGTACAACACCAGCGTCGCGCTGCCGAACGGCCGTGTGTGGACCGTCAGCGGCAGCGGCGGTTCGGGCACAGCGGAGCGCTGGGATCAATCCATCGGTTGGAGCCGGCTCACGGGCATCAATTGGAATACCGTCACCAGTGAGCCGGGTTACATCACCATCTGGCATCCGTTCCTCAGTCTCGCGCCGGATGGCCGGCTGATTCACTTCGGCCCCACTGACACGATGCACTGGGTCTCGCCCGACGGCAGCGGTTCGATGAGCAACACCGGCACGACCGTTCCGGGCACTCATTATCCCAAGGAGGGCTGCTGGGTGATGTATGACGAGGGCCGCATCCTCGTCGCGGGCGGCGGCGCCAACACCACGGCCAATCCCAGCGACAACACCACCGGCACCAGCACCACGCTGGCCTACACGGTGGATGTGCGCAGCGGCACGCCGGTGATCACCCCGCGCAACCCGATGGCCTTCGCCCGGCAATTTGCCAATGCGGTCGTCCTGCCCAATGGCGAGGTCATGGTCATGGGTGGCAACACCTCCGGCCTCAAGTTCAACGACACCGGCTCCATCCTCACCCCGGAAATCTGGAACCCGACCACGGGTCAATGGCGTTCCATGGCGAACGCGGACGTCCCACGCAATTATCATTCGCTCGCGCTTCTACTGCCTGATGGGCGCGTGATGTCCGGCGGCGGCGGCCTCGGCGGCGCCGACCATCGCGACGCGCAACTCTTCACCCCGCCCACCCTCTTCAACGCCGACGGCACTCTCGCCGCGCGTCCGACCATCAATACAGCCCCGTCCGCCATCGGCGTGGCCACGCGCTTCACGGTCACCGGCACGCCGGGGATCACCAGGTTCAGCTTCATCAAGATGTCCTCCATCACGCACTCGGTGAATACCGACCTGCGTTACCTCTCGCTGCCCTTCACCGAAGTCTCGCCCGGCACCTATGAGATCACCGCCCACTCCAGCCTCAATGTGATGACGCCCGGCTACTGGATGCTCTTCGGCTTAAATGCCGCGGGCGCGCATTCGGTGGCCCGCATCATTCTCGTCGATGCCATCAACGCCGTGAGCGTCGCCGCGCCCGGCAATCAGGCCTCCTACATTGGCCAGCTCGCGTCGTTGCAGATGGTGGGTAGCGGCCCGGCCGGCAGCGTGCTGAACTGGTCCGCCACCGGTCTGCCCACCGGCCTGTCCATCAATTCCGCCAGTGGGTTGATCTCCGGCACTCCCACCGTGCTCGGAACTTTCAATGTGCGCGTCACCGCCACAGCCGGAGCCACCTCGGACTTCAAGGATTTCACCTGGACCATTCAGCCCGTGACGTTCAGCCAGAACTTCCCGACCTTCCCCAGCGCCAGCGGTCTTACGTTGAATGGCAACGCAACCGTGACCGGCGGCGCCTTGCGCTTGGCGGCGAATGTCGGCAATCAAGTTGGCTCCGCGTACCTCTCCAATCCACTCACCATTGGCCCGAACACGTCCTTCAACACACGCTTTGTTTTCCGCATTCACGGCTCGGCGGACGGAGCGGACGGCATGACGTTCATGATTCAAGGCACGGGTCCGAACGCCTTGGGCGCGGTCGGCACCGGCTTGGGCTACGATGGCGTGGGCCAGAGCCTGGCGGTCGAGATCGACAACTACGCTGGCACCGGCGACGCCAACGCCAACCACATTGCCATCCTCAGCAACGGCAGCGTGGCCACGCATCTAGCCACGTTCACGCCGGGTTGGGATTTGGAAGACGGTTTGAGCCACACGCTCTGGATCGAATACGACGGCCCGGCCAACCAGCTTCGCGTCTATGCCGCGCAGGGCATCGTCACCCAGCGCCCGGGCACGGCTGCGATGACGCTCTCGGTGGACCTGCCCGCATTGGTGGGCAGCCAGGCATGGTTCGGCTTCAGCGGCGCGACCGGCGGGTTGTTCAACAATCACGACGTCGAAAGCTGGAACATCAGCGTGAACGCCTTCGCCCTGCCCGCGCCGCCGGTGCTGACCGCGCCCGGCAACCAGACCGGCGTGCTCGGCACGGCGGCCAGCCTCCAAATGCAGGCCACCGATCCGAATGGCGATTTGCTGGCCTGGAGCGCGACAGGGTTGCCGACGGGTCTCTCCATCAATCCGTCGTCGGGTTTGATCTCCGGCACGCCGACCGCCGCGGGAACCTTCTCCCCGACGGTCGCCGTGACTGACAACAACACCACGCCCGTCAGCACCAGCTTCACCTGGACCATCGACGGCGTGCTGACGGTCCAGCCGCTGTCCGGCACGGCGGTCATTACGGGCACCACGGTCTCGCTCACGGCGCAAGCCAGCGGCGGGTTGAATCCGCAATATCGCTGGAGCTTCGGCGACGGCACGCCGGACACAGCCTTCTCCAGTTCACCATCGACGACGTACCAATTCACCGCGCCAGGCCGTTACCTCGTCACCGTGACCGTGCGCGACGCCACCGGGCGCGAAGTCACCGCCAGCTATCGCCAGGCGGTCTATGCGCCGCTCACCACCGCCAAGCCGACCGCCTCATCCAGCATCGTTTACGAGGATCGCACCGCCGCCAATGACCGCCTGTGGGTCGTGAACCATGACAACGACAGCGTGAGCGTTTTCGACGCCGTCACGCGCGCCAAGCTGGCCGAAGTGAACGTGGGCAAGGCGCCGCGCACGCTGGCCCTCGCCGCCGATGGCCGCGTATGGGTGGCCAACGCCGATGCCGCCACCATTACGATTCTGCGCCCGGATTTCACCGTCGCGCAGACCGTCACCCTGCCGCGCGGCTCGCGGCCCTTCGGCATCGTGTTCGATCCCGCGGGCGCCAACGCCTACGTGGCACTCGAGAACGGCGGCAAGGTTCTCAAACTCAATCCCACCACGGGTGCGACGGTGGCCTCGCTCGATGTCGGTCTGCACGTGCGACACCTGTCCGTCACCGCCGACGGCGCGCGGCTGCTGGCCACTCGCTTCGTCACGCCGCGCCTGCCGGGCGAGGAAACCGCAACGGTGCAGACCACGGTGGACGGCCTGAAATATGGCGGCGAAGTGCTGGCCATCAATACCGCCACGTTCACCATCGAAGGCACGACCATCCTCGAGCACAGCGAAGTGCCGGACACTTCCAACTCGGCCAAGGGCATTCCGAATTACCTCGGCGCCGCCGCCATTTCGCCCGACGGCCTGAGCGCCTGGGTGCCGAGCAAGCAGGACAACATCAAGCGCGGCACGTTGCGCAACGGCGGCATGCTTACGCATGACATGGCCGTGCGCAGCATCGCTTCGCGCATCCACCTCGCCACCGAGATGGAAGACACTGCGGGCCGCATCGACTACGACAATGCCGGCATCGCCAGCGCCTCGGCCTTCGATCCGAACGGCAACTTTCTCTTCACCGCACTGGAAGGCAGCCGCGAAATCGCGGTGTCCGACGCCTGGGCCAAGCAGGAGATTCTGCGCTTCGACGCCGGGCGCGCGCCGCAGGGCCTGGTGCTGTCGCCGGACGGACGCACGCTCTACGTCCACAATTTCATGGACCGCACGGTGAGCATCCACGATATGAACGCGCTGGCCAACGGCGCCAGCACTCCGCCGCCCGCGCCAGTGACACTCAACTGCGTGGCGACCGAGAAGCTGAGTTCGACCGTGCTGCTGGGCAAGCGGCTGTTCTACGACACGCGCGACACCCGCGTGGCCTTCCAGCAGTACGTCAGTTGCGCCGGCTGCCACAACGACGGCGGGCAAGACGGGCGTGTGTGGGACTTCACACAGTTCGGCGAGGGCTTACGAAACACCATCACGTTGCGCGGCCGCGGCGGCGTGGCGCACGGGCCGTTGCACTGGACGGGCAACTTCGATGAAGTGCAGGACTTCGAGGGGCAAATCCGCAACTTCGCTCTCGGCACCGGCCTGATGAGCGACACGGATTTCCACGCCGGCACGCGCTCGCAACCGCTGGGCGATCCCAAGGCCGGCCTGAGCGCGGACCTCGACGCGCTGGCGGCCTACGTCAGTTCCTTGACCGAACATGGCAGCAGCCCCGACCGCAACGCCGACGGCACGCACACCGCCGCGGCCGTCGCCGGCCGGACCATCTTCCAGCAACAAAACTGCGCGCAGTGCCACTCAGGCGTTCGATTCACGGACAGCGCACTGGGTGTGCTCCACAACGTCGGCACGCTCAAGTCATCCAGCGGCGGGCGGCTGGGCGGCGCGTTGACTGGCCTCGACACACCGACGCTGCTGGGCTTGTTCAACACGGCGCCTTACCTGCACGACGGTTCGGCGGCCACGGTTGAGGATGCTGTCGCGGCCCACAGCGGCGTGACCCTGACGCCGGCCGAACTGGCTGACCTTGGCGCGTATCTGCGACAGCTTGATGACGCGAGCGCAGTACCGCCGCCCGCGACCGTGACCTGGGCGAATCCCGCCGCCATCACGTATGGGACCGCTCTGGGCGCCGCCCAACTCAACGCCACCGCGAACGTGCCGGGCACTTTCATTTATACGCCCGCGGCGGGGACTGTCCTCAACGCTGGCAACGAACGAGTGCTGACTGTGGTGTTCACTCCGAACGATCTGGTCAATTTTGGCCGCACGACGAACACCGTGTTGATGGACGTGCTACGCGCCCCGCTCACCATCACGGCGCAGAACAGGAGCAAGGTCTATGGCGCGGCCCTGCCGGCGCTGACCGCGGCTTACAGCGGCTTCGTCAACGGCGACAGCGCGGCGAGCCTCGATACACCGGTGACTCTGAGCACCAGCGCTTCGGCCAGCAGTCCCGCCGGCAGTTACGCCATCACCGCCAGCGGCGGGGCGGATGCGAATTACCTCATCACGCACGTCAACGGCACGCTGACGGTGGCGCGCGCAGCGCTCACGATTACTGCGGACAACAAGAGCAAAGTGGCCGGCGCGGCCAATCCGCCGCTGACCGCCACCTACACCGGCTTTGTCAACGGCGATGCACCGGCTCAACTCGACAGCCCCGTGGTCCTAAACACCGGCGCCACCACGAGCAGTCCGGCGGGAACGTATCCCATCACTGCCAGCGGCGCGGCCGATGCGAACTACATCATCACGCACGTCAACGGCACGCTCACGGTCAATCCCGCCTTCCCGGTAGTGAAGATTAATTTCCAGCCCACGGGAGCGGCGGTGCCCGCAGGCTACCTGCGCGACGACGGCGCGGCGTTCGCCAATCGCGGCAATGGTCATAGCTACGGCTGGAACATCTCCAACACCAGCGGCACGCGTGACCGCAACTCCTCGCGCTCGCCCGATCAGCGTTACGACACACTGAACCACATGCAGAAGCCCAACGCGGCGCGCTCGTGGGAAATCGCCGTGCCGAACGGCAGCTACCAGGTCGTCGTGGTAGCGGGCGACGCCAGCCACTTCGACAGCGTGTTCCGCCTCAACGTCGAGGGCGTGTTGACCGTCTCCGGCACCCCGAACACCAATACCCGCTGGATCGCCGGCACCAACACCGTAACGGTGAGCGACGGACGCCTGACCGTCAGCAACGGCGCCGGGGCGAGCAACAACAAGATTTGCTTCATTGACATCACACCAGTTGCGTCACAATCCCAGTTCGGGGCAGCCTCGGCCACAGAGGAACCCGTGCGGCTCGAATGGATCCAACGCGATGCGACAGGCAGAGTGACGCTGGGCCTGAGTGGAACTGCGGGCGCGGAATACGCGATCGAAGCGTCGTCCGACCTGATAGCATGGGGGCCGGTAGCAGTCGCGCCAAACTTGAATGGACTGTTGTCCTTTGATGACCCCGACTCGCGGACCCATGCGCAGCGCTTTTATCGCGTGCGCCTGGCTAGGTAAATTGAGCGATCTACCGGCTCGCCGCCGGGGCAGGCAGGATGCCCGCCCCATGTTGCAGAGTGCGCCCGTCCTCGGGCGCAGCAGCGCATGACACTGCCGTCGCCTGACAGCCGGGGGTAGCTGCCCTGAGGACAAAACAATCCCCTGGATGCCGGGCAGATTCCGATTGCCTTTGATCTCCGTTGCGCAACACTCGCGCCGATTTCTATGAGCAACAAGAACGGTCAGAAGAATTCCCGGAAGTTCGCCGCCTATCCGCGGCTGAATCCATTCGGAGTCCGGAAAGACATTTCCGCCGCCGACCTCATCGACCAGACGATGCTCGCCTACAACGGTGGACGCCTCCGCGAAGCCGCTCAACTGCTCGCCAGGAAGATGCTGCCCAGGGACGGGTTCATCGGTATGTCGCTGACAGGCGCGCTCACGCCCGCTGGCCTGGGCAAGAGCTGTCTCATTCCGCTGATGAAGGCTGGCTTTGTGGACTGGATCGTTTCGACGGGGGCGAACCTCTACCATGATCTCCACTTTGGCCTGGATATGAAGCTCCACAGCGGCTCCCCGTTCCTCGACGACGTGGTGCTGCACCGCGACGGCGTGATCCGCATCTACGATGTGCTGTTCGACTACAACGTGCTGCTCGATACCGACGCCTTCGTGCGCGAGGTCATCCAGGGGCCAGAGTTTCAAAGGCCGCTGGGCACCGATGAGTTTCATTTCCTTCTCGGCAAATACGTTCATGCCCGTCAGAGGAAGCTCGGGATCAAAGACAGTTCGGTGCTGGCGACGGCTTACGAGTGCGGCATCCCGATCTTCACGAGCAGTCCCGGCGATTCGAGCATCGGCATGAACGTCGCCGCAATGGCGCTGCGCGGTTCGAGGCTGATGTTCGACGTGAACCGCGATGTGAATCAAACCGCCGGTATTGTCTATCAGGCCAAGAGCACGGGGCACACGAGCAGCGTGTTCATCCTTGGCGGCGGCAGCCCGAAGAACTTCATGCTCCAAACCGAGCCGCAGATTCAGGAAGTGATGGGCATTCAGGAGAAAGGCCACGACTACTTCCTGCAATGCACCGACGCGCGTCCCGACACCGGCGGGTTGAGCGGCGCCACGCCCGCCGAAGCGGTAAGCTGGGGCAAGGTCGATCCAGACAAACTGCCCGACTCGGTGGTCTGTTACGCCGACAGCACCATTGCCCTGCCCCTGCTCACCGCTTACATGATGGCCCGGGTGAGGCCGCGCAAACTCAAGCGCCTCTATGATTCACGGGACGCCATCCTCGGCACCGTGCAGTCGAAGTATTTGCAGACCGGCACGGTGAGCAAAGTGCTGACGAGCCGAAAGATTGCCAAGCGCGCCAGCAGCGTGGGGTTGAAGAAATAAGGGCTTGCCAGTGCCCGATTGGTTGCTACCTTCACCGCTCCTTAAATTAAGAGAAAGTCATCGTATGGGTAGAATTTGTGAACTGACCGGCAAAGGCCCCATGAAGGGCAGCATCATCTGGCGCAGCGGCAAAGCCAAGAAGTCGGGCGGCATCGGCACCCATGTGACCGCCATCACCAAGCGCCGTTTCCTGCCCAATCTCCAGCGCGTCAAGGCCGTCGTGAACGGCGAAGTGCGCTACATCCGCGTGGCCGCCAGCGCCATCAAGAAGGGTCTCGTAACCAAGGCGCCCAAACGCACCTGGAAAAAGGAAGACGCCAAGCGCCCGAACAAAGAGTGAGAAGTGAGAAGTAAAGAGAGACAGGAGTCCTTGCTCTTCACTCCTCACTCTTCACTGTTCACTCCTCACTTCCCCTTGAAGCGGTGCATCGTGGCCCGCTTCGTCTCGCGCTCGGCATCGCGCTTCTTGATGTCCTCGCGCTTGTCGAACTCCACCTTCCCCTTGCCGACCCCGATGAGCACTTTCACTTTCCCGTTCTTCCAATGGAACGAGAGCACCACCAAGGCATTGCCCTTCACTGAAGCCAGGCCGAACAGCTTTCGGATTTCCGCCTTGTGGAGCAGCAGCTTGCGGACGCCCTTAGGCTCGTGGTTCTGAAGATTGCCGAAAGCGTATTCATCGATGTGGGCGTTGTGCAGAAACGCCTGGTCGTTTTCGATCCGCGCGAAGGCGTCGCGAATCTGGCCCTTGCCCGCCCGGAGTGCTTTGACCTCCGTGCCCTTGAGAACAATGCCGGCTTCGAATGTTTCCAGGATGTGATAGTCCCGGCGGGCTTTCGGATTGGTCAGGATGTCAGCCATAAAACAAATCAGCCAGAAGGCCGCCCTTCTGGCTGAAAAATTCCCGGACCAGCCGGGGCAAAGCCACCGCAGATTAGCCGCGCTTGCGCTTCTTGGGGGCCGGTTGCTCCAATTCCAGGTCCGCCGGATTTTCCCAGCCCATCTTCTCTTCGATGATTTCCTTGAGCGCGATATCCGCCGCGCCCAGGCCGGCGATCTCATTCAGCAACGGACGGCTGCCGATGCCGCCCGCCGAGTTCAATTGGCGCACGCGTCGGGAGACCAGATTAATGAGCGTGTTGGGGTTGCCGACTTTCACCAGGGCCTGTCTGCACAATTCGCTGTTCACGATGTTTTGAGGTTCGAATACTTTTCCGTCGAGCGGGACAAAGTAATGGGTTGGAGAGCGGAAGCAATAGAAAAATCCGGCAAATTTCAGTGGCTGGGTTCATCCTGTTTTCCGCCCTACAGCAGCCTCAATTTCGACGGCCCAAGGGCATGGTACCGGTTGTATGACGGAAGACAATGCCATGCCCGACTGCCCCAACACGCCCCGAGCCATCATCGATGGTTTGCTCTGGACAGGGCGGAGACGACTCCTAGACTGACGATGCCGTATGAAAAGCATGAGCCAGATGGATCGCCGCGACTTCCTCAAGACCGCCAGCGCCGCCACAGTGTCCGCGCTGGCGGCAGGTTATTCGCGACGGCTCTTCGGAGCGGAGAGCGCCGAGGAAAAAATCAAGCCCACCGCCGATACCCTCATCGTGCTCTGGATGGCTGGCGGCATGGCAAGCACGGAGACGTTCGATCCGAAGCGCTACACCGCTTTCGAGAAAGGCATCGCGCCGAATGACGTCCTCAGCACGTTCCCGCAAATCGACACCACGGTGGACCACATCAAGTTCTCGAAAGGGCTGGAGCGTATCGCCGGCGTAATGGATCGCGGCACGCTCATCCGTTCCTACACGGCGGGCGACCTTGGCTTCATTCTCCATTCGCGGCACCAGTTTCATTGGCACACCGGTTATCAGCCGCCGCAGACCGTGGCGTGTCCGCACCTTGGATCGGTCATGGCACGCACACTGAGGCCGTTGAACCCGGCGGTGCCGGCGTTCATCAACATTGGCCAGCGGTTTGATGTTGGGGAAGGTGAGGAGTTGAAGGCGTTCACGACGGCCGGTTTTCTCGGCAGCGAATACGGACCCTTCAACATTCCCTTGCCTGAACAAGCCGCCAACAGTGTGCGCCCGCCCGGTGGAATGACGCCGTCACGCTTCGAGAATCGCGACAAGTTTTACCGCAGGCTGCTCGCGGAAAGTCCAGTGATGAAGCACGGCAGCGATTATCAGCGCGAGTCGCTGCTGCGCTCAATGGACAACGCACACCGCCTGCTGAGTTCGCCCGCCGCGAAGGCGTTCGACCTTTCGCTCGAACCGAAGGAGGACCTTGCCAAGTACACTGGCGGCATCACGGACCTCAGCAAAGTTTCCAAGACCGGCCAGACGCGCGATGGTTCCTACGAGAAGAGCACCATCGGCCGCTTCGGGCTTGGCTGTCTGCTCGCGCGTCGGCTGGCAGAAGTCGGGGCCCGGTACATTGAAGTTACGACGGAATACATCCCGTTTCTGAATTGGGACACGCATGAGCACGGCCATGAGAAGCTGACGAACATGAAGCAGGCCATCGACGCGCCGATTGCCCAGCTTGTGCTCGATCTCGAAGAGCGCGGGCTGCTCAACCGCACTCTCATCGTGCTGGCCAGCGAGTTCAGCCGCGATTCGCTGGTGGAAGGCAAGCCCGACAAGAAGGTGAAGGATCAAGTGCCGGTCCCCGACAAGATCGAGGACTTGAAGAATTACGGCATGCATCGCCATTTCACCGATGCTGGCTCTGTGTTGCTTTTTGGTGGTGGGATGAAGCGAGGCCATCTCCACGGCCTCACCGCCGACGAGCGCCCGTGCAAGACGGTCAAGGACCGCGTGGTCATCGAAGACCTGCACGCCACTCTTTACACCGCGATGGGCATCTCTCCCAAGCTCGCCTACGACGTGGAGAAGCGGCCTTTCTACGTCACGCGCGACGGGCTTGGCAGATCGATCCAGGAATTATTCGCGTAATAGCTGATAGCCGATAGCCGAGGACTACACCCTCGGCTATCGGCTATTTGCGATTGGCTATTGCGCCAGGATATTGCCCCACCTCCGTCTCGCCGCGCGCCGCGCGGGCTTCGGTGGAGTTGAACAGCGGGTGTTCGGGTTTCAAACCTCGCAGGAAGTTCATCCGAAAGTCGCGCGCCGACTTTGCCACTTGCCGCGTCTCTCGCGTTCGGCTGTCCATGTGCCGCTTGCCCTGCACGGGCGAATCCTCAACCGATCCCGTCCACGCCGTCAGTTGCCGCGCGCATGACTCCGCAAGTGCCCGAATCTCCTGCAAGTGCCGCACGTAACGTTTCAGCTTGGGCCGCTCCTTCACCACCGCCATCATTGAGCGCACCTCGCCAGAGGAACCGCGAGAGATGGCGAGAAAAGCGAGCAATTCCTTCGTCGTTACGCGCTCGAAACCTTCGGCGATGTTGTTCGACACCGAGAGCGCGGACCGATCCAGTTGATTGCGGAAGCCGGGCGACAGCGGCACGCCGGGCTCTTCCAACAAGTCGAGCACGCGATTGTAGAGGCGGGCGGCTTCCTGCCACACGGGCAGTTCCTCGAAGTGTTGATACTTGGGCATGGTGATTTCCTTTCTCTGGTTTGCGGTTGATGGTTTGTTCCGGCCATTTGCAACTGAGCCGCATCGGATAGCCAATGACCGATAGCCAATAGCCAAGGGACGCCAGCCTCACAGGCATTTTGTTAATGGCCGAATCAGCCGGACTCAACATGATTCCTGACGGATTGTCCACCACTCGTCAGCAGCCCTTGTCATCGCCCGTATCCTCAGGCCGCGCCTGTCCAAGTCCCAGATAATCGGACGACACAGGTTACGACTTCCCAAGGCCGAATATCAAAAGCTCAAGACGTATTGGCTATTGGCTATCTGCGATTGGTCATCTGCGGGCTGAACTTTTCTCCTTTCCAGACTCACGTCCGCCAAAGAATCATCCCGCGTCATGCGACAGGCTTGGATTCTCGTTGTTGCCGCCGTGATGGTTTGCGGTTGCGGACCGCGGGAGACTCGCGTCGCGCATGGCAACCGGGAGCAAATCCTGCATCTCAACAACGGCACGGAGCCGCAGAACCTCGATCCTCACGTTGTCACCGGCGTCCCGGAGCATCACGTCATCATGGCCTTGCTGGAAGGACTGACCAGTGAAGACCCGCGTGGAATCAGGCCACAACCCGGCACGGCGGAGCGCTGGGACATCTCGCCGGATCAGACGGTCTATACCTTTCATCTCCGGCGTAGCTCGCGCTGGTCCAATGGCGATCCGGTGACCGCGCATGACTTCGTCCGAACTTATCGGCGCGCGCTGACGCCCACTCTGGCCTCCGAGTACGCCTACATGCTGTTCGTGATGAAAGGCGCCGAGGAATTCAACACCGGCCAGAGCACCGACTTCAGCCAGGTGGGCGTGAAGGCGCTCGATGACTTTACACTGCAAGTCACGCTCAACGCCCCGACGCCCTACTTCCTCTCGTTGCTTCTCCATTACTCGTGGTTCCCGTTGCACATTCCGACCATCGAACGCTGCGGCGCCCTCTACGAGCGCGGCAACCGCTGGACGAAACCCGCGAGCTTTGTCGGCAATGGCCCGTTCGCGCTCGAACAATGGAAGGTCAACCATGTCATCGTCGCCCGAAAAAGTCCAACCTATTGGAACGCGAGGAACGTCCGGCTCGACAAAATCTACTTCTACTGCATCGAGAGCAGTGACACCGACGAGCGTGCGTTTCGTTCCGGCCAGCTTCACAAGACCTACGTCCTGCCGGAAACCAAGATCGACGCCTACCGTCAGAAGTATCCCGACCTGCTGCGCATCGATCCTTTCCTTGGCACCTACTTTTATGTGGTCAACACGTCAAAGCCCCCGCTCAACGACAAGCGCGTGCGGCGCGCGCTGGCCATGTCCATTGACCGCGACGCCCTCGTCAAAAATGTGACGCGCGGCGGACAGATTCCAGCCTTTCACTTCACGCCGCCTGGCGCCGCCGGTTACACTGCGCGCGCCCGCTTCCCCTTCGACATCCAAGGAGCAAAGAAACTGCTCGCCGAAGCCGGTTTTCCCAATGGCAAGGGGCTTCCGCCCATTGAGATACTCTTCAATACGCTGGAAACTCATCGTGCGGTCGCGGAAGCTGTGCAGGAAATGTGGAAGCGCAATCTGGGCATCGACGCCCGGCTGTTGAACCAGGAATGGAAGGTGTATCTCGACTCGAAAAAAACCGGCAACTACCAGATCGCGCGCTTTGGCTGGATTGGCGATTATCCCGATCCAAACTCATTCCTGGACCTGTGGATCAAGGACGGCGGCAACAACGATTCGCGCTGGTCCAACGCCGAATACGACCGCTTGATTCGCGAGGCCGGGCGCACTGCGGATTTGCAGAAGCGCCTCGAAGTATTTCAACAGGCCGAGGCGATCCTCCTGGACGAACTGCCCATCATCCCGATTTATTTCTATACGCGGGTCTATGCCCTGCATCCCAGCGTCCAGGGCTGGCATCCCACCATCCTGGATAATCATCCGTATCAGCACTTGTGGCTTGACCCGAGCAAGGGCTGAGTCGGATTAAGAGCAAGAGTATGATTAAGATTAAGAGCATCGCGTCCCCGCGTGGCTTACCGACTCTTGCTCGTGCTCTTACTCCTACTCCCCATTCCCTCGCGACCCGCTGACCCATGCTCCGCTTCATCTTCAAACGCTTTCTCCAGACCATCCCGGTGCTCTTCATCATCGCCACGTTGACGTTCTTCCTGATGAAGATGACCAAGGGCGGGCCGTTCGACACCGAGAAGGCAACGACGCCGGAAATCAAAAAACAGCTTGAGGCACACTACGGGTTGAACAAGCCGGTCTGGGAACAATACATCGATTACATAGGCAAGCTCATCCAAGGCGACCTGGGTCCGTCCTTTAAGTACGCGGGCTGGAATGTCACAGAACTCATCGCCGGCGCGTTTCCCGTTTCGCTGGAACTCGGTTGCTATGCGCTGGCCGTGGCGCTGGCCATCGGCATGATCAGCGGATTCATCGCCGCCCTGAGGCCCAACTCCGTCACGGACTACCTTCCCATGTCACTGGCGACCATCGGCATCTGTCTTCCAACGTTCGTTATGGGGCCGCTTCTCATTCTTACCTTCGGAATCGCCCTCGGCTGGTTCAACAGCTCGGGATGGTTCTTCCTCAGCGACCGGGTGCTGCCCGCTTTGACACTGGGCGGCTATTACTCGGCTTACATTTCCCGCATTGCCCGCACCGGGATGATCGAAGTGCTGTCGCAAGACTTTATCCGCACGGCCCGCGCCAAAGGAGCGACGGAATGGCGGGTGGTTTTCAAACATGCCCTGAAAGGCGCGATGCAACCCGTCGTCACGCTCACGGCGCCGGTTACCGCGCACATGGTGACCGGCTCGTTCGTCGTCGAAAAAATCTTCGACATCCCGGGCCTGGGCCGGTTCTTCGTCACCGCGGCCTTCAATCGCGACCTCACCCTGGTCGTGGGACTGGTTCTCTTCTATGCCGCGCTCATCGTGATGCTGAACCTCATCGCCGATGTCGTGCTCGTCTGGCTCAACCCTCGTTTGCGTTTCGAGTAAATGCCCGTGCCCATCGCCACGAGCACTGCGCTGCCAGTCGAGGAAATCGAACAGGGCGCGTCGCTCTGGAAGGACGCGGTCCGCCGCTTTGCCAGGAATCAGATGGCTGTGTTGGGATTGAGCTTCGTGCTGCTGCTGGCCATCGCCGCGCTGGCCGCGCCGTTATTCGCCCAGCCCTACGACAAACAGAACCTTTCCTATGGGGCCAAAGCGCCCAGCAGCGAACACTGGATGGGCACAGACGTGCTCGGACGCGACTTGCTCTCGCGTGTGCTCTACGGCAGCCGCATTTCCCTGGCAGTCGGCATTTGCGCGACGTTTGTCTCGCTCACCATTGGCGTGTTTTACGGGGCGATCTCCGGCTACCTCGGCGGCAAGCCCGACGTGGTGATGATGCGCATCGTGGACATCCTCTACGCCCTGCCCTTTACCGTGTTCGTCATCCTGTTGATGGTCATTTTCGGACGAAACATCATCCTGCTCTTCATGGCCATTGGCGCGGTGGAATGGCTGACCGTCGCGCGCATCGTGCGCGGGCAGGTGCTGTCGCTGCGCCGGCAGGAATTTATCGAGGCCGCCATCGCGCTTGGCCTCCGCAAGCGCGCCATCATCCTGCGCCACCTTGTTCCCAACGTGCTTGGCATCACCATCATTTACGCCACCCTCACGGTGCCAAGCGTAATGCTGCTGGAAGCCGTTTTGAGCTTCCTGGGATTTGGCGTGCAGCCGCCGATGAGCTCGCTAGGCGTGCTCATCGACGAAGGGGCGCGAAACATCGAGGAGTTCCCGTGGCTGCTGACTTTCCCAGGCCTCTTCTTTTCGCTCACCCTGTTCTCGCTGAACTTCCTCGGCGACGGCTTGCGCGACGCGCTCGATCCGAAAGCCGCAAAGGATTAAGGCCATGCCATTGCTCGAAGTCCAAAACCTCCGCACCCGCTTTCACACCCGCCACGGCGTGGTGCGCGCGGTGCAGGACGTCTCGTTCTCGCTGGAGAAGGGCGAAACGCTCGGCATCGTCGGTGAGTCCGGATCCGGCAAGTCCGTGACCTGCTATTCACTGCTGCGCCTCATTCCGCAGCCGCCCGGGAAGATTGAAGGCGGCCAGGCGATGTTCGATGGTGTTGATCTGCTCTCGTGCTCTCGGGAGCAGTTGCGCGCGATTCGCGGCAAGCGTGTCTCCATGATCTTCCAGGATCCAATGACCTCGCTGAACCCGTACCTGCGCGTCGAAGAACAGATCATCGAGCCGCTCCTCATTCACGACCGACTTGATCGGACTGAGGCCGTCAAACGCGCCATCCAGGCGCTCGAAGATGTCGGCGTGCCCGGCGCGGCGCAGCGCATCCGCAGTTACCCGCACGAATTCTCCGGCGGCATGAGACAGCGGGTGATGATCGCGATGGCGCTCATCACCAGGCCGGAACTGCTCATCGCCGACGAGCCGACCACCGCGCTCGACGTGACCGTGCAGGCTCAGATTCTCGACCTCATCAGGAAGCTCCAGCACGATCTCGGCACGGCGGTCATCTGGATCAGCCACGACCTTGGTGTCGTGGCCGGTTTCTGCCGCCGCACGCTGGTGATGTATGCTGGACGCATCGTGGAGACGGCGTCCACTGAAGCCATCTTCAAACGCCCGAAGCACCCCTACAACCGAGCGCTCCAGAAATCCATTCCCGCCCTCCAGGCCAAAGGCGCGGAACTTTACACCATTCCCGGTCTGCCGCCCGACCTGTCGAAGCCGCTCCCGGGCTGCGCCTTCGCACCGCGCTGCGAGTTCGCCGAGGACATCTGCCGCTCCGGCGACATCGGCTTAAAGGAAGTTGAAGCCAGCCATGACAGCGCCTGCCTGCGGGTGCAAAAGGGCGAGTTAACAATCTAGCCACGGATGAAACACGGATTGAACACAGACAGAGCGGCGATCAGCCACTTCACTTTGGCCTTGTGTTCAGTCTGTGTTTCATTCGGGTTCCATCCATATCTTAACAAATATGCCTGAAACCTTTCTCGAATTGCACCATGTGAAGACCCACTTCCCAGTGGAGCGCGGCATCTTTGTCCGCCGTCGCATCGGCACCGTGCGGGCCGTGGACGGCGTGTCGCTCACTTTGAACAAGGGGGTAATCCTTGGCCTGGTCGGCGAGTCGGGCTGCGGCAAGTCCACGTTGGGACGCACCATTCTCCAACTCATTCCGCCGACGGAGGGCGCGGTGGTGCTGGCCGGGAAGCATCTGGAGAAACTGGAAGGGACCGAACTCCGCGAGGCGCGAGCCGACTTCCAGATGATTTTTCAGGATCCGTATGCCTCACTTAATCCGCGCATGACCGTCTATGACGCGCTCGCGGAGGCCATCCAGGCGCACAAGAAGGTCGAGCCAAGCCACCTGCCTTATCTGGTTGGCCAGTTGATGCAAAAGGTCGGCCTCGCGCCGCGGTTCATCAAAAAATATCCGCATGAGTTCTCCGGCGGCCAGCGCCAGCGCATCGCCATCGCCCGCGCGCTGGCCGTCGAGCCGAAGTTGATCATCGCCGACGAGCCGGTGAGCGCTCTCGACGTCTCCATTCAGGCGCAGATCATCAATCTTCTCGCAAAACTTTCCCGGGAGATGCAACTGAGCCTCATTTTCATCTCGCACGATCTTTCCGTGGTGAAACATATCTCCGACCGCATCGCGGTGATGTATCTGGGAAAGATCGTGGAACTGGGTCCGGCAACAGAAGTTTTCGAGAAGCCACTCCATCCCTACACCAAGGCCTTGGTCAGCGCAGTGCCGGTACCCGATCCAGACCGAGAGAAATTCCGCAAACACGTCATTCTGTCGGGCGATCCTCCTTCGCCCATGAATCCGCCGAGCGGCTGCAGTTTTCATCCGCGTTGCGCCTACGCGGTGGAAGCCTGCAAAGCTGCTGTTCCTGCGCTTGAAGATTTTGGGAATGGACACACAGCCGCCTGCCTTCGCGTGAGGGAGATTGCCGCGAAGGCGCCGGTAGCGAACGGATAACTGCTATTTGTCCGACGCCTGGTCGGAAAGATTCCGCAAGTACTGCTCCACCAGCGGGCCGTATTCCTGAGGATACTTCTCGGCCTGGGATTGTTGGAGCGCGGCGCGGTCCCGATTCGGAAGGCGTGTGAACGAGCTACTGCCTGCGGTGCCTTGACGCGGACCATCAGCCCCGCCTGAGCCGTCCCAATTACCCCGGTTGCCGTTGCCTTGGGGGCTGGGCTGGCCGCGGCCCTGGCCTTGCGCGTTGGCTTGCGCCTGGCCTTGGCCCTGCCCTTTACCTTTCCCCTTGCCCTGCCCTTGCCCTTGTCCCTCGCCTTGTTGGGCCATTGCGGCCTCGGAACCGATGCCCGCCTGCGCGAGCGCGAGCGCGGCCTGAGCCTGGGCCAGCGATTGCGCCGCGGCGCTGGCGCTCTGTTGCGCGGGAGAATTCTGGCCCGCTTGAGCCTGGGCGCTGCCTTGCGCCGCCGAGCCTTGCGCTGATTGAAGCGCGGATTGCGCGCCCGCAGGCATCTGACCGAGCGCACCGGCAGCGAGCGGGCTGATGGCGTTGTTGGCGTTCTGCAACGCTTCGGACGCGGCCTGCATGGCGGAGGCCGGAGCGTTTTGTTGCGCGGCCAGCATGGCCTCGGCAGCCTTTTGGACCGCTGCCTGTTGCTTGCTGAGTTCAGGCAGGGACGGCTGGCCTTTTTGACCGGCCTGCCCATTCTGCTGGCCCCCCTGCTGCATCGCGGCCTGTGCGGTCTTCATCGAATCGATGGCGCGAGGAAGATCGCTTTGAGCCAGTTGCTGGGCCGCTTGGTTTGCAGCCTGTTCGGCGGGGGCGATGGCCTTCGGATCGTTCGCATCCTGCCGGAGTTCGTTCAAAGCTTTGGCGATTTCCTGCTGTTGCTTCTGCAGAGCTTCCATCAGTCCGGGCGGCGCTTGTTGCAATTGTTGGAGAGCGTCATTCACTTGCCTCTGGGCTTCCTCGATCTGTTTTTGGGCTTCAGCGAGAGCATCGGTGTCCTGGGCCGGTGGCAGGCCGAGTTTGTCACGGAGTTCGTTGATCTTGTTCTCGAATTCCCGTTTGGCCAGATAGAGAGCCGTGAGGGCTTCGCTCTGTTTCGGCTGCGCGGCCCTGGCAGCGGATTTGTCGAGTTCGGATTTGGCGTCGCCCATGTGGCCCTTGGCGGAGCCAAGATGCGAAGAAGCTGAAGGCACGAGCGCGGAGGATTCCTGCTGAAGCGAGGCGGTATTGGTGGCGAGCGTTTCCTGGCGCACAGCCAGCGCCTGGATGGCGCCGGATTCTGGTTGCGGTCTGACGCCCTGCCGGGCAGTGGCGAATTGTGTGGATTGTTGCTCTTCGATAATCGCCACGAGCTTCTTCAACATCTCTTCAATCTTGGCCAAATCCTTCTCGGCCTGCTCCAGCGCGGCGATTTCCTGGGCCAATTGCTGATCAGCTCGCTGCAACGCGTCGAGAGCGGCCTGTTGCGCGGGCGCGTTGTTCCGTTCCTGGGCGAGGGAGTTCTGCGATTTCTGCATCTGGTTCGCCGCCTCGCCGATGGATTGCGCGGCATCGGGCGAAGGGTTAGCTGCCTGGGCTTGAAGTTCCTGTGCTTTGTCCTTCAGTTCACCCTGTTGGGGCGCCTTGGCCGGAAGCTGCTTGCGATCGGTGGCGGCGGTTTCCTGTTTGTGACCTTCCTGTCGTTTGATGAGTTCGCGGACTTGCTGTTGAAGTTCCCTGAGCGCGGCCAAGGCGTTCTCAGGTTTTTCTTTCATCTCCTCGGCCCTGGCGAGTTGCTCTTCGAGAGCGCGGCGGGCGGAGTGCATTTGCAGGAGAGCGTCTTGCTGCTTGGGGACGGCTTGCTCGACACGCCTTTTTGGATCCTCAGCAGAACTAAGATGACCACGCGCTTCCTGCATTTTGTCAGTAGCGCTTCTGAGATGCTCGGCGGCAATGGGCGCGAGGCTGTCGATGTCCCTGCGGATGAGATCGGTGTCGTCCACCATGATGGCCTGGTCAGTCGCCCGCCTGTCAGCTTCGTCCTTCTTTTTGGTTTGCTGAGTGTCGGCGGTGACTTTCTTCTGCGTGTCGATGGCGCGGTCGAGTTCGAGAATGGCCTGCTTCAAAGCGTCGGTGGTGTCCTGCGAAAGGATGAGCAGACGGGCAATCTCGCGCAATTGGTCGCGGGCTTTCTTCTCGTTGCCGATTGCGGAGAGCAACTTGAGCTTGTCTTCCTTCAATTCTTCGGCGGCGGCGACCAGGGCGGGCGAGAGACCTCCATCACCGGCTTGGCGAAGCGCGGCTTTGGAGCGTTCAGCGGCTGGGCCATCCGTTGTCTCGGTCGAAAGCTTTTGGAGCTTGCTGAGGATGGCGGCCGTTTCGTCCTTGAGCGGATTCTGCTCCGACTGCTGGTAACGCAAGCTGATTTTCTGGTTCTCGTCGAATGAACTGAAGCTCGTCTTGCCCTCGGTGGATTTGGCGAGGCTGACGCCAAGCCACATGTTCGCCGATTGTCGGGAGGCGAGTTCCTTCAAGCGCAACGAAATTTCATAAAGGGCCTGTTGCCGCTGATATTCCAGGACGAGTTGTTGAAGTTGAACGACGATGGCCTTCTGCCCGGCGAAGGCTTCTGTTGCGTTCCGAGTGGCGACGGCGGGATCACTGGCGGCGCGGGATTGTTGGAGATATTCCAGGACCATTGCCATGTCCTTTTCGGAAAGCTTGTCGAGCACGCCACGAATGGCGCGAAGAACTTTGACGTCCTCGCCAGAAATACCGTTGCGATCGAACTCGGCAATGACGCCTTCAAGCTGATCCCCGACCCGTTTGGTTGTGACCTTGATTTGTTGCTGCTTGAAGAGTTCCTGCTGGAAGTCTGCGCTCGCCGGACCGCTGAGAGAATCGGCGGCTTGGGAAGACAGAATGGGCAGGCTCCAGACCGCGATTGCCATGCAGAGGCGGATAAAACGACAGGTCATAATCTGGTTCGCTTTGGCCCTGCGCCAAACCGGCAATTTGAAGGCTGGGCCGATTGGAGAGTCCGACACTCAGCGGGGTAATTCAAACGAAAATTCGTAAAGATCCAAGCCAACGACGCAGTTGGTTCCGGTGGCCCAGGCGTCTCGCCTGGTGTTTTCGGCGTCCCGCCGAAAACATTCGAGTGCCGCGCGAACGCACCGCTTAGTGATGGTCAGGCTGACACCCAAACCAGTCGGCGAGACGCCGACTGGAGCGATCGGGACGGATCGCGCCACCTCTATTGACCGCATCGTTACAACAAAGCTTTCGCCCGGGGACTTCGCACTGTCTCAATCCAGCTCTGGTGATCGAGGTACCAGCGCACCGTTTCGCGCAAGCCAGCCTCGAAGGTATGGGCAGGCTTCCAGCCCAATTCACGTTCAATCTTGGAAGCGTCGATGGCGTATCGGCGGTCGTGACCGGGTCGGTCTTTAACAAAGCTGATCAATTTGCGCGAGTTTCCGCCCAAGTGGGGAGCCATCTCATCAATGAGGTCGCAGATCAGTTCCACGATACAGAGGTTGGGGCACTCGTTGTTGCCGCCGATGTTGTAGGTCTCACCGTTGCGCCCTCGCGTGATCACCTGCCACAAGGCCTCAACGTGGTCGGTGACATACAACCAGTCACGGACGTTCATCCCGTCGCCATAAACGGGAATCGGCTGGCGTGTTAGCGCGTTCTGAATCACAACCGGGATAAGCTTCTCTGGAAATTGGTACGGGCCATAGTTGTTCGAGCAGTTGGTGATGACGACGGGCAAGCCGTAAGTATGATGGTACGCGCGCACCAACATATCGCTCGAAGCCTTGCTGGCGGAGTAAGGAGAGTTTGGGGCGTAGGGAGTCGTTTCGTTGAAAAGACCGGTAGGGCCGAGGCTGCCATAAACCTCATCAGTAGAGACATGGTGGAAGCGAGGAGGTGATTGAGAATTGAGCCAGAAGGCACGGCACGCTTCGAGAAGATGGAATGTGCCGACGATATTGGTGTGGATGAAATCGCCGGGACCAGAGATGGAACGGTCCACGTGCGATTCCGCCGCCAGATGCAGGACATGGGTGATCGCGTGTTGCTGGACCACGCGCACCACGGCGGGCTTGTCTCGGAGGTCCACTTTCTCGAAGACGTATTTGGCGTGGCCGCTGACGGACTCAAGGCTGGCGAGGTGTCCCGCGTAAGTCAGGCAATCGAGATTGACCAGCTTCGTGATTTCAGGCCGATCGATGATATGCCGGATAAGATTGGAGCCGATGAAGCCGGCTCCGCCGGTGATGAGGAGATTCATGTGAGTTGGTCAGAGAGCAAATTCACACGGAGGTGGGCCGCCAGTTCTTGACGGGGCGAACCTGACACTGGTGTCTCTGAGTTTTCGACGACGTTGCCGATGAGACGCAAGTTGGGTTTAAGGGTTTAAGTATCGGAGCAGGGGGGAAAGCGCAACTGTCAATCGGGCCATTGAGCGAGTGGCTGTGGGCTGGTACACGCCGCTGCTGAAATTTTCGTGGCAAGGCATCAAGAATTATGCGGCGCGGGAAAACATCAGACGCAGCCAGGACGATTTGGCGCTACGCGCGCCGACGCGCGGCCAGTACCAATAGTTGAAGGCGCATCCGGCGACCATCGGGCCGACAACCAGGGCGCCGCTGCCCAGCCCGGCGAGGTGAATCAGCCCGATGGTGAGCAACACACTGCCGAGGCTGGTGAGGAGGCTGGGCACGAGAAAGGGCGCGCGGTTCTCCGTGGCGAGCAGCGTGCCCCAAAAGGCGTAGTGCATTTCGATCCATCCGTTGAGCAATAGCAAGGGGAACCAAGGACTGGGCAGGACGGCTTTTCCGCTCTTGAGCCAATGGAGGAGGGGTTCGTGAAGGAGCAGCGCGAGGCAGGCAAGCGCGGTATATGTCAACTGGGCCAGCCATAGCCGTTGGCGAAAGATTCGCCGCAACGCGGCCAAATCCTGCCGGGCGCGAAGCTGCGAAAATAGAGGCCACTTGACTTGCACCCACACCGAGGCCATGGACTGGCAGATGAGGGTGATTTGAACCGACAGGCCATAGGTAGCGTTGACGGCCAGGCCCAGGAACAATAGACATATAAAGGCGTTGGCGGTTGAGGTGAGGTAGCCGCTCAAGTAATGTAGCGCCATCCGCCAGCTGTTGGGCCAGAGGATGCGCAGGGTCGCGCTCACTTCATCCCGGCTAGGGACGGGGTGGGGATGCCCAGCCAGTATGGCGACGACTTGTTTGCGCGCGAGGGCACGGGACGCGAAGCTGGAAACCAGGCTCGCGATCGGAACGGCGAGCAACCCGGCGCCCCCCAGGAGAAGCAAGGAGGAGAGAATGAATTTGATCAGGAACGCCGTGACCAGAATCCGGGAGTAAAGCAACACCTTGTTGAGCGCACGCAGGTAGATACTCCACCAGCCCGCATACATTTCCAAAGCGCAGGCCAACAAGGTGACGCCCCAGGCCAGCCAGGCTTGAGAAGGGGCCGAAGTTTCCTGGACGCGCAGTCCCACGGCGTAGGTGCCCCACGCGCCTAGCCCAACGAGGACGATAATCGTCAGCCAGCGATAAAGAACACGGGTGACATGGAGCAGCCTCCACAACAACCGGTAGTTGGGGGCGGCATCCGGGGGGGCCGGCTCTGGCGGGCCTTGCTCCTTAAGATCGGCGGCCCCGCCCATCGCGTAACTGACCGCCCGCTCGATGGAGGGCAAAAAGCCGAAATCCAGGAGGGGTACAATGGCTTGCAAGCCGAGCAACACCCAATACAACCCGAAGTCCTCCGTCGGCAGCCTCAGCAGCAGCGGCAGCAGGAGCAACCCCGTGCCCAGCCGCAGAAAGTTCAACAACCACGACCAGACAACGGAAGAATTCCTGAGACGTTGGATGGTGGATTGCACGTAGTCTGGCGCGTTCAAAATCGCGGGAGCGGCGCGGGCATCTGAGCGGGGTGGCGTAAAGTCTATTGCGGAGTCAGGCGCGGTCGGTGTTGCTTCGTTGCAGCAAGTCCCTGTCGAAATGCGCCAGCAGGGAGGCGGCGTATCGCGGGGCGGCGAAGCGTTCGCGCCAGTGCCGGCTGAACGCTTCGGGCTGGCGCTCGCCTCGTTGCCAAGCTGCGATCTCGGCGGACAACGCGTCGGCATAATCGGCGTCGGCGCGCGAGGAGGCCGTGGTCCCGGAGCTGGCTGAGGCCAGATAGGCGAGGGAAGCGATTTGGCCCCAGCCCACGACCGAGCAGCCGCAAGCCAGCGCTTCCACAGCCGCCAGGTTCAAACTTTCGAAGCGGGAACTCACGAACATGATTTGAGAATGCCTGTAGGACTGGAGCAATTCGGCCCGTGTCAGGTAGCCAGCCAGCTTGATGCGCGCTTGCGTGCCCGCTGGCAAGCGCGCCCGCGAGCGTTCCAACATTTCGACTCCCGACCCAATCATCAGGGCCGAATAGCCGGGGTGAGCCTGGAGCACGCGCCACAGCACGCGCAGGGCTTTAGGAGCGTCCTTCTGGTAGGATTGCCAGCGGCCCGCCGCGACGATTTGCGGCTGCTTGGCGACGCCCGGATCGTAGGTGGCGTCCAACGCGAGGGGACTCGGTATGAGATTCACCTTCTCTGCCAAGTTCGATTTGCCCCACTGGGCAAACAACCGGCGAACACGTTGCTCGGCCAAGGGTGAGTTGATGGTCAGCAAGTCCGCCGTGGCCGCCAGCGACTGGAAGCCGTGATCGTGGAGTTGAGGAATCCAATGGTAGAGGAATGTTTTAAGCGCCGCCAACAGCCACGCTGGCCGCCGGCCATCGGCGCGGAACGCATCCGCCGTTCCGCGCAGGTACGACCAGAAGCCGGCGCGCGGGCTGCAATAGCCATCGGTGTCCAGATGCACCACCAGCCGCGCCCCGGCGGCTTTGATCGCCCGCGCAATGGCGTCCACGCGATGCGCAGCCCACAGCACAACACCGTCGGGTTGCCGCTGCCGCCACCACGCAGCGTCCTCCGCCTGCTCCCGGTTTGCGAGAATGAGCGGCAAATTGTCGCGCGGCGACGTGGCTCCGAGGGCGATGAATTTCGATTCCACGCCGATGGCCCGAAATCCCAGGCACACAAGGCCGGCGTCGCGTTGCCAGAATTCGGGAACGTCCCGAAATTCCATTGGGATCATCGTCAGCCAGGTTTTCGCGGGTGCCTGAGTCATAAACAGCGCTTGTTCCCCGGTTCGGGGCGCGCCAATGAGCCGACAGCACCACGGGAATGTCAAGCAGCCGGTGCGGCGATGGCCGGGAATTCAAAGCGGGTTCAGGAATGCCCCTATGAATTTCTGAACTTGCTTTGAATCCCCGGGGACATTTCTGTCAATTGACGGCGTCCTCAGAGCAGCCTCGGCGGCTTGGGCGAGAAGGACGTGACGACGGGCGGAAGTGGTCGGTGGCGGAGTGCCGTTCTTTTCAGACCAGCAGCCCGTAGATCGAACCGGCTTTTTCCTCCGGCACAAGCAGGGCATCGTCTGTTTCCATCCTACGGTTGAAATCGGCGGTGAGTTTGTCTTCATCCACGATGAACAAAAGGCGATACTGCGGCGGGACCAGCCCGCGGACGGCCTGATCATCCAACAAACTGTGCTCGAACAGGATGACAGGACGGAATTCGCGGATGGTCTCGGCCAAGCCGGCCAGCACCTGAGGTTCATAAGCTTCCACATCAATCTTGATAAAGTCCGGGGGAGCCAGCTTCTTTTCCGCGCGATACGAATCGCCCCGCCGGATATTTACGTCGATTTGTTCCCCGTCCGTTAGCGGTCGGACCAGGGAACTCAGGCACGAACCTCGTGAGGCCATGGCCATTCGAGCCACTTGATCGCAGTCGCCTAGGCCGATGGGATGCACTTGAACGCGTGGATGATTGCGGAACAGAGACAGCAAAGGCTTCAAGGCCACGGGCGTCGGCTCGAAGGCGTGAATGACCTGCAAGCGATGGCGCGGGTGGACAAAGTACATGCAGATGAAACCCACGTTCGCGCCGATGTCCCACAAGATTTTTTCCGGCCCCAGATGTCGCTCCATGTGGCGGAACAACCTGGTGTATTTTCCGTAATCCCCCAGAAACATATTCAACACTCCGTAAGAGGCTTCATCACGGAAATCGAGCGTTACGGTGCCCACATCCGGAATTGTGAGCGGGAAGGAATGCAAACTGGAAACGAAGGGAACCAGCTTGCGCATCAGCCAGCCGGCTCCCGGCAGTCCAAGGGTGCCGTGGACAAAGAAATAGAAATGAACCAACAACTTCGCAAGCATTGCGGCTTTCAAGGGCCGCCCTAGTTAAGGATCGAGGCATCCGCGGTCAAGGATATTCACTTGTTTCCGGTTGCGATCCTGAATCCTTAGCCAGGGTTTAGAGCGTGGTAAAAACGCGTTCTCGAATTGCGGAATTCTCTGCACTGGATATTGGAGGGGCTTGCGGCGGATCGCGTCGGGGTCGCCAAGGCGCGGCA
>Ga0187893_10003301_pt1 | contig 33116 bp, 27 predicted proteins | sample MA1701074metaG_FD_139574 | JGI IMG/M metagenome (GOLD analysis project Ga0187893, IMG submission 139574) | White microbial mat communities from a basaltic lava cave in the Kipuka Kanohina Cave System on the Island of Hawaii, USA - MA170107-4 metaG ...
ATGAGACTCCTTCCCCGCGAAGAAAAGTTTTACGCGTACTTCCACAAGCAGGTGACCTACCTGAACGAGGCTGCGCAACTATTGCTGGAAGGTGTCAAGGCTGGTAACTCCACGCTCGCAACGGCGGCTGAGCGGATCACCGAGCTCGAGCACAAAGCCGATGAAGTGATTCACGAAACCCTCAACAAGCTAGCGTCCACATTCATCACTCCGATCGATCCGGAAGACATCCACTCGATCGCCTCATCGCTCGATAACATCATGGATGGAATCGAAGAGGCGGCGCATCGCATCGCCACCTACAAACTGAATCCGATTCCTCCCGTCGTCATCCAGGTTTCCGAAATCATTGCTCAGAGCTGCAAGATTCTCACGAAGGCCTTCGACGCTCTCGCGAAGAATCAGTCCTTCCTGGATCACTGTATCGAAGTGAATAGACTCGAGGGCCAGGCGGACCGGTTGGTCCGGACGGCGGTGTCGGAGTTGTTCGAAACAGAGAAGGATCCCATCCAGCTCATGAAGGTGAAGGAAATCTACGAGCTTCTCGAAAAGACCACTGACTTCTGCGAGGACGTTACGGACGTCTTGCAGGTAGTCATGGTCAAAAACGGATGACGGTCCGCCCTGCATGGACACCATTCTGATCCTGACGGTGATCGTGGTCGCGATCGCATTAGTATTCGACTACATCAATGGGTTTCATGACGCCGCCAATTCCATCGCTACAATCGTGGCAACCCGGGTTCTCAACCCTTTTCAGGCAGTTCTTTGGGCCGCGGTTTGGAACTTCGCGGCTTTTTTTCTGGGTGGAACGGCGGTTGCCTCCACCGTAGGGGCCGGCCTGGTGGATCTTACCAAAATCGACAACTATGTCATCTTGGCCGGCCTGCTGGGTGCGATTACCTGGAATCTGCTCACCTGGTGGTTGGGCCTGCCTTCGAGCTCATCCCACGCCTTGATCGGCGGCTATGCTGGATCCGCATTCGCCAAGGCTGGCCTGGAAGCCATTCTGTGGGGAGACAAATGGCGTGACACCCTCCTATTTATCATCCTGGCGCCACTCATCGGCCTGGTGCTGGCTTACGTGTTGATGCTGATCGTGTACTGGGTTTTCCAGGGCGTGCATCCCAGGAAGTCTGATGTCTGGTTCCGCAGATTGCAGTTGGTTTCGAGCGCCTTCTTCAGCTTTTCCCATGGCACGAACGATGCTCAAAAGACGATGGGGATCATCACAGGCGTGTTGGTGACCTCCGGTTACCTCGCGGAGTTCCAAGTGCCATGGTGGGTCAGTTTGGCGGCGTATTCGGCTATAGCCCTGGGAACCATGAGCGGCGGATGGAGAATCATCAAGACTATGGGCGCCCGCTTGACGCGCCTGCGGCCGAGATCGGGTTTCTGCGCGGAAACGGCGGCAGGATTGTCAATCATCTTCGCTACTTACATCGGGAAGCCGGTTTCGACGACACATACCGTAAGCGGCGCCATTGCGGGAGTAGGGTCGATCCAACGGGTGCGAGCGGTTCGTTGGGGTGTAGCCGCTAACATATTATGGGCCTGGATCTTGACAATTCCCGCCAGTGCATTTGTTGGGTGGCTCGGTTTCCGGCTGTTGGCGCTGTTTGTTTATTAGGCAATAACCCTACATTTGGGGGCATAATACTCCCTCGTTTGCGGAACACAGAAGTCCGCAGTAACCAGAAGGCTTACTAATCTATGCTACTCCAGCAACTTCGACGGCGGCCCGCGCCTTGCTCGCCGTTAAATAGAAGGAAAACAATGGCCGGCCGCCCGTGCCCCAGCGGTGCATACGCCAACCCGCCCGCAGGTATCGCACCTCCGGCCGGGAGCCAAGATCCAAGAAGAACGTGTAGGTCCCACAGTAGTGTTTTGTGGGAATTGTCAACAGCGGCTTGACGGACCAGTTCACGCCATCGGCGGATCCATAGATCGAGACGTCCAGACCTTCCTGCTCTACGATGCGTGTAATGCCGAGCGTGAGCACGACCAGCCCTTCCCCAGCGTGTTCAATCGCCGGAGAATACCCGCTGTCCCGCCGGATGTCTTCTTCCGCAAGATACAAAGGTAGCATCACATCTCCTTTGTTCCTCCACAGCTTCAGACGGGCTTAAGCACCCGCAAACGCCGCGACGCCTCTTCCAGAGTGTCATACTTTTTACAAAAACAAAAGCGGATTAATGAAGATCCATCTCGTGGATCTTCAAAGAAGCTCGAACCTGGTACAGTTGCCACCCCTATCTTTTCGAGCAGGTGCCGCGCGAACTCCAAATCGTCGGCAAAGCCGAAGCCGGAGATGTCCGCCATTATGTAATACGCCCCTTTGGGTACAAACGGCCGGAACCCGCTTTCCTGCAATACATCCAGCAAGACGTCGCGGCGCTTGCGATACTCTTCAGAGAGTTGCGCGAAGAAGCCATCTCCTAGTCCCAGCGCCATTACAGCCGCCTGTTGCATAGGAGCGGGGGAATTAACGGTCAGGAAATCGTGCACTTTGCGGATGGAGTCCGCGATGTCGGGGGCGGCCAGGACCCAACCCACACGCCACCCGGTCACCGAAAAAGTCTTGCTCATGCTATTGACCAGGATGGTTCTGTCGCGCATGCCCGGCAGCGTCATCAACGGGACATGCTGGGCGCCTTCATAGAGAATGTGTTCGTAGATTTCGTCGGTAATCGCCAATGTGTCATGTTCGTTACATAACTCTGCGACCAGTCGCAACTCTTCCCGGGAGAATACCTTACCCGTCGGATTGTGGGGATTCGTAACGATGATTGCCTTTGTATTGTGGTTGAATGCGCGCCGCAACTCTTCCGGGTCGAACCGCCACTCCGGCGGATGCAGTTTCACCAGACGCCGCAGGGCGCCGCACAACCAGGTATCCGGTCCGTAGTTTTCGTAATAGGGTTCGAATACGATCACCTCGTCCGCCGGGTTGGTGGTGGCCAGAAGGGAGGCAATCATCGCCTCGGTCGACCCACAACACACGGTCACTTCCCTCTCGGGATCGAGTTCCAGCGCGTAGACCCGTCGATATTCGGCGGCTATGGCTTGCCTGAGATTTGTTGAACCCCAGGTGATTGTGTATTGATTGTGCTCTTCGGTGATAGCCTGCCGCGCCGCCTCTTTGACCGTCTCCGGCGCCGCGAAATCCGGGAATCCCTGCGCCAGGTTCACGGCGCCATGGATCAGGGCAAGCCTGGTCATCTCGCGGATGACGGATTCGGTGAAATACCTGGTGCGGTCGCTCCGGAATCGCGGTCTTGCGTTAATTTCCGCAAGGGGCTGGACGGACTGCTTGATCGGTTTGAGTTCCAACTGTCGAGGTTACACGAGCCACGCCGGTCGCGTAAAGAACTGGACCGTGAGGCGGGAAGACGTTTCTCGGGCGGGTAAAGCTTGCAGGAACCCGGTTTGAAAAGCGAGCCACCGCGTGGGCAGGCCCTCTCGGCCTGCCCCACACGGACTGTAGTGGGACAAAGCCCTCCTTGACATTCGATTTTGTTCATTCGAATATAAGTAGTATATCTACAGTAGATATTCTATCTGTCTGAGAGTCGATCATGAATCAACGGGAATGGTGGTCCATACTGCGAACGCTGGTTGCTGGCCGTCGTGCTGGCATGCATCGGCTTGTATGGATTGATGTCTTATATGACCAGACGCAGGGTCAATGAGATCGGCATCCGGCTCGCCTTGGGAGCAACGCGCGCCACTGTACTGGGAATGATCCTGCGGGAAAGTGTGCTACTAGTTCTCATCGGCATTGGTATCGGGATACCGGCAGCTCTCGCGGCCGCGCGCCTCATCTCCGCCAGGCTCTTCGGCGTGAGCGCAGCGGATCCGCTGACGATTGCAACCGCTGCGTCGTTGTTGATTGCCGTAGCGGCGCTGGCTAGTTTCGTTCCGGCCCGGCGAGGCTCGCGGGTAGATCCGATGGTCGCGTTGCGCTATGAATGAGGACCCGTGTAGAGTGCGATGCTATACTCCCTCGCAAGGAGAGCACATTCGTGGCAATCATCGAACAACACAAAAATGGAGAATTTTGCTGGTTCGAATTAGGAACCAGTGATCAAGCAGCAGCTAAGACTTTTTACACTGGGCTATTCGGATGGAGCTTTAATGATTTTCCGATGGGACCGGAAGGAGTGTACACGATTTTCAAGCTTCAGGATCGGGATGCAGCGGCCTGCTATACGCCGCATCCAGAGCATCACAAAGGCGTACCGCCACATTGGGCTGTGTATGTGCAGGTGGAGAGCGCCGATGCCGCGGCGGCGAAGACGACCGAGTCGGGAGGCAAGGCCGTGGTGCCGCCATTCGACGTATTTGACCTGGGGCGAATGGCGGTGTTGCAGGATCCGACCGGCGCGGTGTTTCAGGTGTGGCAGCCGAAAAAGAATAAGGGAACGGGGATCACCGGCGTGAATGGAACGGTGTGCTGGGGCGAGCTACGCACCAATAACACGGCAATGGCGACTGCATTCTACACGGGCTTGTTTGGTTGGAAGACCAAGGACAGCACCCCGCCGGGCGAATACACCGAATGGTTGAACAGCGGCCAGCCCATTGGTGGAATGATGACGATTCAAGCGGAGTGGGGGCCGGTTCCCCCGCACTGGGCGATCTATTTCCAGGTCGATGATATCGACGCAACGATTGCGAAGGCTAAGGCTTCAGGAGCCAAGGTCGAGATTCCGGCAACACCAATTCCGAATACGGGAACGTTTGCGGGTCTGTCCGATCCACAAGGCGCGCATTTCCTGGTGATTCAACTCGGGAAGATGTAGCGGGATTTTTCCATTCTGGAACCGATCAGAAGACCACCTTCAGCGAAAGCTGGATGATGCGTGGAGCAGCGGCGGCGGAAAACGCGCCGAAGTTCGGATCAACCTGACGTCCCTGGGCGTCGAAACGGGCGCCGGTGAAAAGGGACGTGAACTGAGTGTGGTTCCAGGCGTTGAACAGTTCCGCGCGGAATTGGATGAAACGCGCCTCGGAGAACAGCGGCACGCGCTTGGTGATGTTGATGTCCCAGTTGTTGAGGCCGGGGCCGTACACCGTATTAACGCCGGCGTTGCCGAACGTCCGGGCCGCCGGGCGGGCGAACGCGTCGGTGTTGAAATTGCGGAAGAAGGTCCGCTCGCTCCTGGACAGCTTGGCAGGGCCCACGACGTTGATCCGCGCGCCTTCGTAGGAGCCAGTCAGATCCGCTCCATCCACGGTGCTGAAGCCAGGCGTGAACGGAGCGCCGGTGACGAAAGTGGTGATGCCTGAGATCTGCCAGTTGTCGAGCACCCATCCGGCGGGACGAGATCCCATCTTGACGCCGGGCTTCGGCAGATCGTAGGCGTAGTGAAAGACGAGCGTATGCCTTCGATCGAAGGTGAGCGGGCCGTAGTCGCGGCTTTTGACGTTGAAATAGGCACTGACAATGGTTCCGTCGGCGCTGGCCGTACCGAGCGCCTTCGACCAGGTATACGCCACGCCATATTGCAACCCGCTCTGGTAGCGACGGTTAATGGCGACTTGCAGCGAGTTGTAGTTCGACGTTGCAGAGTTCTGATACTGCAGGATGTCGCCATAGCCCATGTAGGGCCGGAAGAAGTTGTCCGGCAGCGGTCTGCCAGGCTGAGTGGGATCCTCGTTGCGGGGATCGAAGCGAGAAAACATCGGGATGGCGTTGAGATTGGTCCGCAGGAACAGGTTGCGCGAGAGGCCGCCGACATAGGAAACGTCGAGGACAGTGCCCCAGATCTGGTGCTGCACACCCAGGCTGAAATTCATCGTGTTGGGGAGCTTGTGGGGCCCGAACATGGCGGTCTGATTCGAGGGGCCGATCGCGCCGCCGCCTTGGGCGTAGGTATCGAGGTTGCTATACGAGAGAGTGGGCGAATAGGCCACAGGCGGGTTACCGGCAGTAGCCGAAACCGGGTTGTTCTGGCCAACGTCGTGGAACCAGCCCCAGCCGCCGCGCAGGGCGGTCTTGCCGTTGCCGAACAAATCCCAGGCGAAGCCGAAGCGCGGGCCGTAGGAAACCGCCGGCCTGGTGTAGAGACCGGCGGGAAAGCCGTTCTCACCGCCGACGAACGAGCCGTTGGCCGGATCGCCGGTGCCGGGCACGAACTGCCCAATGAGAGGAGCCTGCGCCAGTGCGCCAGTGACCGGATTGCGTGCCACGCGCCGGCCGCTGGCATCGCGGGCCGGAACGTACAAGACAGGCACCTTGCCGGCTTGGAATAGACCGGGGTTGAACGAAGCCATGCTCTTATTGATCTCACGGATGGGTGGCATGTGGTAGAAGCGGATGCCGAGGTCGAACGTCAGCCGGCGGCTCACCTTCCAGTTGTCCTGAAAGTACCACTCGGTGTTCCAGAAGCGTTGGACGGCGTCCAGCCGCTTCTGCCCTTCCGAATAGGAGGTGAAGTTACCGAGCACGGCATTTGCGTAGCTGTGACCGGAATCGAAGGGATTGTTGGTGTCGCGGCTGAAATTGAATGCACCCCGATAATTGCCGCCCAGGTAGAACTCGACATTGGTCCGCTCGATGGAGAAGCCGGCTTTGAGGCTATGTGCGCCGCTGATTTTGCTGATGGACTGGCTGACCGTGTACACAGGATTCCGGTATCGATTGGGGATGCGAATCGGGACGCCGGCGGTGATGGGGTTAGCTGGCTGGCCCCCGAAGTTCACGTCGGGGATATAGTCCACGCCGACGTTGGGGTCGGCGTACCACTGCGGCGGGTTGCCCATCAGCGAACGCTGCAACTTGCTGGGGTCTTCGAAGTCGTAATCGCGGAAAACCTTGCTGGTGCCGAACACGCCCTCGTAGACCAGGGTCGGCGAGAAGGTCTTCGTGACCTGAAAGAGATTACCGCTGCCGTACCGGTCCTGGTAAGTGGGGCTGAGAAGGTAATTCACGTTACCCGCTGGAAACTCGCCCCACGGGATGAGGTAGTTGTCCCTGTCGTGACCGTAACGGTAATAGAAGCGCAGCGAGGAGCTCAGGTTGACATCAACGCGGAGGATGTCGTTGCGGCGCGGAGTGCCGCCGCTATAAACCGAGCGCAGGTTCCAGCGATAGAGATTGCGCGGATCGGGGTCGACGAAGTTGGGCAGAGGATAGAAATTGAGAATGGCCTGCCCGAGGCGGCTGATGCGGGTGCGGGGGATCACATTACCCGCGAAGGGCTGCCCGGTGGTGGGATCGGTGATGCGGATCAAGGCGCCGTTGACGTCGAAGCTCTGCGAGTAGTCACCGTTGCGCTCGAGCTGCGTCGGCGTGTTGGCGAAGCGTGTGCCAAAGTCACGCTTGACGCCGGTGAACTCCTGCGACCAAAAGAAGAATAAGCGGCTTCGGTCGGTGTTGAACTTCTTCGGGATGTAGACCGGCCCGCCGATAGAGTACCCACTGATGCGATAGCGATAGGGCTGCTTCGGCGTTCCGCTGCGATTGTTGAAGAAGTTATTGGCGTTCAGGCTCTCGTGGCGGTAGAAGTTGTAGGCCGATCCGTGGAACTCCGTGGTGCCCGACTTGGTAATGGCGGTGATGGCGCCCCCGCTGTTGCGACCGTACTCGGCCTGGTAGTTGCTGGTCAGGATGCGGACCTCGCCGACCGAGTCCATGTTCGGGAGGAAAGCCATGCTGCCGTTTGAGTGGGTGTCGTGATCGACCATGCCGTCGACTGTGAACGCCTTCTGGTTATCCCGCGTGCCGTTGATAAAGATGCCGGCGTTGGAGCTGTTGGTCGTGGCCTCGCGCGAGGTCTTGGTGTCCACCACGCCGGGGATGGTTTGCAGCAATGCGAAGAAGTCGCGGCCCTTGAGCGCCAGGTCGTTGAGCTGCGTGCCGGTGACGGTGCCGGAACGCTCGGCGGTGGCAAGTTGTAAGGTGGCGGCGTCGGCGGTGACACTGACCGACTCGCGCACCTCGCCGATCTGAAGGCTCAGCTTTCCCAGCGTGCGGATCTCCTGGGCGGTCACGATAATGTCCCTCAGCTCGAGTGCTTTGAATCCTGGCGCCTGGACGGTCAGCTTATAAACGCCAGCCAGTACGGCTGGGAAGATGAACGCGCCGTCAGCGCCAGAAGTCGCGCTGAACGCGGCGCCAGTCCCTTGGTTAGCCAGTTTGCAGGGAGCATTGGCGATTGCCGATCCGGTCGGATCAACCAGCACACCATTGACTGAACTGGAAACGGTCTGAGCCCCGGCCAGCGAGCAAACTAGCAGCGCCACGAATAGCAGATGAGCGGCAGACTTCATTGGACACGCTCCTTGCGGGTCATGATACTACATAGAAGTACAAGGTGATCGCGGCGGCCAAACTATCGTCTGAGTCACATCATTCTTCTCAAGAGCGGCTAAAATCCGAATCTTAAGCCTGCGACGGCCCAGGCCTTGGGAGTACGGAATCCGTCTTCAAAGTAGGTGTGATTGAAAATATTTTCGATACGGGTATAGAAGCGAAGGCTCTTGCGCTCGCCTAGATCCTTGGTGTAGCTCAGAACGAGATCGCCTTTCTTGGGGCCCGGAAACAGAAACGGACGGTTTCCCCCGGCGAACATCTGCCACCAGTAGTTCGAGGCTGCAAAGAAATCGAAGCTGGCGTCGAATCCCTTGCCGAGCCGCTGCGCGGCAACGAGCGTAAGCATATGATCCGACGCCCGAATCGACCGCAGCGAGCCGCCCAGCAGCACAGACAAACGCTCGTCAGCGTTGGTATAGGTATAGGCGCTCCGAAGGCTCAGGCGGCGCGTGGGCTGGGCTTCGAGGCCGAACTCGACTCCCCGGCTCAATCCACCGCCCGTATTTCGATATCCACTTGAGCGGCCAAACGGATCCGTCTGGCGGTTGATGAGCCCGCTGAAATCGAATCCGATTACTTGTTGCAATCGCGTGTAGAAGTAGGTTGCCGAGAGCCGTAGCTTCGACGATGCGAGGTATTGATCTATGCCGCCGTCGAAAGCGATGGCGCGTTCCGGGGCGATCCGCGGGTCGCCATAGGGGGTGAAGGCGCCTGCGAAGAAGCCGTAGCCAAACCGCTCGTACAAAGCGGGTGCGCGGTAAGAATTTCCTACGTGCGCCCGGAGTTTCGTACCGGTCGACTGCGCGAAGTATGACACCGCGGTATCGCCGGTGTAGGCAGTCGGCGGCGTTTCGAGCGGCACTCCCGCGTATTGGGGCACACCCCCGCGGAATCCCGGACGCGAAAGCCGGAATCCCTGTATCCGCGCGGACAGAAGTATCTGGAGCCGATCGCCCGCCGTACGCCACTGATCCTGGGCAAACACGGCGTGGCTCGACTGAATCATGAGGACCTGTGCGCTCGTCCGCGACACCGCTACCGGATTCTCATCTTGCGAAAAATTGTCATAGTCCTCGCGCTCGAACTCATAGCCCGCCGAGAATGTGTGACCACCGCCGGCCACTACATCCGTGCGAACCAGTACGGTATCCTCCCTCCCCTTGAACCGATTCGCCTGATTGAACAACGGTTGAAATCCCGGCCCGCCGGGACCGTTCCGGTTGTCGCGGGTGGTGGAGAGTGCCTGCACCTGTGCGCGCACGCTTGCTCGCGCCGAAACCTGGTGCGCCACTCCGAACAGATAGGACAGAAAATGCGATTCGCGCCGGGAATCCGGGTCATTCAGCGAAGTCATGAAAGTGACTCCCTCGACTGCCGGCGCCGGAATCTGATTCGGCAGGCTTGACACCGGCATTGCAGCAGGTGTGATGTTCAGTCCCGCGAATGTGTCGTTGGCCCAAACTCGACCGGTAATACCGGTGCGCGGGCTGGCGAACCATTGGAACCCGCCATGCGCGGTCGAGTTGCGGACGCGATCGTCACCGTCCACACCCTTGGTAACGCCAAGGCGCCCGAGCGCTGCCGAATAGCGTAGCGTATCGTTGCCCAAGCCGCCGCCGAACTGAGCCAGCCCTCGATACAAGCCAAGCCCGCCGCCCTCAGCCGTGATCGCTCCATGAAATGGCCCGCCGCCGTGATCGGTGACGAGGTTCACAACACTTCCGATAGCGTGGGTGCCGTAGAGGGACGAGCCTGATCCACGCAGCACTTCCACGCGTTCGGTGTCAGCCAGCAGGAGATCGGAGAGGAATCCGGTGGCGTCGGCCTGCGGCGCACTGGCGTCGCGGAAGCGAAATCCGTCAATCAAGATCGAGGTATCGAACGTTCGCAAGCCGCGAGCGTGAATGCGCGACAGCGCTCCGGGACCACCCAACTGCATCACGCGCAGGCCGCCCACCTGCCGCACGGCTTCACTGAGGCTGAACACCGAGCGCCGGGTGATCTCGGCCCCCTCTATGACATCCAGCGCTTTTGCGATCTCGTCGATGGACTGAACCGTAGAGGAAGCGGTCACAGCGTAGCGAGTCGCCAGACGCGAGAGCGCCAGTGTGAGATCACGGGTCGTAATTTGGCCCGCGGTCACCTGGATTTGCTCTCCCGCCGACGCCGCGAAGTCTTTCGCCTCGGCGATGGCGACGTAGGTGGTGGACGCGAGATTGTCCAGTTGGTATTCACCGGAGGCACTGGTGGAGGCCTTACGGATCACCGAGCCATCGCGGCTCCGGAGAGTGACCGAAGCATCCTGAACCACGGCGCCGGATGGATCGAGAACGCGGCCCTGCAGCGCGCCGGATCGTTCCGCGCCGAAGCCGCCGGCAGCGAATAGCAACAAAATTGGAATGCGAGTGGACCGCATCATGCACCTCTCCCGAGAAGGACATGTCTTAAGATTCCGCCATGGGTCGGCGGGCTACCGGCAGGTCTTCGGACTCACGGGCGCTAACCGCGCGGCTTTCGCCCTTAGGCGTCAGTCGCGCATCACTGAAGTCGGTCAACGGTGAAACCGTCGTTGCACTATCGTTGAACCAAGAGACGCATTAGCCTACTACCCCTTGCTTCCCAGCGCCGTTGTATGCCTTCTCATGGCGCCAGTGCTTGGCTGGGGGTTCGTTCCCGTCTACCGCTGCTGGGCAGTCCCGGATTGAGACCGGGTTCCCTTTTTGCGCCTGTCCATCCCACGATGGTGAGGCGCACCGGCAACCTTTTTACAGTAGGACCTTTTCTTCGATGGTGTCAAACTGGAGTTTCCAGATATCGCTACGCAGCAGCCACAGGCTCGATAGCATCGCACCCGAGGCGCTGACGAGCATTGCCACCCGAGCCCCCACGATCTCCCCAAGTAGTCCGCCTATAATTGCCCCGACCGGCCAAGCGCCTTGCAGAATCATCTGCATGGACGCGTTGACCCGGCCGAGCATCCCGGGGTCAGTTACGCGCTGCCGCAGCGTCAGCTCGTGGATGTTATAGATGGGATAGCCAATATCGCCAAGTAGCTGTGCGGCGCCCAGGCAGAGAATGGCGACAACTCCAGGACTGGGCGCCAGTCCATTCAACAGATTCCAGAAGCCCACCCAGACCGTGGCCGCGAAGAGAATTACTCCGGGCCGCCATCTCGATCCAATTCGTTCCGCGAGCAGGGCGCCGATCAGACTGCCGGCGCCACCGAGCGCGATGATTACTCCCAGGGTCAGGGCGTTCATTTGCAAGTCCCGGCTGGCATAGAGGAGATATAGCGCCATGAAGGTGCCGAAGCAGAAAAATGCGGTGCCGGTTCGAAGTGCGAGCGGCCGCAGGATGGGATGCCTGCGGACATACTGGAATCCGGCCACGGCATCGCGCCAGGTGCCCTCCGAAGCGGCTCGCTCCGGCTGCGTTTCCGGCTTGCGAATCCAGGCGATCGAGACTGCGGAGATCAGAAACGACACTGCGTCGACAAGGATGGCTCGGGGCGCGCCGAGCGTCTGTACTAGGACTCCCGTGATACCCGGACCGGATACTTCAGCCACGGAGCCAGTGAGCATCAACCGGCTATTAGCGGCGAGGAGCCGGTCGCGTCCGACGAGTCCTGGAACGTACGTGGGGTAGGCGACGAGAAACAGTACGTTCAGCAGACCAACCAGGAACACGACCGTCGAAAGCTGAGCGAGTGTGAGCCATCCTCCAAATGCTGCGATCGGCACGATGACGAGGATCATGGCGCGGCCCAGGTCAGCGGCAATCATCAGAGGCTTACGCTTGCAGCGATCCGCCAGACTGCCCGCGGCCGGACCCCCTACTAGCGCGGCGATTCCGCCCAAGGCAGCGAGCCAGCCCATTTGCGCCGGTGTAGCGTGCAGCACGGCGAGCGCGGTCCAGGGGATTCCCTCGCGAGACACGCGAGTGCCGATTTCCGAGATTGCCTGGCCGCACCAGAGCTTGAGGAAATCCGGATCGCGCCACAGGCTTGGTTCACGCCGCATGATGGAGGTTGTACCATTCGAGCACAAAGCATGGGCGCACACTCTTGCGTACCGTCTACGGCGACGGACCCACCACAATCACCGGCGCGTTGCTGCTCACGCCTCCGACCGTGATCACCACCGCATACTCTCCCGGCTCGAGCACCGGCAGCCGGATGGTCGCCACAGCTACACCCACCTGAACGGAAGACATCGTCACAGACACCACTTCCGCCACCAGGTCACCGACCATCGCCGTGAAAGGCAGCGCCGGCGTGACCGTCGCATCCGGCGGCGGGAGAGTTCCCGAAACCAGCGGCGGGTCGGTTGCGCCGAAGCCGGTGACGCTCAGTGTAAGATTCCCGCCCACGGGAGCAGGCGCGTCGGGTCCATTGGCCGAGCCGTCTGGGTTCACCGCAATGGCGCGATTGTCGCCCGTTGAGAAGATCCCCGGCGCCACCGGTTGAAGCAGCACAACGGAGCGTGCGGAGGCCCTTCCATTCACCAGCACTGCCACTTGCGCCTCTCCGGACGAAACCCCTGCCGGAATCTGTACCGCAAGGCGCCCTGGACTCACCGAGAGCAGCGGCGCAGGCTGATCGTTTACAGTGACAAACGAACGCCCCAGCAACACGGGCAGAGGCGGCGTCTCTGCAGTCTCGCTCACGGCCGCCAGATTCTCTCCGTCGATAAACACCAATGCTCCGGGAGAGAGCCTTTCGTCCCCGCTCGCGGCATTGCGAATCGAGCCGATCACCGGCGGAGGGGTCGGTACAGGCCTCAGTACGCGAATGCGGAACGTGCCGTCGGCGAAATAGATGGCGCCCGAAGCATCCACTACCAGATCGTCGGGGTTTTGAATCTGGGCGGCGGTGGCCAGCCCGTCGTCGCCGGAAAAGCCCGCCGCTCCGGTTCCTGCGATGGTGTGGATTGAGCCTTCCGCAGTAATCATTCGAATGCGGTGATTCGAAGCATCGGCAAAGAAAATGTTGCCGGCGGCGTCGGCCGCCATCCCGCGCGGACGGTTCAGCGGCGTGCTGACGGAGGGCACTCCGTCGCCGGCGTAGCCGCTCAGGCCGGTCCCGGCAATGGTCGTCACAGTGTCGCCCGCGATGCGCACGATTCGGTGCATACTCGTCGCCACCAGCAGATTTCCAGCCGGATCGAAAGCGAACGAGTTCACCAGCCCGAGACTGAACGGAGCCAACGGCCGCTCACTGACGCCGGCCGGCGGAATGTAGCGATAGAGGCGGGAGAGGTCCGCGAGCCAGATACGGTCCTGCGGATCCCGCGCGACAGCGCCAATTGAACCGAACGACGCCGGCCGCACCATGTCGCCGGCGACAGCGGTTTGTATGTTGCCCGAGACAATTCGTCGCAGGCGATTGCCGGAACCGGCGTAGATGATGTCAGAGTTGTCCGCAGCCACGCCATTAGGCGTGTCGAGCGTGGCGGCAGTGGCGGGTCCTCCGTCTCCCGTGTTGCCACGGGTGCCGTTGCCGGCGATCGTGATGATGTGGCGGCCGTCCGGCGAGATACGGCGCAGGCGATGATGCGAGGAGGAGGCCAGATACAGGTTGCCTCGCGCGTCGCGGGCAAGTCCGCTGATGGAACCGAGTCCTGCCTCGATCGCCGGACCATCGTCACCGGAGAACCGGTCACTGCCATTTCCGGCGAACGTGGAGATGATATAGGCCGGTCCGGGCCACGGCGACCGTGGCGGGACCGTCAGTCGGACCACTACCGTCACTTTCTGGTTGATCGTGCGCGGGGCACTGAGCTCGATCACTGCGTCATAGGTGCCCGGAGCCAGTCCGGCCGGGCGTATGCTGACCTGCAGCGCGGCTGGAGTCATCCCGGCAACCGCCGACAGGGACAGCCAGGGCGCTGACACCGTGGCCGTGTAGGCAGTTGCGCCGCGAGGGATCTCAAGCAGGGTGACGTTAAGCGGCACGCGGACTTCGGCGCCGTCGGCCGCCGTCACCGCGATCGGGTCCGGCCGAAGAAGCGCGGCGGCCGCGCGAGCATTGATCTCCTGCCAGGTTTGTCCTGCGTCAGTGCTGCGAAACAACGCCGTATACGCCGGCTGGCTTCCGGTTGCAAACTTGCCGCCGCGGGCGTACACCACGCCGGTACGGGGATCGAGCCAGCTTATTCGCGCGGAGGTGGGAGTCAGGTTGGCTCCGATTGTGCTGTCAGGCGGGCAGGTCCAGACAGCGCCCGCGGTGCGACAGTAGCCGCCGGAGGACCCCGCGGTAACTACGTTCGTGTTCGATGGGTCGAGGAATATCTCGACTGGCTGCGTGCCAAGTACATTGCGAAACTCCGAGCCGCCGTTGTCACTCTTGTGCACTCCGGCCACCGCCTGGTCGCCCACTCTAACCAGGCTGCCCGCGACGCAAGCGTAAACAAGGCTGCTCGACACAGGATGGTTTACGATGCAGCGCGCGCCGGTGGACTGATCTCCAAATGTCTGCAAGGCGGCGGTCGCTGTCCAGGTGACGCCTTCATCGAGGCTGCGCTGCACTCCCGCGCCTTGCGCGTACCACATTCGGGGAGGCACGGTGTTGGTGATGTCAAAGGCGGGGCTCGTGCCGGGCAGGGTTGCCTGCCGCCGCCACGTGGCGCCGCCATCGGTGGACCGGAAAAGCGCCGTGCCCATGCGGGCATACAAGCGCAGGGGACTGTCCCGGACGCTCCATAACGATTCAATGCGGTCCCCGGACGCGGGCAGCCCGTTGTTGGCGCGCGCCCAGGTGGCGCCGGAATCGGTGCTTTTCCAAATCGCTCCGGCGGCGATGGTGGTGCCGACGTAGAGCGTTGAGTCTACCACCGGGTCGGTGAGAAACGCTGCTATTTCAGGGTTCGGGACGCCGGGTTGGATCAGCGAGAGAGGCGTCCAATTGAGCCCGCCGTCCTTGCTCTCAAACAGACCGCGTGTACCGGCGATCAGATACAGGATTTGTCCGCTCGGCCCGGCCGAGCCAACGATATTGGCGCCGACGCCCTCGAAGGGAATGGGTTGCGACGACGCGCTCACAGCGAGCGCGGCGATGCCTAGAAGTCTATGCAGAATTGCTCTCTCCTCGCTACTGATCCCATGGTACAAAATCGCACAACTAACGAGGCAGGAGAGGTTTCGCTAGGCCGGCAGTGCTGAACATGGACCCGGGCACGCGCATCAGCCTCGTCCAGCCGTCGTAATGGTCTGAGAATCATGCAGGGGTTTACTATCATCAAAATTGCCATGAAGGCATAGTGCTCATGCTTCTGAGAGCGGAGGATCGTCACTTATGCGAAAATCGCACAATTACCCGATTCAACTGGATTGGACTGGGAACCTCGGCCAGGGAACATCCGGCTACATGGGCTACAGCCGTAATCATGAATTTCGCGTGGCCGGCAAGCCGGTACTGCCGGGTTCGTCCGATCCGCACTTTCGGGGAGATCCCGCGCGGTACAACCCCGAGGAGCTGCTGGTGGCGTCGCTTTCCGCGTGCCACATGTTGTGGTATCTGCATCTGGCATCGGATGCGGGGATCGTGGTGAGTTCTTATACGGACGAAGCAGAGGGGACGATGGTGGAGACCGAAGACGGAGGCGGGCATTTCACCCGCGTGGTTCTTCGCCCGCGAGTTCGCATTCGGGAGGCAGGACGCGCGGAGGAAGCGCTGGCTCTGCACCAGAGAGCGCATCATTTGTGCTTCATCGCGAACTCAGTGAATTTTCCGGTGGAGTGTGAGGGCGCGGTAGACTGACAGGCAGATGACGGACGCCGAACTCGAGCAGTTGATCACGGATCTCGCTGTCACCGAACAGTTACTTCTGACGTTGTCGGATATGAAATCGGATGGCAATATCGTCCATTCCCTTCCCTAACGGTTCAGAAGAGAAGCGTGCCCCATCCACACTTGGAGGCCTAGCTTGGTGCTAATTGTTGTTGCACGCTTTCGCGCACGTTGAATTCCAGTTTCCAGCGGCGACCGTCGCGCGCCACACACCACAACTGCAACTGACCCGTTTCGGTTATTTCCGTTTCAACCGCCACGGTCACGACTTCGGCGTTCTCGCCCCCGGAAGGCAGCGTCACCTCGATCGGAGCGAGTTCTTCCAGCTCATCCCCTACATCCTCCAGGAGGTAGCCGGGCGGATCGTCCCTACGCTGAATCGATCCGAAGAAACGAAACTCAGCCGGTTCACCGACGAGGAGGTTAAACTCCTTACCGGCGACGCGAGCTCGAGTGCCCTCCTCCATGCCGAACTGGGCGACCGTCAATGCCTTCAAGGGCGGTCTCATTCCCGGGACAGCGGGCATAGCAGGCTGGATGCCGATATAGTAGGTGCGCGGAATGCCGCCTCGGATCCGCACGCCGCGACCCAGCCGCCCAAGGCCATAATACGCGGCGCCACGAGAGACAGCATGCATGAGATCTTCTCCTTCCAGCGAAACTGCCGGCTCGAAGCCTTCCGTCTCGAGCCACTGATTCAAGATCGAAAGCAACCGGTCTCGTATCTGCCAGGCGCGGAACACTCCCCCATTGAACAGAACGTGTGTAGGAGCCGCGAACCCACCCGGCGCACGTCTCATTGCGCCGCGCTCTGAAGTGGCCGCTTGCTGTAAGAATCGGCTGAGGTGCCGGCTCACCGCCGCGTCACTGGCATAGGGCAGGCCAATTTCCTGCAATGCCACTCGGGGTTGTCTCAGAGGCAACTCTTTACTGGAAACTTTTGGGAAGAAGCCTTCCAGAACGATCCGTTCCAGGTCCGCCCGCCGGAGCTTCGCCTTGATACTGCCGCCCACTAGGCTCGTTCCCCTTCCAAGCACTGTGACGGGATACTCCTTCGCGGGCTCATCTTTCGCAAAGAGCTTTTCTTTAGCGGTGCGGCAGTTCTGCCATAAAGCATTGAGCTGGTATGCGTCTAGGCGCTTCCCCTTTTCGGCGAGCTCCTGCTCGATGAACCGCGCCAGGGCGAGATCCATGTTATCGCCACCGAGCAGGATGTGCTCTCCAACGGCCAACCGTTCCAGAGCGAGCTCACCGTCGCGTTCGGTTACGGCTATCAAGCTGAAGTCCGTGGTGCCGCCACCGAGATCGACTACCAGAATCAAATCGCCCACTCGAACATGCGTCCGCCAATCCGCATGCCGCTCGATCCAGGCGTAGAAGGCAGCCTGCGGCTCCTCGAGCAGGATCACCTCGCGATAGCCGGCTTCCTCCGTTGCGCGCAACGTCAGTTCACGGGCCACGGCATCAAAAGAGGCAGGTACTGTTACTAGAAGTTGCTGCTCTTTGAAGGGAGCAGCGGGTCTGTTAAACTCCCAGGCACATCTCAAGTGCTCCAAGAATCGACGAGATGCCTCGACCGGCGATATCCGTGTCACCCCCTCCGGCGCCGTCGTAGGAAGCATCGACGCCGTTCGATCCACACCAGAGTGGGATAGCCATGACTTGGCCGATGCCACGAGCCGGTGCGGAATTTCTGAGCCTCGCGTCTTGGCTAATTGGCCAACCACGAAGGGCGGAGCCTCATCCCACGGTAGTCCTATCGAGTCTTTGGGAAAGTCGGCCTCACCGTGGAGAAACAAGCAGGAAGGCAGCAACGACTCCTCGCGGATCTCTCCCGGATTTACCAACTGCGGAATCGAGAACTGCTGGACCGCCGGAAGCTCGTGGGGATCGATTTGGGACGCCTCGGCAAAAGCGAGCGCGCAGTTCGTGGTGCCCAGATCGATACCGATTACGTATTGCGGATTCAAAGCCATGTTTGAGATCTATTCCTTACTTTACGCGGTTCTCGCTCAAACACGCTCCTTTCTCTCAAGGAGCGCGGTAGATGGTTGCCGGTCGGCCGAACAACGCAACTATCGCGGCGCGCCCGCACCAATCACCGCGCCACCGCCAATAGGTAGTCATACCGAAGATCGGCATCGCCGGCATGGGCGCCGATTGCCATACCCGCCGCGCCCACTCCAGCACCGATGGCCATACCGATGAGCGTTCGCTTCTTCCGGGAATGCCGAGTCACGCTCACGCGTTGCACAGCGGCGCTAGGAATTACGCTCGTTCCGCTGGCGGTTCGAATCGTGAGGCTCCTGCTCAGTGGCATCAACCATACTCCCGCGCGAACGTTTGAGCGCGTCGCGAGTTACTTCCACCTGTGTTCCCGCGGCAACGCGAGTGACCGCCTTCCAATCTGATTTCGGCGACTCATCGCCGAGGCTCACCCCCACAATCAGGGGAAAGCACTGCGCCGTATAGTGTGGCCATCGAAGTTCTCCCGCGGTCACTCGTTGATTCGCTTCAGGACGCCGGTGAAGCTCGGGTCACAACCGGTGTGGCCCGGCGGCGCGGATTCGAACGTGCTGGACAGAGCCTCGACCGACGTGACCGAGCCCGCATATATACGGGCGTTCTGCGCCCCAACCAGCCGCACTTGCTCCGGTGTCACGGCTTGGATAGCAACTGGGATGTGAGTGGTTCGCATCGGGCCTTCGACGCTCGTCCGAGTGATTAGCGCCAGAGTAAAGATTCCGCGATTGGGCGCCGTGGAGCACGCCGCTGAAACATGTTGAATCACCAGAAGAGAGCCATTCGGAACGGATCCGCCATCGGTGGAGAGATCGCACCTCTCCCGCCGGAACACATTCGACGCCAATGAGACGACGCAGGAGCCGGAGACGGGCAACTCCTCCGGTGGAGCCACTTGTTGGCCCATGGCGCTAGAGCCGCCAGAGCGAACAGTAATGCAGGGTTAATGAAATTCATATTTAGATCACCTTTCTTGTGGTTAGGTCAGTCGAAAGAGCCGCCTGGTGGGGCTGCGTAACTACTGATGCGTGATCGAAGGCCCGCGGTATCATCGTGCCCAACAACTTACTGAAAAACCGTCCAGCGTCTTCCCGAGCCCTTCCGGCCACGCAAGCCACGGGCCAGCAGGTCTTGGTAGCCGCGGGTATTGTTGGTATGCGGATGAGAGGACTTGAACCTCCACGAGATTGCTCTCAGTAGAACCTGAAGCGACTTGCCAGACTAGCGCGTAGCGCGTATCTTTATGAGTAGAACGAATTTTAGATGAGCGCCGAGAGACTCAAGCGAATCACAGTCGAAGAAGGTAAATGTGGAGGCCGTCCCTGCATTCGCGGCCAGCGAATCCGTGTGACCGACGTTCTTGAGCTTCTAGCTAATGGCGCGAGTTTCGACGAGATTCTCGCTGACTACTCGTTCCTTGAACGAGAAGACATCTACGCCGCTATCGAATACGCGGCGCATCAGGCTGACCACACTGTGCTTCAAGTCTCGTGAAGTTTCTGGTCGATAACCAGCTGCGACGGCGCTGGCACGCTTTCTGGCTTCTCGTGGGGTGGACTGCCAGCACGTCCTCGATCTCCGCTTGGCCGATGCGACCGATGCCGAAATCTGGGATTATGCCAGCAAGACCGATTGTGTTGTGATCAGCAAGGATGAAGATTTCCTGTATCTGGCAAACGCTCCTTCAGCAAAGGCTCGGTTTCTCCGGATTCGTTTGGGTAATTGCCGCACGAAAGCGCTTCTTGCGGCAGTTAGAACGCCTGTGGACGAAGATTGAGGCGGGACTGAATGCTGGCTACCGAATCATTGAGCTTCGCTGAACTCAGAAGGCAAAGTGATCAGAGAGACACGATCCCTAAGCCTTCGGCTTAGGGTTGGACAGCGTTGAACGCGTTCTCTTTGCACAGCACTGGGCGTATTGTGCGGTGCCCAAAGAATTTGTTCTTTTTAACCGTACGAGCTTCGTGGGATAGCGGAATCATATCCCGGAAACCGTTAACACGACCGTTGTTTAGCAGCACAGCGACGAAAAAGCCGCTGGCGTTGCGACGGCTTCTAAGTCGCTGAAATCTTTGGTGCGGATGAGAGGACTTGAACCTCCACGAGATTGCTCTCACTAGAACCTGAATCTAGCGCGTCTGCCAATTCCGCCACATCCGCGGGAAGTGGAGTAGGTACACTTCATTTTCCCGGAGGCCCTTAAGAAAGTCAACCTAATTGGCCGGCCGGCGATCACGGATCACGTAGCTCCAGAATAAGCTGCATGACCAATGATTCGATCTGCCCCGCGACCCTGCGATACACTGCCTCCGGATCCACCACCGGATCGGGAACCGGCCACTCCCTCACCTCGGTCGCTCGCACATCACCGGGCAGCGGCGCTCCGCTCATATTCACGATGATGTCCCAATTCCCGAGAGCAGCCTGGATCGATTTGGGAAACAAGTCTTCGATCGAGATACCCCGTTCGCCGAGAATCTTCCGTGTCAGCGGCGCGACCATCGCTGCGGGGTAGAGCCCGGCACTCCCCGCTTCCATCACGTCGCCCCCGTACGTGCGTGCAAACGCCTCCGCCATTGGCGACCGGCAGGAGTTGCCGATACACACGAACAACACTCGCTTTCTGGAAGCCGGCTTCAAAAGATCGGGGCGAAGACGTGACATTACAACTTTGCGAGAAACAAACGCTGGACCCGGCGGTCCGCCGTCAGCTCCGGGTGAAAAGTCGAGACAAGGTGACGTCCTTGCTCCACCAGAACCGGATCGCCGTCATAAGAGGCAAGGACCTTAACCTCAGGACCCGTTCTCCGAATAATTGGAGCGCGGATGAAGACAGCTTCCATCGGACCCTGTTCGGTCTCGAGCTGCGTCACTTGACTGTGCACCTGCCGCCCATAAGCGTTCCGCTCCACAGTGATATCCACGAGGCCCAACGACTCCTGCGGCGGGCGCGTGACTTCGCTGGCCAACAAGATAGCACCGGCGCAGGTGCCGAAAATCGGTTTCTCGCGGCCGAAGTTACGCAACGGTTCGAGCAGATCTTCGTTCGCGATCATCTTGAGCATGGTCGTGGACTCCCCACCCGGAATCACCAGCCCATCAATTTGATCGAGTTCAGAGGCGCAGCGAACTTGCACCGTTTCCGCGCCGGCTTCACGGAACGCTTTTTCATGAGCTTCGAAATCGCCCTGGAGGGCGAGGATCCCAACGGTGGACACGCGCGCCTACCAGCCGCGAGTCTGCAGCAGCTCGTCTTCCTGAAGCTTGGATACGTCGATTCCGAGCATACCCAGGCCCAATTCTTCGCTGGCATCGAGCAATTTGACCGGATCGTTGTAGAAAGTGGCGGCCTTCACGATGGCCCGGGCTCGAGTGTCCGGATCATCGGATTTGAAAATACCCGATCCAACAAAGACTGCCTCCGCTCCCAATTGCATGACAAGAGCAGCATCGGCGGGCGTGGCGATGCCGCCCGCGGAAAAATTCGGAACCGGCAGCTTCCCGTGTTTAGCGACGTACTGGATCAAGTCGAGCGGCGCCTGGTGATTCTTGGCTTCGTGAACCAACTCCTCTTCGCCGAGAACGGTTAGCTGTTTCATTTCCTTGACGATCGTTCGGATGTGCCGCACCGCCTCGACTATGTTGCCGGAGCCCGCTTCTCCCTTGGTGCGGATCATCGCCGCGCCTTCGGCGATCCGCCGTAAAGCTTCACCTAAATTGCGCGCGCCACACACAAAGGGAACTTTGAACTTATGTTTGTTGATATGGTGCTCTTCATCCGCAGGTGTGAGGACTTCCGATTCGTCGATGTAGTCGACCTCGAGCGCCTCGAGAATCCTCGCCTCCATGAAGTGCCCAATTCGCGTTTTCGCCATCACGGGGATTGTGACCGAGGCCATGATCTCACGGATCTTCGCAATCGGCGCCATACGCGCGACACCACCCTCTTTGCGAATATCGGCGGGTACCCGCTCGAGCGCCATCACGGCCGCTGCGCCCGCTCTTTCAGCGATGATAGCCTGCTCGGCGTTGGTGACGTCCATGATGACGCCCCCCTTCAACATCTCCGCCAAGCCGACCTTGACGCGAAACTGGTCTCCCGGGATCATTGACTCCATATCCTATGATAATGCCTTCCACCACCTGCTGGTGAAGCTCACTTTGAGTGACTTCGGAGAAGCCAGGCGATCGAGTTCCGCGCCAGCTTCTGGAACATGGGGTGCTCCAGCGCCTCGCGGGTGTGCCCGGACGCGAGATGGACCAGCCGGCCTTTGCCAGGCTCGTATACCCACCCGGCGGCAGCAGTCTTCCCGTCGTCAGAACGATTGCGCAAGAGCAGATGCGCTTTCTTCTCGTCGTAAGGCGGTGTATGCTGCTCGTCAGCCACGGACCAATCCGAAACGCCCTGCGTGATGGGATGACTTTTGTCAACGACCTCGACTCGGAACCGCTCGAGTGGACCATGGCCGATGTAACGGCCCGCGACAAGGTTCAGATACGGGCCATTCTCCGGATAGAGTCCCATCGAATTGTGCAGGTTCAAGAAGGCGCCTCCATTGTGGACGAAGTCCACGACGGATTTCTCCTGCTCTGCGGTCATCCAGATTTTGTAGGGCTTCGAAGGACCATCGGGCCACAGCATGCCGTCTCGCAGAATCACGAGTAACTGAACTCGCGCGAGATTCTCTGCATTCAAGGCGCGGACGTCCACGGTGAAGTGCGGCGTGATTCCCGCGGCCTCGAGCGCGGGCCGTAGGCCAGCTTCCAGATGCTCTGGTTCGTGGAAGCGGTCCGCAATCAGAACCAGCGCGCCGTTCGCCGGCTTGCCGCTGAACGGCGCGTGCGGGATGGTGAGTTCTTTGTATAGGTGCGCGATATCTTCCTTGCGCGGATTGTCGTACGGCATCCAGGTGTAGTAGGAGGCAGGCAGAAGGACTTCGTTGATGATCGCCTCCAGCGGTCGTCCCATCGAGATTCCGTAGCCCACTTGCCGCCGCAATTCTTCCAGAAACCGCCGCTGGCGGCTCAGTAGTTCCGGTCCGCCCCAGGAACCTCGGCCGGGTACAACAACCTTGGGCTTGAGATTCTCGAGTTCTTTCAAGCTCCGAATCCAAGCCGCTGTGTCGGATTGAGTAAGGTCAGCGCGTGGCCCGTTGGTCACCGCGTTTCTCGCAAACAGGACTTGCTGCTTGGGGAGCCAGACGGCATTGCCAGCGACCGTCCGAGCGTCGGGCGGGAGTTCCGTCCGGGTGGGCTTGCCAGAGAGCCGCGCGATCTCCTGCAAATGCTCGGGCGTTGGGGGCGCATCAATCACGAAAGCGCTGTCCTTGGTCACCACCCAGCCGGAGTTCGCCGACTTGTACTTGTCGGAGAAGCCCGCCGCCCAGATGCCCGGTGCGACCTGTTCGGTGTGAGGAAGCAGTGAGAATGCGAGGAATAGCAGCATCATTTTAAGACCTCCGCGAGCACAAGTGCGAGTCTGAACCCGCCCTTGACAAGTTGGACTTGCACATCGGGCAACCGATCCGTGCTGTAGGTTTTATCCAGGTCGATTGTGAAATCCTGGCTCTGCTGTTTGCGCGGTGCGACCCCTTTATAAGCCGAGGAGGCCGAAAGCTTCATGGAATCGGTAGCAAACTGTCCGGCCCAAGTCAGCACCGCCCCTTGCGGGGTCCAGGACGGTTGCGGCGGCGTCTTCATCTTGATCGTCGGGGCGAAATCCGTGAGGATTTGCTGGTCCAGCCTGTTGACAAGACTCCCGTCCCAGTGGCTGTGCAGGTTGTTCGAGCCGAAAAGCAGGCGGCCGCCACCGCGGTCGTGACCGAGGTTTTTCTGCTTGACGAGCACGGGATCGCGGACGAATTCGAACTTCTGCTGAGAGAGCTTGCGGATATAACCGCAGCCGACATGCAGCGGTTGGTGGAGATCCCCGATCAGGTGAGCCAGGATCCGAATTGCGACGCGCTTGGAGAAGCGGCTCTTTTGAGCGGCGGTTGACCCTTTGAAGACCTGAACCGCTTCATTGATCATATGCACGATGTCATTGTTCAGCGAGAAATCAGTTGGGCTCTGGCTGCACGCAGCGTAGCTGGTGCAGTTGAGAGGGAGATTCACAAAATGCCAATCTTTGTGCTTCTTGTTCGCAGCGGCGTTGAGGAACACAACGGTATCGGGATCGGAAGGGGTTGTTTCCACATTCTTGATGTCATCCATCCAGGTTGAGGCGTCGGCCAGGCTCTCGATCCCCAGCTCTGTCCCCAGGTTCTTAAATGCATCGGGATTGCTCTGTTTTAGGAACAGCAGCGCGATCTCGGCCACGGTCTGATGACCATGAGCACTCCACGGGATCGCTGCAGGCGGGAGCAACAACAGACTACTGAACAGGCACATCAGTTTCCGGGGCATCTTCATCTTCCTTTAAAGATCGATTTCGCGATCATACCGTGGACACCCTTCTTCCCGTCCACCAGTTGTGTCAGGCTGAAATCCGCGGCGACCGACGCGAGCATGTAGGCGTCATCCCGCGACAATCTCTTGTGCTCGACCAGGAATTCAACCATCTCGCGAATGGCAATCCTCGCAGCCGTGTCCAGGTTCTCATCAAAGCCCATAGTGATGAAGTGGGTTGGCGTTTCCGCGCGCGGCCATTTCAGTCTCAAATTCTTTCGAACCGTCAACCGGAACGTTCCGGTCAACGCTGTTTCAAGCGCCGTGACATTGACCTCGCCGTTCCCTTGGGCCGCGTGTGCATCGCCAACTGCGAAAAGTGCCCCTTTCACGTGAACCGGAATGTACAGCGTCGTGCCTTCCACCAATTCCTTATTGTCCAGGTTACCCGCGTGGACCCACGGTGGCGCGCTCGAGATACGCCCGATTTCGATCGGTGGCGCGACACCCATGCTGCCGAAGAATGGCTTCAACGGAATCTCGATGCCGGGTGCAAAGCGCGCCACTTTGCGATCGACGTCTAACGGGATGATTCGGACCCGCGCGTAGGGAAAGTCCTCCGTCAGCACGCCGAGTCCTGGAGCGATCAGGTTCAACGAATAGGGAAGCGCAAACTCGATCTTGTCGATCTGGACTTCCAACGTATCACCAGCTTCCGCGCCTTCGATGTAGACCGGTCCGGTGAGGATGTGCGGACCTGGCCCGCGGTCCTTGACGTCACGATAAATGTCGCGTAGGGAAGCCTCGATTTGCGAAGAAGGCAGTCCCGCTCCCTCGAGCATCTCCGGACCCGCGATCATCGAGCTCCGAATGACGACAGTATCCCCGGAGCGGACGCGAAGCACTGGTTTCGTGGTGGCGTCATAGTGGCCCCAGAAGACAGTGGAAGGCGTGGAGGTCAGACGATGTGTTTCCGCGGCGAGGAGGATCGGGACCAGGAGAAGCCAGCGCATTAGGTTCTGAGGTAATGGTTCAGTTTGACGTGGCGCACGCTTCAGCGTGCTGCCGTGGGCTTTAGCCCACGGTCCGGACGGCGAGTTGAAACTCGCCGCGGCACGCTGAAGCGTGCGCCACATCAAACTGAACCATTACCGGGTTCTGACAATGAATCATACAGGAAGAGAGCGCGGGCTACAATATGTTGAACAATGGCTAAACCTCAATCCGACATCGGCCTGATAGGCCTCGCCGTGATGGGCCAGAACCTGGCGCTGAATATCGCCGATCACGGTTTTCAAATCACTGTTTATAACCGCACAACCGAAACGATGGAGAAGTTCGTGGCGGAGAATTCGAACACCCCGGGTGGCCTGACCGGTGCAAAAACCTTGAAGGAATTGGTCGACTCCCTCGCCAAACCTCGCCGGATGATCATTCTCGTGAAAGCAGGCTCCCCCACCGACGCCGTCATCGACAGCCTCGTTCCGCTGCTCGAAAAGGGAGACATCATCATCGACGGTGGCAACGCGCTCTGGACCGACACGATCCGCCGCGAAAAAACCCTCGCCGCCAAGGAACTCCGTTTCATCGGCTCTGGCGTCAGCGGCGGCGAAGAAGGCGCGCGCTTCGGCCCTTCCCTGATGCCCGGCGGGGACCCTGCCGCTTACCAGGAGATCGAGCCGATCTGGACCGCCATCGCCGCCAAAGTCGATGATAAAACGGGCAGGCCGCTCACCGGCGGTGCGCCCGGCAAGCCCATCCAAGGCGGCGTTCCCTGCACCGCCTACATTGGACCGGACGGCGCGGGGCATTACGTCAAAATGGTTCACAACGGGATCGAGTACGGCGACATGCAGATGATCTGCGAAGCCTACTGGATCATGCGTCACGTGCTCGCACTTTCGGCCTCCGAAGCCGGCGATGTTTTCGCGGAGTGGAACCGCGGCGCGCTCGACTCATTTCTCATTGAGATCACCGCGGACATCCTCCACCAGAAGGATCCAGTCACGGGCGCACCCTTCGTCGATGTCGTCCTCGACGCTGCCGGTCAAAAGGGAACTGGCAAGTGGACTTCAGTGAACGCCCTCGATATGGGAATCCCCGCGCCGACGATCGCCGAATCCGTTTTCGCCCGGTGTATGAGCGCCATCAAAGAAGAGCGTGTCGCGGCGTCGAAGATCCTCACCGGTCCTGCCGTGCGGTTTACTGGTGACAAGAAAGAGTTCATCCAGGCGATCCACGACGCGCTTTACTGCTCTAAGATCTGTTCCTACGCCCAGGGCTTCCAACTCATGCGCGCCGCTCAGGATGAGTACAAGTGGAAGCTCGACTTCGGCTCCATCGCACAGATTTGGCGCGGCGGTTGCATCATCCGGGCCCGCTTCCTCCAGAAGATCACCGAAGCCTACCGTAGGGATGCCGGCGTCGCCAACCTACTCCTGGATCCGTTTTTTCGCGGTGAAATCGAGCGCGGGCAGTCCAACTGGCGCCATGTGGTCTCCACTGCCGCGGCCTGTGGAATCCCGGTCCCGAACTTCTATTCCGCGCTGGCCTACTATGACAGCTATCGATCCGCCAGTCTTCCGGCCAACCTGCTGCAAGCACAACGCGACTTCTTCGGCGCTCACACATATGAGCGCACGGATACACCACGCAGGAAGTTTTTTCATATCGATTGGCCCGAACCCGCCCGCCCTCAGTTGGAAATCTGACGCGATCGTGAGCGCGAAGAGGTAGCATCGGTCTGTGATAAAATCCTCGATGTGCACTTTGTGGTTCTCTGGAGGCTTCAAAGTGGATGTGTTTGCGCCAAGCTATTGAAAATTCGGGCGCGTAGCTCAGTTGGTTAGAGCGCCTGCTTCACACGCAGGAGGTCACAGGTTCGAGTCCTGTCGCGCCCACCACTCAAATCAATAGTTTACAGAGATCCACCTCAAAAACAGCCCACCCAGTTGCCCACCCAGATCGGTTTGTCATGTGAGCCGATGGTGCGTATACTGCGGCCATGGTCGACAACGACGTACCCGTCCCCGCACCAACGCCTGGCAACGAAAAGGCCTCGCTCGGAGAACCGATTGACTTCGATGTCCGAGGCTTGGGGCGCCGACTAGCATGCACAGAGGCACCAGAGGGCTGGGTCAAGAAAATCGATCGACAGCGAGAAGGGAAGGTTTGGGTGGGGTTCTTCCACATTTGGACTGCCGAGGCGAACGGGTGCCGAGTGCGCAGAAAGAAGGAAAAGACGCTTGGGCCCGCGTCGATGCCCAAACACGAGGCGCAGTCAAAGCTGGCTGACTACATCGAGGAGTTCACTGGCAGAATCACAAAGCAAGGTACCGCGATCGCCACGTTTGCAGAATTGTGGAAGGCCTTCTGTGCCGTCAGGTCCGGGCGATGGTCGAAGAAGACCAGGGAAGATCTCCGTTACCTTTTCGCGAAACACGTGCTTCCGAGTCTGGAAAACCAACCTCCGCGTGAAGTCACGCTGACGTCACTGCAGCTCCTTTTGAACCGAATGGCGGAAGTCGGGTATGGCGCTACTGCGGTCGGACGCGTGCGGACCTACATCAAGGCTTGCTTCGAGTACGCCGCCGACGAAGATCTCGTCGAGAAAAGTCCGGCGCGCAAGCTCGTCATGCCGAACATTCGAAAGAAGTCTTGCGAGCGCTTTCTGACGGTTGACGAACTGCGAGCGATCCTCGGTCATGCATCGCCTCGGGAACATCTGGTGTTGCGCATCCTTGCCGTGTGCGGACTGCGACCCGCTGAGGCTCTCGTGTTGCGGATCGAGGATTTCGAGGGCGCGCAACTCCGAATCGACGAGGCCCTCAAAGAGCGTCAAAAAGGTGAGGATCGGACTGGGACCACGAAGACCACCGAAAGCGACAACTATGTTCCCGTGCCGCCGGACCTCGCGCGCGAGATCGAAGTTTGGATCGCAAGGCGTCCGGATCGCAATGATCCTCACGCATTCTTGTTCCCCAACTCAACTGATACGGCGTTTGGCGTTGGGAATTATCTGAAACGGTATCTAAAGCCACTGGCTGAGCAGGCCGGTGTTGGCGGCGTCACATTCCAGGCGTTTCGGCGCACATCGTCGACGCACATGCAGAACCATGCCACCGTCAAGGACATGCAACGTCACCTGCGACATTCCAACCCTCAAACAACTCTGAAGCACTACGCAAAGGTGATACCCGAAAGCCTTCGTTCCGCCGTTGCTGCCCTGGATGCACAGATCACTGGTCCACGAGTCGAGGCCGAGTATCAGGAAACGGGTTCAAGATTCAAGCAGAAGGGACGATCACCGCGCCGGCTAGCGAATGCCGAAGCCACGCTGAGCACAGTGGCCTCGTGACGCCGACCGCTGTTGTCCTACACGCCGCTCGGCCACACACGGCCGCAGTCAGGGGGAAACTCGTTTGACAGAATCCCCTCACCGCCGTAAATAGGGGACGTGACCACTAAGACTGCGCGAGGTTAGCATGCAGCGAATCAATGGGACCGACCAAGCCATCTGGCCCCACTGGTAGTGGACAGCGGGCCTATCCGGCAGTTAGTCCGGGCGAAGGATGTGGCGAAAAAGCTGGGAGTCAGCACCTCATGGGTCATCCAACACGCCTCGGGTAAGCGCAAACCCTACCTGCCGGCGGTCAAGATGGGGCCAGGTAGAAGTCCCTTGCGGTTCGATCCCCTCGATGTTGAGAGGTTCATTGATGAGTGCCGGCGTATTGCCGTTCAGCGCGCGGGATTCGCTGGGAGGTGAATGTATCTATCCTGTGGGTTCCACAAGCCTGGCAGTCGGGTAGGTGGAGCGGTTGCGCGCTGAGGAAGTGAGGAGACTGAGATGCGAATCGAAAAAGAACAGATCGTGGCAGGACTTCCGGCAAAAGATGTTCGACGGTTTTTGAGGTCTACAGCCGGGGTCGCAATTCATCCACGGACCGTCACAAGCGTCCTTGGCATGTCCACCAAGAAAGCGCGCCAGTTCCTCACTGACTTGGAGGAAGCGGGCCTAATCACCTCGAAGGCAGACTGTTGGGAAGCGACCTCTATGGGCTGCGCGCTCGGAATGGCCACCGCCGCCAAGCCGCCTCGCAGAGCGACGGCGGAGCATCTTGTGGCTCAGATTATCGAACGCGCGGAGATGATCAATCAAGACGACAGCTTGGCCTACCGTGTTCATCAACTCGTCCTGTTCGGAAGTGTATTGAAAGGGAGTGACCGCCCCAACGACGTCGACATTGGCTGTGAACTTCTACCCCGTTTCCAAGGTGAGCAACAGAGGCTCCTAGAGGATCAACGCCGCGCAATCAGAGGTGCGTTTGCCAACACAAGCGAATGGGCCGCCTGGCCGAAACTCGAGGTAATAAAAATCCTGAAGTCTCGATCCCGGGGATTGTCGGTCCAAGACGCGGGCGGCTGGGTGCTAGGCGAGATCCATCACCGTGTTGTATTCGTCGAATCGCGCCGGAAGAACAGACGCAGAGCCGTTCGTGCCGCGTAAATGGCTCTGATCGGACAAAGTGGTTCAAGCGATCCAAGTTCTGTGTTTTCAGCGCTGAGTCAGTGGTAGAATGCCAGCTTCCTGAATATCTTCAGTAGAATCAATAGTTTTCTCTCCTTACTGTCCGGTTTACTGTCCGACTTTTGCTTTCCGTTTGCGAACCATGGTATTCGGATGGTGCCATGGGACGCGTCAACATCGTAAAGCAGGTCAAAGTCGATGGCAAATGGATCTTGCGATCGATTCCCAAGAAGAAATCTGGACACTATGATTGGGCAGCTTTGCCAGACGGCGACTACTTCGTCGAGTGGCGCGAGGACGGGCGTCGTCGGCGTCAGCCAGCGGGCAACACCGCCGCGCAAGCAATGGAGGAGCAGCGGCGAAAGCGCCACGAACTCGAAGCCTATGCGCTAGGATTCGCCCGTCGGAATGGAACCTCGGACGTCGCCGCGGCGGCTGAGCCGCCCACCGTTCGCAGGTTGATCGACCGATACCTGGACCAGATCAAGACTCTGAAAAAGCCCAACACCCACCGGAAGTACGACGCTGTCCTGACGAGATTCGCCAAACTCTTCGATCGACGAACGCTCGATTCGATTTCGACGGAAGAGCTCAACGACTATGTGGTCGCATTGATGAAATCGGGGATGTCGGCAAATACCGTTCTTCACAACGTCGTGATCATCGCCCAATTCTGCAAGCGGAACGGAAGACCCGGCCTGACTCGACTGCTTCACCTGCCCGAGAGAATACTGCCATTGCCCCTTGAGTACACGGAGGAAGACTTGGCGTCCTTCTTCGAGGTCACCACAGATCGCGAGAGGGAACTGTTCTCGACGTTTCTGCTGACAGGATTTCGCGAACAGGAAGTCGTCTTCCTTTTCTGGAGCGATATCAATCTCAAGCTCAGAACGATCCGAGTGACCTCGAAGCCTCACCTCGGTTTTTCCCCGAAGCGTTGGGAGGAACGAGAAATTCCGATCCCAGCGCAATTGGCCAGACTGCTCGAAACACGCCCACACCTCCATAGTGAGCGGTTCGTATTCCCTTCACCGACTGGCAATCGAGAGCACAATATGTTGCTCAAATGCAAGGCAATCGCTGAGCGAGCCGGCTTAGAAACAGAAAGGTTCGATCTGAAGACATTCCGCTCGACGTACGCCACGCGCATGCTTCGATCCGGCTTCGATGTGCGAACGGTTCAGCACTGGATGGGCCACAAGTCGCTGGAGACGACCATGAGGTATCTGGTACCTGCGAGTGATGTTCACGACCGCCTTGATCAGGTGGTCGTGCCCAGCGTCCCTAAGCATGCAGTTCCGCCAAGGAAGTCCGTTCAACCGGAAGTCGCTACCGACGGAGGACACGTTCGTCGTCGCAAGTGATTCCAGCCAGCACCTTCCCCTCTACCGAGGTGCGAAGCTTCAACCCGAAGAATGTTCTTGGACCTATCTGTTCTGGTTGCACCCCAAGACTGTCGCTGATTTGGGGCAGCACGTTACGGCGCCTGAGCTTCTTGCAGGAAGACTGGTCTTGGCTGGGCGAAGCCGTGCCAAGGAGGAAAGGGGAGCGGTTCAACCAGAAGCTGGCGACATACCTGACGGATATGCTCACGGGTTCGCAACCGGCTGCCACTGCGTATGGCGCGCGAGACGGAACGCCGTAGGTGACCCCCGAATAGCCGAGCGGAAGCGGTAGCGTGTGGAGGACAGCGGCACATACGGCTACCAGCAGTTCTAATGTCGTCCTGGACTTGGGCGGCGATGGCTGCCAATTGCCGAGGTCCGCTCAATTCCGTATCGCGAGTCCTGGAATTCGCGCGGCAGGGCGGGGGCCTCGCCGCTATATAACTGAAACTAAGACACGTGACTGGCGAACGGTGGGATTTGAACTCTAGACCTTCGATGGTTTGCCCTTGCACCTAGTCAAATCGGATGGGCAGACGGACCCAAAACAGAATACAACTGGGCGGGCTTGCCAGATGGAGAGGATGGCTATTTCCTACCTGGATCAGATCAAGACCGGGCAGAAGGCTAATGGCTAATCCCCCGAACGGTCGACTCCTGGGAGGCGTTTTCGATGAAACAATTTAGCGGTTGTCCTCATTCTAGAGAGCAGGTGACCATGGAAATCCTCCCTGGAGTGCACGTGAACCGATGGTCCGAGGATAAAAGGCCGCTCATTGGCTATGCCCCGTCGGCTTTCATCCGGATTGACCCCGGCATGGCTGGGAACGCCAGCTATCGGATCAATGAGCGGACATTTTCTGACCTCCGGGATTTTTGGAAAAGTGATTGGGAAGATCTACGTTTCTCAGGCCTTGAGCACGCCGCGTACAGTGGCGCGGAGCATTCCGTCCACCCAAAGCAGACGAACATTACAGTGCTAGCCGATTGGTCAGCTAACAGACACGGAGTTCCAATAACCATTGCGGGCTCCAGTATGGGCCACCAGCACCTAAGCCGCCCAGGTATACCCCCGGCGCAGGAACTTTACGAATTCCACTCTTACGGTGCGCTCATGATCGGCACCGATACTGGCCTGGAACTTTGGATCGCGGAGCCTGGCGCCAAAGTTGTGGCACCAGCCGCCAGTCACATGACTCTGTACAATCTCGGGGGGATTGACCAATCGTTGGTCACAGTCGATTTCGCCGACTGGGAACGAAACCCATCCAGCAAGGACCGGATTCGCGAAACAGGGCCGGTGATGTTGCTCTACTATGACGACCATGCGGCGTACTTTCTAATCAATCGCGAGTTCAACCGCGCCTTGCCGTCGGATCCGGCCGGGCGTACAGTCTGCGTGCCCTTTACCGGACGTATCGAGCGGAGAAAGTTCCTGTATCATCAGCTCACTAGCAGTTTCGACGTCGTCGGCCAGTTCCGCGTTCTCGGTGTTCGCGTTCGGAGGGCCTCCCCTGAAGTTCGTCTGGTTCCAGAAGGCGAAGGCACGCCCGTCTCGATTGCGCTGCCCTTGGGGCGCCTGGCACGCCCTGGCACTTCCCTGTTCCGATACTACTTTCCGGGTTCTTCTGTGCCGTTCACTCCCGCCACAGGTGCCGCAGTTGGCGACAACAGGATCTCGGACGTCGA
>Ga0187893_10003302_pt1 | contig 33109 bp, 25 predicted proteins | sample MA1701074metaG_FD_139574 | JGI IMG/M metagenome (GOLD analysis project Ga0187893, IMG submission 139574) | White microbial mat communities from a basaltic lava cave in the Kipuka Kanohina Cave System on the Island of Hawaii, USA - MA170107-4 metaG ...
ACTTCGCGCATGTCCACCGAGCGTTCCCGACCTCCGGGCTTGGCTGGTGGAATGAGCTTCACGAGCAGTTGCCATTGCGCATCCGTCAGATCGCTGGGATAGGCACTCCTTGCCATAACTGGGACCTCCTTGCCGAATTTCAGCTATTATCGGCAAGAATACCCCTTCTCACACACCCTCTTAGGAAACCGACCATGCTCCAATCGATGATTGCAAGGTGCGCGTCCGACGTCACCAGGAGATTTCCGGCGTGTGGGTCACCGTGAAACATCGCTTTGGCAGCAGTGGAGAAAACCGGCTGCGCGATCAACGCTTCTACGAGGTCATGGACGATCAGGCGGCGCAATCTTTCGGGGGCGTCCGCAAGCTCGGTGGCCTTTCGGCCGTCGATTCTCTCCATGGCCGTTCGCCGCGACGTGCACAGTTCTGGAAACAGGTGTGGGATTCGAACTCCGGGCACGTGCTCCGTTAGCGACACGGCATCGGCAAGGTTTCTTTGCTCACCACGAAGATCGACCTCATGCCGCAGCGACTCCCCGACGGTCGCAATGGTGTCTTCATAATCCACCACCGGAAGTCCGTGGGCACGACATCGTTCATTGAAATAGGCGCCCAAGGCGGCCCAGGAAGACAGATCTTCTTCCAATCGCGACTCGATGCACGGCTTCAAGACCTTGAGGACCCCTTCAGCAGGCACGCCGTCACGAGGGTTTCTTCGGCGAAACCCGAGGACCACTGCGACACTGCCCTCCCGGACGGTGCCCTCGTCGCCCAAGGAAACGGATTGGAATTCGGAGCCCAACTCACGCTGAACGATCGCATCTGCCTCTGCCGTCGAAAGGCGACCCACGCAGGATTCGAGCATTTGAAGCCCGGCCCGAAGTTTAAACGGGAGGCGGCGGTCCCGGGCGACGGTCTGGGCGAGTTTGTGAAGCGTTGGACACTCACGAAGCACGGCCACGAGTCGGGCAATCGGTGATTTAGCCTCCGCTTGCGCCACACGTTGAATGGCCTCACGCCGTTTACCGGGCAGGCTCCGAAAAAAAAAGTTCAGGACGTCGGCCAACGCCGACTGGTATCCGGCGTAATCCCCTGACAGCGGGGGAATCAGCCGGGAAACATCGTTCGTATTCATCTGATGGTCGCGGCATTGTCGCGAAGAAGCGTTCACCCGACGATTGTCGGCGAACTCCGCCCTCCGCAACAGCCTCAGCACAGCACTCCCACGGTTGGGTGTACCTTTTGGCAAAGAATAGCGGACCCCGGGCGCAAACGGCAGTCGCGATCCCTTCCGATCGCGTGGATCGGCGGTCCGCCGCTGTTCCTCAATGGGCCCCAACCGGACGCCGTGCCCCCTTCTCCTTAGGAATGCGCATCGCGTAAAACGAACGCCAAATGAATACGAGAGCGATCAGAAGCATGACGACGCCGACGATCGCGGTGAAATCCGTCTTGTGTGCTTTGTGCGCCGCCTCCTTGATCTCCACCGCGATTTCGACAGCGAGCAATCCGAACAGCGTGGAGAATTTGATGATCGGATTGAGAGCGACCGACGTCGTGTCCTTAAACGGATCGCCGACGGTGTCGCCGACCACGGTGGCGGCGTGGACCGGCGTGTTCTTTTCCTTGAAGTCAACCTCCACGAGTTTCTTGGCGTTGTCCCACGCGCCGCCGGCGTTGGCCATATAGATCGCCTGGAACAGTCCGAACACCGCGATTGACACCAAATAGGCAACGAAAAAGTTTGGATCAAAAAAGGCGAATGCCAGGGTGATCGACATCAAGGCGATGAAGATGTTCCACATGCCCTTCTGTGCGTACTGGGTGCAGATGCGTACGACGGTGATCGAATCCTCGATGTCCGCCTCTTTCTTGTCGAGGTTCATGTTCTTCTTGATGAACTCGACGGCGCGGTAGGCACCGGTGGTCACGGCCTGCATCGAGGCCCCCGCGAACCAGAAGATGACCGCCCCGCCGCACATAAATCCGAGAAGCACGGGCGCGTCGGTCAAACTCAGGCGGAGCAGCCCGGCCTTTTCCAGCAACAGAATAATCGAGAAAATCATCGTGGTGGCCCCAACGACGGCCGTGCCGATGAGCACCGGCTTGGCGGTGGCCTTGAAGGTGTTGCCGGCGGAGTCGTTGGATTCGAGGTAGTGTTTGCCGAGCACAAAATCCGGTTCGAAGCCGAAATCACGTCGAATCTCTTCTTTGATCCCCGGAATGTGCTCGGTCTGGGCGAGCTCGAAGACCGATTGGGCATTGTCCGTCACCGGGCCGTAGCTATCCACGGCGATGGTCACCGGCCCCATGCAGAGGAAACCAAACGCGACAAGTCCAAAGGCAAAGATCGAAGCGTGCGTGCCCATGACGTGTCCCAATTCCCACATACTGACGAAATAGGCACCGGCCATGAGTCCGGCGATCAACAATCCCATCCAGAGCGCGCTGAAGTTCCCCGCCACGATGCCGGAGAGGATGGTCAGCGACGCCCCGCCTTCGCGCGAGGCGGTGACGACTTCGTGAACGTGTTTCGAATGGGAACTGGTAAAGATCTTGGTGAACTCGGGAATCAGGACGGCGGCGAGCGTTCCGCAACTGATGATCGTGGCCAGTTGCCACCACAAGTCGGGCAGCATCGTCGCGACGGTTTGCCCGGGCTTCAATACGGAGATGTCGCCGATGAGCAGGTAACTCATGAAGAACGAGGTCGAGATGCAGAGTACGGAGGCGATCACGATCAGACGAGTGAGCGGCGCCTCGAAGTTGAATTCTTTGAGGCCCTTGTACTTCGCCTCTGAAATCGCCTGGTTGACGAAGTAGGAAATTCCCGACATGCAATCCATCAGAAAGCGCATCGCGAAAATCCACACGATGAGCTTGGCCTGCAAATCAAGGTAATTCCCGGCGACTTTTTCGGTCAAAGCGAGAGTAATGAACGAAATCAGAGCCACGCCGGTGACGCCGTAGGTTTCGAAGCCGTCGGCGGTCGGGCCGACCGAGTCGCCGGCGTTGTCGCCGGTGCAATCGGCGATGACGCCCGGATTACGCGGATCGTCCTCCTTGACGTTGAAGACGATTTTCATGAGGTCGGAGCCGATGTCGGCGATTTTGGTAAAAATGCCGCCCGCGATACGCAGCGCCGACGCACCCAGCGATTCGCCGATGGCAAAACCGAGGAAACAATAGCCGACGATTTCCCGCGGAACGAAGAGCAGAATGATCACCATTATGATCAATTCGAGCGAGATCAGGAACAGCCCGACGGACATACCTGCGCGCAGCGGTATGTTGACCACGTCCCACGGCACGCCGCGCAGCGCGGCGAAGGCGGTGCGGCAATTGGCATAGGTGTTGACTCGGATTCCGTACCACGCGACGCAGTACGATCCGCCCATGCCGACGATCGCAAAAAAGAGCACCAGCGCGGCCGTCGTCGCGGTTTCGCTCTTTAAGCCCACGAAATAATACGTCATGGCGACGGCCATGATGAGGAAAAGGGCGATCAGGAACTTGCCCTGTTGGATGAGGTAGGTCTTGCAGGTCTGAAAGATGACTTCGGCCACGTCGAGCATGGATCTGTGGGCGGGCAGCTTGTGAATCTGCGTGCGCAGATAGAGGCTGAAACCCAAGGTAATGGCGATGATGAACGCCCCGCCGAGCAACAGGTTCCACGCGCTGATGACCTGGCCGAAGATGGTGAATTTGCCTTCGTGCAAATCCGGAATGGCCAGATCGGCTTCGCTGGCCCAGGCACTGCCGGCGGCCAATAGAAAGCATGCCAAAGTCCAAAGGATCGGTGGAAGTTTCTTGACCGCCCTCGGACCGGCCAAACCTAGAACGGTAGTCCAACTCGCTAAACGCATCGCTGCTCCCTGTCTGACAAAAGGTTACAAACCGCGCCACAAACCAAAGGGCGGCAGAAGAGCAAATCCCGTCGGCCCTGTCAAGGGGGCATCGTGGAACGTGGGCAGCTTGGCTGCGTCGGCGAAAACGAATCGTGAGGACCAGCAACGCCCGGATATTCAGCCCTAATTCGGGAGCACCCCGCATATTGCGCGAAAATGGCCTGTTTGGAGTTCCCATTCAGCAGCTGCGAATCGGTCCCGGGGGTACAAATCCCGTGGGTAAACGGTCTGGAATTGAACAAACCGGCTAAACATTTTCCGCCACTTGCGCATCCAGTTAGGTGCCATGCACCGACCGTGGCCGTGAACCCGGTGCCGGAAAGGGGCGAAACCCGTTGGGCTCCGTCATGACCCGAAAAGCCTCGCGGATGCCCCCCAAGGAGACTCCGGCCACGATGACCGGAGATCTCCGCGAGCGGTTGGTGCGATTGGCCTACCGGTTCGTTTGGAACCGGCACGACGCAGAGGAAATCGCCCATGACGCGGTTGCGAAATCGCTGGTACATGCCAACCGGCTTCGGAACGCCGGCCGATGGTGGCCGTGGATCTGCCGGATCGTGGTCCACCGCTGCCGTGAAGTGGGCCGAAGCCGGAGGAGATGGAAGCGACACGCGAACGCCTATCGTTCGGAAGTCGCACCCTCACAAGTCAGCGACGGAGCGCCCTGCGGTTCGGGCGCTTCCGACGATCGGGCAGAGTTGCTTCATGGGCTACTCGCGGAATTGCCCGATCGGCAACGAGAAGTCTTGGTGCTTCGGCACCTCAACGAGATGAACTATGACGAGATCGGAGAGGTCTTGGGAATTTCGCCTTCCACGGCCCGGGTCCATGCGCAGAACGGGCGCGAACGACTCCGCGAGCTGTTGCTCGCCCTGCATCCCGCGTGGTTTGAATGATTGGGACGTTGGAGGAATGAGGTACACGCGATGAACTGCACGAACGCGCGAAGACTCTGGCAAGAAAAGATCGATGGCAATCGATTGCCGGGGGAGGCCGCACTGCATTTTGAGTCTTGCAATGCGTGCCGCGTTTATGCGACGCAGATGGCCGCGATGGTTGACGCCCTTGACGACCTTCGGCGGCGAAGCGAGGGCATTGGTTCCCAAGAATCCGCTCTAGATGCTTTTGAACCCGCGGGCGTTCGACCACTGGCGCACAGCCGAATGAGTATTCGGGTTTTGACGCGAATCGCCGCTTCATTGGCCTTGGCGGGCGGAGTTTACGTCCTGGTCCGCGGTTTCACGCATCGAAGCCGGGTGGGACCACCGCAGGTCGCCAGCGAGCGCGTGACATTGGGGCGAGGCGATTCCGAAATACTTGTTGCCGACGATCACTCTAGCGTGTTGCTTCGTGGGAAATCGGCCGGCCGGTTCCTGCTTGTTGAACAGTCCACGCATCGAAGTGACGTGGAGCTTGTATGGCTCTATCCCGTGTTGGATCCGAAACCGCCGGTTTCGCGCGATCAACCAGAGAAACCTTTACCCAACCGTTCGCCGTCTTTGTGATCCGAACGCGATCTCTGAAATCCTGAAAGGAGAATCGAATGAACTTGTTGCACGAGTTTCAAACCTGGAGCGTCCTTGCCGCCGCGTTTCTGCCGCTGACCGGGCATGTGAATGCCCAGACTCCGGAGAAAGCCCCAAAGCCGGAGCCGACGATGCGGTCAATCACCCTGGCCCACGTGGACTCGGAGACGGTGCGACGGAACGTTTTCGAACTCGGTTTCGAAAACCGTCTACGCGTCAGTGTCACTTCGGACAACACTCTTGTCCTCTACGGGGACCCGGATGCGATTGCCGCCGTGGAACAGCTTGTGAAGTCGGTGGATGTCCCCTCCAAAAACGGTGGGACCGGCGTTCTCACCGAACTGATCGACCTGAAGTTTAACACGTCTCATGATCTACTGGGCATGATCGCCTCGGTCATGGAGGACATGGGCAGGCGGGCAGCGGTCGACAATCGAAACCGCAGAGTCGTGGTTCGCGGGACCAAGGATGAGATCCAAACGGTCCGCAACCTCGTGAGCACCCTCGACCAGCCCGTTCCCAACGCCACGATTCAGTTTTTCTTTCTCAGCGGCGGCATCGGCGGCAAACCGGCCGCGGGCGATTCCAACGTTCCCAAAGACCTTGCCGCGGTGGTCACACCTCTGGCGGACAGCGGGATTGGATCGGTCAAAATGCTCGCCCCTCTGATCGTCCTTGCGAACCACGGCGAGGAGTTCAGCGCTGCGGCGGTGCTTTACGACCATGGAACCAGTGGAGGCGCCGACGAACTCAACTTCAAGGTCAAAGGGGTGGCGAGATTCCCATCCGAGAAGGACGCCGTTCAGATCGAAGTTTCCGCGGAGGTGGGCGGGAGCTTCGCACGCAACGAGAAGGAAAGGACGCGGACGTTTTTCCAGGTCGAAACCAGCGTGTTCACCCGGCTAGGGAAATACGTGATTCTCTCCGCGACTCCCGGTTCGACGGCCGACGGCGACGCGATCGTCCTCGTGATTCGAGCGACTAGGAATTGAGCCCCGATGGGTGCCCCAATCAGAGCCGCGACCGTATGGAAGCGGAAAAAAGCGCTCCCAGACTAAGAGCGCGCGTTGGAGAAGAGTAACACTTCCTGACACTGGACCGAAGCGGAAGTCCCGGCGCGCCGGGGATCGCGGCTCTGTTTGTCACTCATTCTCGCGGATCGAGAAGCGGCGGGTTGCAACGATGAGATTCTGCGTGTCCCAATCCTCGACGGCACAATCCAGCAGGGTCTTGATGCTCGGCTCGATGAGACCCTCGAAGCGCTTCCGCCCGTTGATGAAAACCGTGAACGGCCGGCTAAAGTCCCACGATTCGGGGATGCGGAGTTCGATTTCCGCACACTTGCGGGTTTCGATGTGGATGGTCTGACCGTCCTTTGTTCCACCGAGGAACGCGAGCTTATCTTTCAGGACCGACGTGATGTACTCGTCGCGGTCGACCGATGGCGCGGGGTGGATGCTGATCTGGTCTTCCGTCCAGATGGGTCCGGCCCAGCGCGTTTGCCGAAGCCAGCCGACACGGCCGTGAGCGGGATAGCGGAACCAGATCGAAGGATTCTCCGCTTGAAGCGTAACTCGCTTTGGAAAAAACCCGGGAATGGGTCTAGGCGGCGTTTCTGTGACGGGAAGGAGGGGGAGACCGCCGTTCCAAGGCTCAACCGGATCGCAATTCACGAGTGTTCCGGCGTTGACAGCCCATTTGCAGAATAAATGGTTGAATGCATTGACGGTTGCGTAGCGTTCTACTTCCCCGAAAACAAGATGAGTGCGGAGTGAGCCGGGGGTTGCGTTGCCGGATTTGTCTTTTAGGTCATCGCCTACCTGATCCTTGTATTTCCAACAAACGAGAAATGGCACATCCCGGACGTTTTCGTGAAGCAATGGCAGTAGTTGGTCTGCGTGCGGAAGTGGTGGATGTGCTGCGTAGACTGCGACCTGAGCAAACCGGTCCGGGTGGGTTAAAGCGACGAGCCAGGCCGCGTCTCCCCCAAGGCCGAGACCATAAAGGTATGTTCGGTTCAAATCGGTGTGCACTCGCCGATGCAAGCCGCGGAGGATTCGTGAAAAGTCGCCCGCCGTTTCGGGGTCACGGCCGAAAACTTCACCGGCTACGCGGCGGTCGACGGCAACAATGATGGCGCGTTCGGCTTCGTTCGGGTACCCAAATCGACAAGAAAGGAGCGAGTCAACGAGAGTCTCATTTTTCGCCGGGATACCAACAATAAGAGGTGACGCGATCGCGGAGTCGTATGTAGGCGGCATCTTGAAAGCTACTTCAATGGACCGACCTGGTGCAACGTCGATAGTCCATTTTCCCACTGTCGGCTTCGGCTCCCCGCCGGCCTCTCGAAACTCCTGTACCGTTGGAAGAATGCAAGACTTCCCCGACAGCGGCTCCCAAAGGTTGGCCTCTCGAACCGCCGCCGCGACTGCCCGAACATCTCCTCGGGCCGCGGTTTCGATCGACTTGGCGAGTTGCTTCCGAGACGCATCGGGCGCTTGAAAATACTCGACAACCAATTTGCCCAGATCTGGAGGTTCCGCCGATGCGAGACACAAAAGAAAAAGCCTAACCAGATTGGAGAGCATTGTTTGCATGGGAGGACGTTTTCCTCAGCGTAAATTGTCCCAATTCGGTCGATTCTGTCACACAGGAGAAAAAACCGCGGGCGCTCGGAAATCGGACCCGGCACTCGGAAGTTCTAAACCGCAGCCGCCGAGCGACCGATGGGTACAAATAGCCGATAAGTCTCGGCGGGTCCGTTCGACTCGCCGAGGGTGTCCGATAAGTTGCTTCCCGCCGCGTCGGGAGTACGATTTGTCGGGGCGGAAGTGGCGACCGGCTACGTGGGGACGCCAGAAGTGCTTTCCCCCGGTTACGTGACAGGAGCAAAACATGCGTACTCACTCGATTCGAAATCGTTGCCTGCGGTTCGCGGCGGCCGTGGCCGTGGGCGGGTCGGCTTTTCAGCTTAGCGGTTGCGACCCGACCGTGCGGGATTCACTTCTTTCCGGTCTGGAAGAGACGACCTCGGCTCTGTCCAGCGCGCTGATTTCGGCTTTCTTCATCAGCCTGGAAAACAACGCGGCGAATAATCAGGGGTTGACCACCACGGGCGGAAGCCCGTGACCCGCCGCAACCGGTCCTGATGCGCCGGTCAACACGGATTGCCCCTCCGTTCGCAATGAACTTCGCACGAGTTTCGCCGGCAGGCGGAACCGAGCGGAGTTTTTTTTCATCGGTATTGCCGATCAGTATCAAGGACACGGATCGGGGCAGACTTCGACCCTCGCCAATGCAAAGAGGTCGGCCAGAATGTCGCTGATGTCGATCTGCCCGTCTCCACCCGCGCATGGCCAAATATCGCCGTCCGGGCAGGCGGCCACGTCCGAATAGCCAGCCAACACACAGAACAGATCCGCGGGTCCAACAACGCCATCCCCGCCGGGTGGAAAGACATCCCCATAAACAGCGGGCGTCCCTACGCACGTTCCTTGGGAACAGCGCTCGTTCACCGTGCAGGGATCGCCATCATCGCAAGGGTCTCCGTCGGGACATTGATCGCATTCATCCGGGATCAAATTGCCGTTGTTATCCGCCGATGTGCCGGATCCAATGTCGCAAAGATCGTTTCGCCCGTTGCCGTTACAGTCCGCTACGGCCACCGCCCTGACCCGCCAGATGTTCGCCCCGCGATCGGTGGCGGACGCAAAGTCCCGATCTTTGTAAAGATCACTGAAATACAGGCCGTCCGGACCAGCGGCCAAGGCGCACACCGTGGCCTTGCCGGTACCGGCGTATTCGATCAACGGAATCGGGCCGGAAACCAGGTCCCCTTCTGGGTCGAGGACGTATTCCGATATGCGCTTTCCCAACGGCTGAGGGCCGGAAGCCCATGTAGGACCGGCCTCAGATGCAAAGGCGTGACCGAGCTTTCCGGCCGGGAACCCGCTGCCACCGAACGTGGCATTCTGAATGAACGCGAGATTCACGGGAGCGTGGGCCGGACTCCAGTTGTACAAGGCTAACGTCATCATGCTCGCGTCGGTGCCGTTCCAGGCGAAATTGCGGCCGCCCACCACTTTCGAGAATCGATCGACGCTGGGTCCGTTTTCGACTTGGTAAAGGGCAAAGTCGGCTTCGCGCCAAGCACCGCCGAAGGGGTTTCGAAACCCATAAGCGAAGATGTAGTCTCGCGCGGAGATGCCGTCGATCGAAGTGTAAAAGGGATTGTCGGACGGCGCGCTTCCATTCATGTTTGCACGAAGTATTTTTCCGCGGAAGGAGTTGAGGTCCAGCGCGGTTGCGACGTTAAACCCGTCCCCCATGTGAACGTAGAGTTTGCGGTCGGGGCCGATGGATAAGTTTGAGATCTGATGGTCCTGCCCCTGTCTTTCTCCGACCATGTTAAGGACGTTGTTCGACGAGGCGGCCGTAAGCCCGCCATCGAGACTATGAAAACGGACCACCTTGGGGTAATGGTCGTTGGTCGTCTGTGGATTGGAATCGAAGTCGTAGAGCATCCCCGCGAACACATCGCCCGACACGGAATCGACCACAATCCCGGTCAGCCCCTGCTGCCCGGAGCCGGGAAAGGCTGCGCTGGGGTCATAGTTCAACAGGTTGGTCGCGTAGTCCCTGACCGTCCCGTTTCGCAAAACGACCTTGATCGTTCCGTACAGTTCGGTCACGTACATCAGCGGGCTGTTCGGGTTCGGCCCTGGATTGGGCACGAAGGCGATGTTGATCGGTAGGCGGAAACCCGTCGCGAAGACTTCGACCTCGAACCCCGGCTGTAGCACGGCCCACAACGTGGACGTGAGCCTCGCCGGATTGCTGAAATCCGGTTCGGTGTCCGATTCATTTGCTTCGTAGGTGCTGCCGTTCGAAGCAGCCCAGAAGATGACCCCGTCACCGGCATTCAGGGCGATCGGCGGAAGCACGATGGTATACGTGACGCACTGATCGCTGACGATTCTGATCCTGGATTCGGGAAGATTGAGCGGCAAAGCGCCGGCCATCACTCGAACGCGAACGTCGGCGTGTTCTGAGAGCGCCGGCGGATTGACTACAAGGTTTGGACCACCGCCCTGGCCGCGAAACTCCAACAAGAGATCGGATTCCGCCGATTCCAGTCGCAGCCTGCCGTCGCCTAACAGGAGGTCTCCACCCGATTCGTTTACCAGAGCGGCCGAAGGAACGGGCAACACGTCCTCGATATGGAGCGGCGCCGGGGACGAGGCGGACCTCGTCTGAAAAACGCGAGGCGACCAGGAACTCCATTCCGTGCCCGGATCGCCGCTGTCGTCGCGATGGCGAACGCGGAGCCCGTATGCAGTGTTCGGCAACAAATCCGAGCGGCCCGCATGAGAGTTCTCGAAAACGCCCCCGCCGAGATGGGTATGCGTGGAATCCTGTCCGGCGGTACACGATTTGAACCATACGCGCTCGGTAGGCCCGCCCTTCCAAATCTCCCAATCGCTGCAACGATGCAGGTCGCCGGGGTTTGGGTCGGAAAACGGCGCAGTTTCCATGTGAACGTCGGCCGGATTGACGACCTGCCCGTTGACCAGAGGCTCGGTGACCACCGGCGTTGTCGGCCGCAGATTGCCCCCCACTCCCGCTCGAAGTACCGCAGCCGCCATTGAAAACACCACGGCTCCGAAAACCGAGTGGCACAATCCCCTACACTTCATCAAACTGCGATCCGCGCATAGCATATTTTTTCCCCTTCCGAATCTATTCTCTCCCCCTTTGTTCAAACATTGAGCAACAGCGAACATTCGTAGCGTGACGCGAGATGCACCGGGTAGGAGTCCCCCACCGCGTCGTGCTGAGCCGCTATGGCCAGCTCGACGCGGTTGTTTTCTTCGCTGAGATGCGCTGCCGCGATCCATTTGGGCAACTTCTTGCCGCACGCTTTCAACAGGTCGGCGGATTCGTTGTTGGACAGGTGCCCTCCTTGGCCGCGAATGCGGGCCTTGAGCGCGAACGGATACGGCCCCGTTTCCAGCATGTATGGATCGTAGTTGCACTCCAGATAGGCCGCGTCGAGCGATTCCAACATCGATTGCAGTCCCGCGAACGGATGCCCCAGGTCGGTAAGGATTCCGAGCCGCCTACCCTCGCATTCGACGACAAAGACGACCCCGTCGGCGGCGTCGTGGGCCGTAGGAATCGTGTGGACCGTCACTTTCCCAAACATCAGCGCCTCGCCCGATCGAAAATGACGAACGTCGGTCATCTTTCCAAGGTCGCACCAGGTGGCCGCGAGCGTCGCTTGTGTGACGTAGACCGGAAGGCCGTATTTTCTTTGGTATACCCCGGCGTAGCGGATATGGTCAATGTGGTCGTGGGAAATAATGACGGCGTCGACGCCGCGGATATCGCGGCCATAAACGGCCAGACGCCGCTCGGCCATGATTCCGGTGATCCCCGCGTCAAAAAGCAATCGCTGCCCCGCGGCCTCCACGTAGATGGCGTTGCCGTTGGAACCGGATTGAAGCGAAAAAGTCAGCATAAGTGGTTATTGTATCCAACGCGGATGGAATCCAAAAATGACCCCGGGGAAATAGTCGACATACGATCAGCGAAAACCAAGAAATCGTGCAATCACAGTTCCGCAAATTGGTTTTTTCCTGGTATGCGAGCGCCAGTGTAAGAATCCTGAACATGAACAAGCCCCGGAGGGGGCAACAGTCAATAGTCGGGGGCGCGAACCCCCGGAACGCATGGTGACCTAACGGCCAGCCCCAGCGGGGCGAAAAAATCTCGGGTGCCAATTGTCATAGAGGCCAGACGCAATGACGACATCGTTTGTCCAAAAAGTGTGCGACAGCGATTCGGCGCCATTGGGTTTTCGCCGCCCGCGCACTGTCGTCCCGCCGAAGCTGAATCTTCGGCAGCGATGCCGCCCCATCCGGGGCTGCAAATGGGGGCAGACATTCCTGGCGACCCAAGCGTCAATCCCGACGCGCCGGGATCGCACCAGCCAATCAGCGACGTCGGGATCCCTGAAATTCAACTATGTGGCGTGAAGCATCAAAAAATGAATTCACCGGGAACTAAGGAAGTGGGAAAGAATTACCTGAGCATTTCTTCTATTCGTTGCCTGGTCGCATGGAAGTCCTCTGTTTTCTCCGTTGGCTCCTGTTTGAAAACTCGTGCCCGGGTCCTGTAGGAAGTATCGAATTTAACAGGAGCAACCGGAGAGAACGGAGATGACGTGGTTGAGGAGCCATTTGATGGATAAAAGAACTGACCGATTCTCATTTCGAAACGCGCAGCTCGAAATCCGAAACGACCATAGAGAATATGTTCAAGTTTTTTCTTCGCGGACACTAAGCCGGGGCCGGCGTGGGCGGCCTTCGAAGCAAAGCGCTGGGGATTCTCAAACCGGGCTGCGGCGGCAGGACCGGCGGCTTGGGCTTGGACCCTGCCGACTCGGCTTCGGACCCAGTCTTCGAGAGAGATTGCCCGGGCATCAATCGATTCAGGATCTGGCGGTCCTGTCTTCGCCAATGATCGATGATCTGGTCGATGTCGTATTCCGGAGTGGCGAAGCTCCAGAGCTTGAAGAAATCAATGTCGCCGCTCATCGGCCTCGGATCGGGCAGTTCCACCAGGGTGCGCATGGGCATGAGCACGCTGTCGCCGATCACGAACGCCTCGCCGGGACGGAGGTTGGGAAGCATCTGAATGACGCCCGTAAAATGGTCGCCGACAACCTTGGAGACGTAATGCTGATCCTCCGGGTTGCTGAGGCGCATGACCACGAAGCTGTTGCACTGCGCCAGGACCGTCTCGGAAAGCTCGGACGGCCGCTGCGAAATGACCATGGCACTGACGCCGTACTTGCGGCCCTCTTTGGCCACGCGCTCCACGGCGCGGCGAGCGAAGTCGCCGCGGCTGTGCACGCGGGGAATGTAGTTGTGGGCTTCCTCGTAGGCCAGAACGATCGGGTGGCGCTGATGGGCCGGCGTCCAGAAATTCAAATCGAAGAGCAGCCGGGTGAGTACGGCCACGGTAACGTCCACAATCTCGAAGGGAATGCCGGACAGGTCGACGATCGTGAGATTGCACCTTGGTTCGACCCGCCCGGTTAACAGCTTGATGAGGTGGTTCATAAGGCTCGAGGTGCGCTCGGCCTGCCCGGAATTGGTCAGGTGATCGCGAAAAAACGACGACTTGAGGCCGTGTTCGATGGGGCGGAGAAGGAATTCGTACCGGCGGTCGTTGTACTTCATGTCGATCTGATCGATCAGCCCCAGCAGCTTCCCGAAATGGAGCGGATGCGGCGTCTCTCCCTCGGGATTCCCGCGGTTGAACTGGCAGCGTTGCATGCGCATGAGTTGCCACTGTTCCGCGGGTTGAAGCGATCGCGCCGCAAGTTGGCTGAAAGCCAAATGCTCGTCGTTAAGGACGTAACGGCAGTCGTTGAGGTTTTCGGCGTACGTTTTGAACCGTTCGAGTGAAAAATAGATGGGAGTGTCGAGCGTCAGGGTTTTGGTCAGACCGAGCTCGCGGGCCGCGTCCTGCTTGAATTCGATCAGCGCGGTCCGCAGAAATGAAATCTGCGTGCTGATGTTCGTTGGGTTCGAGCGATCGACAAAGAGTTCTTCGAGTTCCTCGTATTTGAGAAGCCAGTATGGAAGGACGAGATCATCGACGCCGAGATAGGTCACGTTGGCGGCCATCTGCCCTTCCGAGTCGCAGAACGCGGCCCGGTATTCGCCGTGCATGTCGAACAGGATCACTTGGGCCTGGTTCAAGTCGAGCACTTCCTGGAGGATCTTCGCGGTGGTGCAGCTTTTCCCGCTGCCGCTGTTGCCCATCACGCCGACGTGTTTCGCGAAAAACTCGGATCCCAGCACCTTGACCGCGAAATCTTGGTTGAGGGCGAAGCGACCCAGGGTGAAGCTTTGCGGGTGCTTCGATCCGGACAGCAACTGGTCGAAACTGCCGAAGATGGATTCAAAATCCTTTTGCACGGCCACCCACACGTCGTCGCCGACGATGGGGTATTCGTTGACGCCACGGACGAAGCGCCCGGCCTTGATCTCGCCCAGGAGCTGGACCTTCATGATGAGCTGCGGCTCGACGTCCACTACCGAAATATCCTGCCGCCCGGTCCCGGTGACGAAGCCCACGAGTGTGCGCTCGTCCATGGGGATGGTCACGTAGGTGCCGACCTGGCCGACGCGATAGGTCCGCTCTTCGTGCAGAAGGTTGAGGTCTTTGGCGGTGATGACCACTTCGAGCTCACCGCTGGCGACGCGAATGACATTACCGATTTTCAAGGCATTCATGGTTTCGTCCTTTGCGACGGTGCGCGAATCGGCGCCGCTCGTCCGGCGTACGTCCTGAAAACGGGACCGTTGGAATCCGCGCGGGCCATCCCGGCGAGCCCCAGTGTTCGGCACGCTGGGGCCGACGAAACCACGATCCTTCCGGTCAACCATACCATCCGTGTGGGCGAACACGGGCCTGGGCCGGTCTTTTGGGCCTTTACACGCGATGACGGCCGGCTATATATTCCGAACCCGCCCGATAAGGACCGGACGGACATCGAAAGGAGACACGATGACGGCAACTTTGGCGAGAATCGAACTGACGGATCCGGACTCCTATCGAAAGAAACTCAGGAACCTGCTGGGAAGTCGCAAGCCGCTGGAGGTTCTTTCTCAGACTCCTGAAGTTCTAGCGGCCATCACAAACGAATGCTCCGCCGAGAAGTTGCGGCGGAGACCGTTCGAGGGGAAGTGGACGCCGAACGAGGTCCTGGGCCATTTGGTGGACACCGAAATGGTCTACGGCTATCGCTTGCGGGCCATCCTTTGCGACGATCGCCCGACGATTATCGGAATGGATCAGGAGAAATGGGTCGCGGTTCAGGGACACAACCTGCGAGAGCCCTCCGAACACATCGAATCGTTCGGCCTTCTTCGGCGATTCAACATCAACCTGTGGAGGCGATTGACGTCCGATCAATTGAAGCGCGTGGGGCTGCACAACGAGCGCGGCGAAGAGGCATTGGGTACGATGCTGGAGATGGAAGCCGGCCACGATCTGTCGCACATCGACCAGATTCAACGGTACCTCGCTGCGATCGAGGAAAAAACGCGCACTCGTGGCGGATAAAACCAGCCGTCGAGTTTCCGCGGCCACGGCGCTCAGTCTTAAAGAGCTCTCCTTCGCGCGTTCGCGACAAGCCTTCACGCAAGAGCGAAACCCCAGGCCGCCGCCAAAGCGACCAGGGTTGCGAGCCCGCACCAAAACTGTGTTTGGGACGTCGATGCCCCGCCTTCGGCCAGCTTCCCGCACACGGGGCCTGCCGCGGCACCGCAAAGGAAGCCCAGAACGTGCGAGCCCACGTCGGTTCTTGGCCCGCCCGTGCCCAGGAAGCTGAGCAAAACGACACCTGCCACGAACGGAGTCCAGCGCTCCAATCGCGAGGAGAGAATAGTACGGCGTTTTCGCCATGCGTTTCCGGCCAACATTCCCAATGCGGCGAAGACGGCCGTGGAGGCTCCGATGGATGAGTGTTCCGGCGGACGAATGCAAGCGTTGAGGAAGTTCGCGAAGGCAGCCGCGGCAAGTGTTCCGCTCCAGGCGAGCCCAGCTCCCAAAGACTGGCCCGCGAAGTAGCCCACGATCCCCCCGATGATGAGGTTGGAAAGAATGTGCGCGAGGTCCGCGTGCAGGGTCAGGGCGGTGAGGGTCCGCCACCATTCGCCTTGACGAATCAAAAGGGCGTTGGTCTTGCCTACTTGAAACCAATCAACGTCAAAGACGTGCCGCTGTGCAAAAATCCCAACGATCAGCAAAACCGCAGTGTAGCCATACACGCCGATCCAACCGTCCGATCGTCGCGGAACGGCCAAACGGACCACAGGTTGATCGGCATTCTCGTTTGCATAAGCGGCAAGCTCGCCTCGGCCTCGGTCCGCGTCCGCCGAGGATACCCAAATGAAAACCTCCCCCTCGTCGTGACCGATTCCGTGCTCAATCCCCGCGGCCTGAAGCACGAGGGCCCGGTCCCGGCATTCCTTCTCATCGGGCGAACGGTACACCGCCACCCACGCGATTTCATCAGGGGCCATTCAGGGCGATTCTACCATCGATGCAGAAACTTGCCGCGACGAGGCGTGAATCCGATCGCGCATGGCGTTTCGCACACGTGTGACCCAATTCGAAGGTCGGCTAAAAAGGCACGGCGTCGCGGGTCGAGGCCGGAGCGTAGGTCGGTTCGGGGCCGTGGTGAAGGTTGGCGAAGCGGGTGAGGCGCTTGTCGAAGCTGAGTTCCACCGTTCCCACCGGGCCGTTGCGTTGCTTGGCGATGATGATCTCGGCAATGCCTTTCACTTCTTCCTTGTCGGGGTGGTAGTACTCCTCGCGATGGATGAGGAGCACCACGTCGGCGTCTTGTTCGATGGCACCGGACTCGCGCAGGTCGCTCATCAGCGGGCGCTTGTCGGCGCGGCCTTCGGGCATTCGGTTGAGTTGGGCCATGGCGATGACCGGCACGTTTAGTTCGCGGCCGAGACTCTTCATGTTGCGGCTGATCGAGGCGATTTCCACCTGGCGGTTCTCGGAGTCGGGCGTGTGCATCAATTGCAAATAATCAACGAAAACAGCCTGAATGTCGTAACGTTGCTTCAACCTGCGGGCCTTGGAGCGAAGCTCGAGAGCGGTCATGCCCGGTGTGTCGTCAATATACAGGGGTGCGTCCTGAAATTCGGCGCAGGCGTCGAATAGCTCGCGGATTTCCGGTTCGGAGAGCAGCCGGCGGCGGAGCTTTTGTGAATCGATCCCGGTCATGGAACAGGCCAGCCGATGGGCCACTTGATCGCAACTCATTTCCATCGAGTAGAAGACCACCGGTTTGCGGTCGCGCAAGGCCGCATGGTGGGCCATGGTCAAGCCCAGCGCCGTCTTGCCCATGGACGGGCGACCGGCGATGACGATGAGATCGCCGGGTTGAAACCCGCTGGTGTATTCGTCCAGCTGGGTGAATCCCGTGGCCAGGCCGGTGCAAGCGCCTTCTCCGCCCAGTTCGAGCTGGCTGGAGAGCTTCCGCAGGGCATCGCCAATGTGCACGGCGTGGCCGGTGACCCGGCGCTCGGTGACGGCGAAGACTTTCTGCTCGGCGCGGTCGAGAATGTCCCGGGTCTCGTCGAGCCCCTGGTAGGCCAGGTCGGCGATTTCCCCCGTGCAGCGAATCAAATCGCGGAGCATGCCCTTGTCGCGAACGATGCGGGCGTAGTGCTCGGCGTTTGTCCATTCGGCGAAGCTTTCAGCGAGTTGGACCATGTAGTCCTGTCCGCCGACCGCGTCGAACAAACTGCGGCGCTCCAGTTCTTCGGATACGACGATGAGGTCGATGGCCTTGGCGGGGTTGTCGTAGAGGTCTAGGAGGACCTCAAACAATCGCTGATGGGCCGGAAGATAGAACCAGCCCGCGTCGCCGCGGCCGATGGTGGGTACCACGTCGCCGATGGCGTCCCGGCTCATCATCATGGAGCCGAGCAGGGCCATTTCGGCGTCTTGGTTTTGCGGCGGCTCGCGTTCGCCGCCGATTCCCGGAATCGGGTTATTTTGCCCGCGGCCTCCCATGGTCGCCCACCTCCGTGTCGGCTTTGGTTGCTTCGGGTTTTTCCGTCTTTTCGGCCTCGGCTTCTTCCGGGCTCTTCTCTCGAACCACCCAGACTTTCACCGGGGTCCGCAAATCGGCGGCCAATCGAATGTCGATCTCCAGATTGTCAAGTTGGCGAATGGGGTGGGCGAGAACGACCTGTTCGGCCTGAACCCCGTACCCTTCGGCCTGCAACGCCGCGGCAATCTCCTTTTTGCCTACCGAACCATAGAGCACGCCCGATTCGTTCGTGCGTGCGGGAATGGTGACTTCCACGCCGACGAGGCGACGCCCGAGCTCGTCGAGCACGGCGCGATGTTTGGCGAGTTCGATTTCCGCCTGTTTGCGGGCCTTAGCAAGACGCCGCGTGTTGGCGACGGACGGCTCCGTCGCCAAGCCGTGAGGAAGCAGATAATTCCTGGCGTAGCCGTCGGACACGTTCACGACGTCGCCGACGATTCCCAGATGACCGACGTTCTTGCACAACAACAGCTTCATGACACCTCTTGGTTGTTAAAAAGGAATATCGTCCGGCGATCCGGCCACGGGAGCGGAGGGGTACGACCCCACGCCCGCGCCGACTCGAGCGGGACTCGCCGCACCCGTTTGTTCCGGCGTTTGGGGCGGGCCGTCCCCGCGGCTTCCCACAAACGTAAAGTTATCCACCACGACTTCGTGCTTGCTCCGCTTGTCGCCTTCGGGAGTGGTCCATTGATTGAACTGAAGACGGCCTTCGATCAATACAGGACGACCTTTCGCCATGTATTGGTTGAAAGTCTCCCCCGCCTTTCCAAAGACCGTACAATCGACGAAACAAACTTCTTCTTTCTGACCGCCTTCGCGGTCCTTCCAGCGATGGTTAACGGCCAACCCGAACTTGCAGACCGCGAGATTCGACTGAGTGTAGCTCAGTTGCGGATCGCGCGTCAGATTGCCCATGAGCACGATGCGATTGAAGCTCGCCATCGAATTAATCCTTCGGCACGGTCTGAACCCTTCAGCCCTAAATCACGCTTTCGCGGACTGGTTCGCCGGCCTTCGTCCCCTATTGCGGAAACCACCGCGGTGCGACGGTCCATCATCGAACGCCGCGAAGTCGGGTTCGATCGGACCCTCTCCGGTAAACTTCCGTTCTTGAAGTTCGCCGGTATCCGCTCCGTGACTGGCCACGGCCTTCTCCATCATATCCAGAGTCACCCCCTCGGCCCGAAGGATCAGGACTCGGAGGATATTCTCCGCGATCTGGCAATCGCGTTCCAGCGGGGCGATTTTTTCGGAGGGGCCCTTGAAATAGACGAGCACGTACAGGCCGCGCTTTCTACCCTTGACCTTGAACGCCAGGCGCCTTTCGTCCCACTTTTTGCAAAAGATGATCTCGGCCCCGGCCCGCTCCATGAGCCGGCGAATCTCCGCTTCGCAGTTCTCGAACTGCGCGCCGAAGGTCGGATCAAACAAGAACATTGCCTCGTATTGGTTCAATTTACCTCTTCTCCTACGATCCGCGATTTCCCGGGCAGTCGCTGCCCGCGCAACTCACCTCAATCGTCGGAGGGCGGTTCCGTATTAAAACGATTCATCGCCCGCTCGACACCCTCCCCCATCCAACTTTCTACCGCATCGGCCGCCCAATCCAACGCCGATTTTATCACCGGCATTTCTTCGGGAGCAAACCGGCCGAGCACATAGGCGGCCGGGTCGCCCACCGCGCTTCCGATCCCGATCCGCAAGCGGCACCATTCGTCTGATCCTAAGCGGTCGATCACGTCCTGCAACCCATTGTGGCTGCCGGCCGATCCCCTGGCTCGCACCCGCAATCGTCCAAGCGGGAGAGCGAGATCGTCGGCAACGACCAGCAGATCCCCCGGCTCCAGCTTGTAGAACCGCACGGCGGACAGGATCGCATCGCCGCTGCGATTCATGAACGTCGTCGGTTTCATCAAAACGGCCCGCTCCGATCCGATGTCGCCCATCCCGAACCAGGCGTGAAACCGCTCAGCATTCATATCGATTCGATGTCGCGCCGCCAACCGGTCCACCACCTCGAATCCGACATTGTGCCGGGTCCCGGAATATCGCCCGCCCGGATTGCCCAGCCCGACGATCAGCTTCACGATCCACGCCTTGCTTCCCGCCAGCGGAGCCGTTGTCGCAACGCTGCCTCAAACCGGGGCTTCGGCCTCCGTCAAGGCTTCGGCGACTCTGGATCCGATGCTTTGCCTCTCGCTTTCCCCCTTTCGAACTCCTCGCGACCGCCCCCCTCAGGATTCCCAGGATCAAGCGTTCCGCCCCTCCCCACCAAACTCCGTTGCAGTTAGCTCCGCCGCAACATCCGCGCGGGTCGGTTTGTTCGGACAGCACGTTTCTGCCCAACAGCCTCCGCCACGCCATCGTCAAGGAGGCGGTCGATGGGAAGGCGGTGGGCTTTCGCGCTCCCGAAGGCGGAACACCTTGGCCACGACTTTATCCAGGTATTCCGGCTCCAGGCTGTGGGCGGCGGTTTCGCGCAGCGAGGGGTCCGGATCTCTCGTGGCCATTTCGCTGAGCGCCGCTTTGATCTTGGGATTCAATTCATAGTCATCGCGCGAGCGGATAATTAAGTATCCCTCCAGGCCCCCGCCCGGAAACAACGACTCCAAGGCTGCCTTGCGTGTTCCCGTGTCCGGACTTTCCATGGCAATCAGGATGATCGGTTCTACGGCCTTGGGACGGGCCTCACGTTCCTCAGCCACCTTAATCAGCCTATTGAGCCCTTCCTTTGGGTCTAAGAGCGTACCTGCCTGCTTAACAAGTTCCTTATTCGTATCATTCGCAACAATATATTCCAAACTTTCTCGCACCTCGGGGACAAAGTCCCATTGGCCCAAGTCGTTCTTGGCCAATAGCCTTTCCGGGAAAGCAGAGGGGAGCGCCGTCAGGGCGGCTTGCCGCAGGCGGACGACGTCGCTGCGAAATGCTGAGAGAATGGTGCGACGTAGCCGTGCTTCCTGATCCGGCTCTGCCATGAGAAAATCGTGCCTTTGAGCCCCTACGTTCTTTAATTCCTTGATGAGGATAACCTTGCCGGCTGTTTCGAGCTGCTCGAACAGGTCCAGACCATGCCTTATCAATCCGGCGTGAAAAATGGCGCCACCCGACGCGCTTCGTATTTTCTCATCGACCGAGGGATCAAGCAGCAGACGCTCAAACTCTTCGGTATAGCTTTTCAACACGTTGCCAAACAACAGAGCACATCGAATTGCCCGATCCACGCGGAAGGTTGGAAGGTCCCGATGTCTTCGCCAAAATGGAGCGAGAACTTCGAGCGCACGGATTTGCAACGCGGTGGATCCCCTTGAAATAGCCAGAGCGCAAGCGTTTTGCACATCGCCGTCATCATCCGTTACCCCCGCTAGCAAGGCATCATTCGCCTCGGGCAGAATACCAGCCTTCAAGTGAATGAAGAGACCTGCCGCCGTCCTACGAACTTTCGCTCTTTGAAAACGCGGTTGATGAACAAAGGCATCGGCGAGGAACGGAACAGACTTTGCCGGCGAAGAACCTAATAGGTGGTCGCGCGCAGCACGGGCGAAGTTGTCATCATCGCTCGCGAGGTCTTCAACGATCACTTGCCACGGACGGGCGACCCGTTCGCAAACCGCCGTTTCTAATACGTCGTAAGCTCTGCCGCGCCGGATCGGTTGGCGAAAGCGCTCATCCACTTGCAGAGCTCGCACCAAGGCAAGGCAGGTCTCCGGCGTCATCACCGTTATCATTTCTTCACTCACTCGCCAGCAGTCACCGCGCGGGCAGGATGCCAGACCTTCTAGATCCGGTAGCATCGGGTTTGCCTTGGCCCCCACCTCTTGAGCCAAGCCTGCGTCGACGCTACGCAAGATTAACGCCGAAACAACGATGAGACACCTAGTAGTAAACTGACTAGATTCCTTGAACGGAGTTTTTCGTGAAAACTGAGTCAAGTTTTGGTCCGGTTTTGTTAACACCGCTCGTCGGTCTGAGGCGAAGCCTCGCTAGTCTATTCGTTAGGTTTGTCTCTCTGTTGGACCGACTCGGTCGCTCGAAAGATCCTAGAAGCCAACGAATCTATGTAGTCCGCGTCGAGCAACTTGGCAGCGCGTCCACGCACTTCCTCATCAGAATCCTTACGGGCCAAATCGTGCAGGATAGTTTTTATCTGTGAATTTACATCGTAGTCCGTGCGTGATCGGATTGTCAGGAACTGGTCGCCGAAAACAACCTCCAGTTGGCGCAACGCCATGACACGGGTTCCGGCATCCGCATGAGCCAATGCTGCCAGAAACCGCTCCCGAATCATCTTCGCGGTCAATTCATCGAGACCGTGAGCCGCTTGAGCCTTGGCCAAGTAAAGAGCGGACGCCCACAACAATGCACTTTCCCCGGGGGCTGAACTTTTCAGATCGGCGAACGTTTGCTCAATACCAACGGTCCGAAGCAATGCGTACGCGGCATCCGTTCGGATGCGCAAATCGACTTCATCGCTTTCCGCCATCGCACGTACTTTGTCAGCATACTTTACGCCCCGGGACTCAAGTCTCGCAGTCACGGTGAGCAGTGCTTGGTAAAACTTTCGTACGCGGGATGATTCATCATTGTTATCATCGTAGACACCCTTGACCCGGTTCATGTTCATCCCCGACCAAACGTCATCGATCGCGGTGATAAAATCTTCACCAAGGTCGGCGATACGTATCTGATTGATTAATTGAACGCAGCTACCACGGATAGTATCCGGCTCTTCATACAGGCAGCGCACAAGTTGCTGTCGGCCCTCCGCGGTTTTTTCAGCGTGGAACACGAAGAGCGTATCATATGCATAACGTCGCACGTCCGGTTGCTGAAATCCGGAACTCTCGCGCATCACACGCAGGAGCGCTGTTAGTACGCGCTCACTTGGAAGCCCTTCCAACACACGTAGAGCATCGGCACGCCTTGCCGTGTCCGCGACCATGGCGGCAAACTCGCGCACTGCGGATTCAACGCGTGCGTCATCTGCAATGTCCGCTTCTGCCCAGACGTACGCGCCAGCCATGACGATAAACATCATTATTGCCTTTCTTTGCTTACCCGCCAATGAGGCAATTCCTGTGTGTCCAATCCAGCACTGTCTCATTTCATGGTACCTCCGTCCATTGCCCAAGGATCGGGTTCGAGTTTAGAATCTGTATGTCGGCAGAAGGATCATCGAAGAGATTCATTGGATTTGGCCCGCCAGGATGCATACAAGGATCAAAGCGGTATATCTCAGTCCCGTTGATGTACAGCTCGTGCCAAGGATACTCATCGTGCCATGAAGCAGTCAGAAAACGATACTCCATGGGATAAAGTGCGCCAAAACTACAGACTTGTCGAAACTCAATCGTAACGTGCGCGTCGATCGCTGGATTTATAGGGCCTGAAATGCAAGGGTTGATACGTACCGCGTCCATCTGAACGCGCACGAGTGACGGGCTGACGCGTTCAAACGAAGTCCCAAGAAAACTTCCGTCTTGTCCATTGATGGCTGTCAGGGCGCACTCTGCGGTCGCATTGGCGTCTACACAGAGTTGGCAAAAACTTGGGCACGGTGCAAAACCCAGACAGACATTGATATCATTCTGATCTTCATTGGCGAAACCGCGCGTCTGGCCAAATATCGTCGCTGTCCCTGCCGACTGTCCATTCGGCACGCGAGGATCGACCGTCACGTGGAAGATGACATACTGCCGCGTCGATCCAAGCGCATACCCAAAGCCACGCAGGTCGCCTTCATAAAAGTCGTGCACAAACGGATTCGTGGGAGTCGAAATGGCCCCACAGGCGATAAAGGCGTCATAAAACACTTCCGCTACCGTATAGTTCATCGGCGTCGTGGCGCTTTCCGGGCCGACGGTGATGGGCGTCGGTGGGCAGTCGCGGATCGCACGGGCGAGGAATTGACAAGTGTAGGTCCCGATCTCGTTGACCAGCACGGCCGCCGTGCCGCCCATGCCCGAGACGACCGTACCCGAGGGGGTGATGATGTCCCACTCGAGCGTCAGCGGGGCCCAGAGAGGAACGGAACTGCAACCCACCTTCTTGAGCCCGCCGTTGTCTTCAGCGCCCACCAATCTGCACTCCAGCACCTCGCCCAGGCAGATCGGGTCCCACCGGACCTCGATGGTACCTGGATGAATCGACCCGTTACTCAGACACGTCTCACACTCCGGGTTACAGCAGATATCTTGGCAGCAGTCTGCCGATTCACAGCATGCGCCGCCGCACAGGATCTGCCCGGCCGCGCAGCACCGCTGCGTACCGCGCAGCGCGGGGGCGCCGAGGCATTCCGGCGACTCCGCGCCGCAGCACAGGTCCTGTCCGCAGCACGTTGTTCCCTCTGGGCAGCACCGGTCCTCGCCCGGGGCAAGGGGCGTAGTGCGTCCCGTCGGGTTCATCCGGCGGGCAGCAGCTCGTCGGTGTGCAATCCTGTCCGGTCGGACAACAATGATCCCCGCAACAATGCGCCCCGTTGTCGCTGCAACAAGCCGCCCCGCCACAACAGCTCTTACCCGGCGAGCAGCATTGATCCGGATCGCCCGGACAACATATCTCTCCCGCATCGCAACAATACTGCGCCGCGCAGCAAATCTGACCGGCGGCGCAGCAGCCCTGCCCACTGGACTCGTTCGGACAGCACGGTCCGGCACAGCATCGGCCGTTGCAGCAGTACGGCGCGCCGCAGCACCGCCCCGCGCAGCATCCGCCCCGCTGGCAACATTGCCCGTTGCAACAGCCCGCGCAACCGCAGCATCCGCCCGTGCAGCAGCCGTTCGCAAGCCAGGCAATGATCCTCATCTGGAGCTCGTCGAATTCCTCCCAGTTCACCGGACGGCCGTCTTCCGGCCCAACCAGCCTCGGGGGTTGGCAATCATCTGACGGCGGGTCCTCGCTATCGCCAATATCCACCGCCGGAGGCATCAACATGAGGAAGTCTTCCGTAAGCGACACCCACCAGCCACCGTCTCGCCCCAAAGAGTTTTCCGACCACAACCGCCACAACCGGCTATCGCGGTTAACAAGGTCCCCCGTGTCGAGGTCAATCAGATCCGTCAGCTCCGCCAAGGCATGATGCAGGTTGTCTGTGCCGAACCAAAGAAATGTCTTGCCCGTCGGCCGGTCATGAAACGCCCCAACCGGAAGCTCGGGTTCATTGCCCGCTCCAATGCCTGAAAAGTCCCACAGGAACGAGTAATTCGGGCTTTGCACAATGATCCATCTGTCCCAGATCCCAATGGCCTTTGGCGCGAAAGGGGGCTTCTGCGGCGATTCCGCCACGCCTCCTGCCACGGAAGCCGGAACCGAGCTCAAAATCGCAACCAACGAGGCTACCCGCAAATCGCCCATGACCCGCTTGGCCCACAACATGTGGGAAGGTTTCCTTGGCACGTTAAGTCTCTATCACTTCCCTTCCGCCGGCTCCTCCTCCTTCCGGACTCGCCCGATCCGCTCCGGCTCCACCGGCCCCTCCGCTCCTTCCACCAGCAGCGGCGCCACAGGCGCTTCCACCAGTTCGCGCACGCTCGCCACCCGATCTTCCGGGTCGCTGACCGTTCGAACACCCGCGGGAAGGACCAGGTCCTTGACCAGCAAAGACTCTCCCAGCCCCAGGTGACCGACCACTGGATGCAGCGTTCCCGGGATTTCCGTCACCAGGCACTCCACCTCTATGGCCGCCAAATGCTGTTCGAGAACGCCCCCTTCCGAAACACCCTTGGGCACACCCTTAAGCTCGATCCCCACGCGAACCTTGACGCGCTCGGTCAGATTGACGCGAGTTAGGTCGAGGTGGATCGGCGATCGTTGGAGATGGTCGTACTGAACCTCTTTGATCAAGCACGGCCGGACGCGCCCGCTTACATTGACTTGCAACATCCGCGCTCCGTGAGCCAAGGCCAGTTCCACTTCGTGCGCCGTCAACGCCACGGCTTCGGGCGGTTCCTTGTGGCCGTAAATAATGGCGGGTAGGGAGCCGGTTTCGCGCAAGCTTCTGGCCACGCGCGATCCCTTGGGCTGTCGGACGGAGGCTTGTATCGTTACGATTTCCATCTCTTCAAATTCTCCTCATGAGTGATGCGTGTAGAACAAGGCACTGACCGAGCGATGCTCGTGAATTCGGCGAATCGCCTCTCCAATGAGGTCGGACACCGAGAGTACCGTAAGGTTCGAGAGTTTTTCCGCCACGCCGAGCGGCGTCGGAATGGTGTCGGTTACCACGACTTCGGTCAGTTCGGCGCGGGCCAGCCGATCGCCCGCCGGCCCTGCGAAAACCCCGTGTGTCGCCGCCACGTAAATTCCCTTGGCCCCGTGTTCGCGAACCAATTTCGCGGCCTCGGCCACCGTCCCCCCCGTGGTGATCATGTCGTCGAACATCAGGACATTTTTACCCCGGACGTTGCCGATCACCTGAACGGCGATCGTGGATTCGGGAGAAATTCTCCGCTTGTGGATGACGGCCAGATCCGCGCCGATTCTCGTGGCGAAGTCGCTGCCGAATTTGACGTTGCCGATGTCCGGAGCCACGAACACGGCGTCCTGGAGTTTCTTGTCTTGCACGTGGCGGGCGAGAACCGGCGCGGCCGTCAGATGGTCCAGGGGAATATCGAAGAAACCCTGAATCTGATCGGCGTGAAGATTCATGGTCACTACGCGGTTGACCCCAGCCTTGGTGAGCATGTTGGCGACGAGTTTCGCCGTGATCGGCGTCCGCCCCTCCGCCTTGCGGTCCTGGCGGGCGTAGCCGTAGTAAGGAATCACCGCGGTGATTCGCTTGGCGCTGGCCCGGCGAAGCGAATCGATGCAGATGAGAAGCTCCATCAGGTTGTCGTTGACCGGCGGGCAGGTGGATTGGACGACGAAGCAGTCCTTTCCACGAACATCGTCCTCGATCTTGACGATGGTTTCTCCGTCGGGGAAGCGGCTGACTGCGGCCTTGCCCCGCTCGATGCCGAGGTAGCGGCAGATCTTTTCGGTAAGGGCCAGACCGGCCGATCCGGCGAAGATCGCCATGCCGTTGACATCGCGATCGGTCGAGCGTTGTGTGCTCCAACTCATGGCGTGCCTGCCCCGCATAGTGCGTTCGGACCGAATACCGACGAATCGGGAATCGCCTCTTCCGCGGGCACTCGGGCAAACGGACCGATCCGACAACCGGCACCGATTCTCGCACCGGTCCCAATGTACGTAAATGGGTAGAGAATAGTATCTTTTCCGACCGAGGCCTCGGCGTCGATCCAGGTGTTGTCCGGATCGACGATGGTCACCCCGTCGTTCATCAGACCGAGCTGGATCCGATCTTGCATCAGACGTCCGACGGCGGCAAGATCGAGTCGGGAATTGATCCCCGTGGCGTCCTCGGCGGGAACGCAGGCAATTGCGGAAACGGGCCGGCTCATTTCACGGAGAATCCTTACGGTGTCGGTCACGTAGTGCTCGCCCTTGGATTCCGCCGGTTGGACCTTTTCCAACGCCTTCCACATCCATGCGGCGTCGAAACAATAATAGCTCGGATTGACTTCGTGAATTCGTAGCTGCTCCTCGGAACAATCGCGATGTTCGACGATGGCGACGATCCGGCTTTCTGCGTCACGAACGATGCGGCCGTAACCCGTCGGATCGTCGAGAATCGTCGTGGCCAGCATGAGCGAATCCCCCGATTGCTCGCGCGATTCGAGCAAGTTGGAAATCGTCTCCCGGCGAACCAAGGGCATATCCCCCGCCACGACCAGCACATGGCCCGAAAACCCTTTCAGGGCATTACGACAACACAGCACGGCGTGACCCGTTCCGCGTTGTTCGTTTTGTTCAACCCAGGTCAGGTCGTCCGCATCCTGAAAACTTTCCCGTACTTGCTCCCGCCCGTGCCCGATCACCACCAATAGCCGATCCGCACCGGCCAGCCGGCACGCATTCAAGACGAAGCTCAGCATCGGCCGCCCGCAAACCTCGTGCAGCACTTTGGGCAAATCGCTTTTCATGCGCGTGCTCTTGCCCGCGGCCAGAATGATCGCTGCTGATTCCGCCAAGGTCCGTTCCCTCTTCGCAATCCGGTTTTGCCGCGACAAAAACCATCTACCCGGCCAGGACTCGAACCTGGAATCCCAGGACCAAAACCTGGTGTGTTGCCATTACACCACCGGGCAGTGGGCCGACCGGCGTCAAACGCGGGCCGGACAATGCCATGGCCATGTAGCCGCCGTCCAATGGAAATGGATCGCGGCACCCATCGACGCACCGAGGCCCAAGCATTCCGCCGCGAAGTGGAAACGCCTGCTGGTGAAAACCCGAATCCCCGGATTCACCACGCCCCAGGGGCACGTCGATCGTCCGAGCCGCCCGTGCGGCCAGGATTTTGGGAAAGTAGGGGACAGCCGGAGCGTTGTCAAGGCGGGGTTGATGAGAAGCGAATTACGAGTTTCGAGTTACCAATTACCAAAAAAGGAACAAAGCACAATAGGGTGGGCCGTGCCCACCACCGGCGTCGGCATCAAAACTCGACCCAAGTAGGGTGGGCCGTGCCCACCACCGGTCTGGCATCAAACATCGAATTAGTAGGAGAGCGTTAGGACCCCATTCCGAGCACTCCCGGCGCGCCGGGATTTCGCGCCGGGGCTTGAAATGTCGATTCGAGGGTGAACCCACCTTTTTTCATGGGGCGCGGCTTCGCCGTACTCATAACGTCAAGGATAATCGCCGTCCCGTAGCAAAGGAGCGGGCGCCCATGCTGGATTGCCGAACTCTGATCCCTCCCAGCGCGCTCCCGATATCCCGCGCTTGCATCCCGATAGGGCAAGGCCCGTATCGGGAGCGCGTCGGGAGGTGAGTACGAAAGCACGCCTGCGGCGAATCGCCCCTGCCGATTGGGCCCGCACCGACCCACCGCCCTGAATCGTGATGATCTGCTCCTGCCGCTATGGACAGGAACCGGTACTCCACGTTGTTCCGGGTCCACCGGCGCGCAAGCACTCACTCCGCGACATGGCCCGCGGAGCGCGATCGCCGCCATCAACGCACGTGGCCGCGTCAAACTGGCAACAACTTGGACAGATCTCGGGGAAAAGGCCGAGTGTGAGCGGACAGCGCGTGCTTGGAAAGTTACACTGCCCGGATTGGCAGGTTGGACTGGTGCCGCCGTGAAACGCGCATTCATTGGCGGTCAGTCCGCCGGGGTATGTGTATGGATCCAGACAAGTCGTGCACGTGCCGGTACCGGCGGCGCCGCAGGAGGACCCCACACCTCCTGCACAGGGACTCAGATCCGCTGTACACGTATCGCTAAACAACACGCACGCCTGTCTGCCCAGGCAGGCCGAGAAATTTGAGAGCTGCGTTCCGCCGCGGCTCGAGCAATCTGTCGGCGAGAGCGGAGTCGTCCTTCGAAACGCGTCGATGCACTCGCTGCAAATGCCCATGCACGTTCCTGTTCCGCAATCACAGGGCATCCCGGCTTGGCCCGCCAGGCACGGAACCAGGTTCGAACTGCAAACCGGGGGGTTGCTGCCGAAATCGCACGGAGGTTGGATTTGTGGACAAACCTTGTCGTTCGACCGACCAATGAAGAGTCCTCCCAGGCGCAGACAATCGCACTGGCTCAAGTCGGAATCGGGATTGCCGCAAAGCCCGGTGGAAGGGGAAACATCCACGCAGTTGTGGCAAACCCCGACCAATGCCGAGGGGCAGAGGGACCCATTCGGCGCGCACGGCCCGGAGCCGGATACTACGCACGCTCCGCCTTGGCAGATTCCGTGGGGGTTTACTCCCGGACCGCAGGACTCACCGTTCGTGGCGCACTGCGGCCAGACCCCGGCAATCGTACAGACGCCGCCGGTGCAGACCCCGGGCGCGCAGGGCGCGCCGAACCCGCCGCACGGCGCGTTCAGGTCGGTCGTGCAGCGGGGCGTGGGGAGCATGCAACCCAGAAAAGACGGACAGGGTGGACGGCTGCTACTGCCGCCGCAGGTTGTCTTGGGGCCGTGGTCCATCGAGCAACCCTCGCGGCATTGATCGGCGGTCGTCCCGTTGTCATCCAGACCCAGGAAAAACGATCCGTCGCGGCAGCAGCCGGTGGGCGCACTTTGAGGGGTAATCACGTCGCACGCCACCGGCGGGCAGGGATTGGGGCAATCGGTCAATACGTTGTTCGGATAGGCGTACATATCGGTGACGCGAATGACTTCCGAAACGTCGGTCAGGTCGCAGCACCAGCCGTTGACGCATTGTTGGCCCAGAACTCCGGTGCATTGAACATTGGTTGTGCAGGGCACCGGGCAACCGCCGTCGTAAACCAGTGCTCCGGGAGTGAAGCCGCTGGGGGTGACGGTTACGCACTGAAGGGGCGTGGAGTAATCGTCGAGAACCACGAGCACGTCTCCGATGTCGACGATGCAATAGAACGGGACCGTATCGGTATACAGCCGGCAGTTCGGACAGCTCGGCTGGACGTTGGGACCCAAGTCGCTGGGGCAGGCGGCCAAAGTCTGGCCGGGCATGCTGCAGAGGGTATTGGGGCCCAGAAACGTGCCGCCGAGGTCGCAGCAGTCGGTTTCCGAGGTGCCGTGCTGATTGTTGGACGCAACCGAGTAGGTTCCGTCACGACAACAGGGATCCGTGACACCCGGTGTCTTGGGATTGTCGAGAAGCTGACAGGCCCCCGGCGGGCAAGGATGCGAGCAGGGGGGGTTGGGGCGATAGGGGTCGCCGATCATGTCGAATACCGCGAGAATGTCGTCAACTCCCGTCGCGTCGCAGCAGTACCCGTTGGGGGCGCAGATGCTTCCCGGGACGATGGCGGCGCATGGTGGGTCGGTCACGCAGGGAACGGGGCAGCCGCCGTCAAACACGATCGTCCCCGCGACTGAACATGCCCCTGCGTTAAAGGCATCGATGGCGGCGAAGAGATCAGCGCAATCGACGTTGCAATCGGAACCCAGCACCCAGCCGTCGGGATCCCCGGAATCCGGCTTGGCGATATCGGCATACAACCGGCAGGGTCCGCAGGAGGATGGACACAATTCGATCTCGCCGGTAACTCGCTTAAAGTAGAAGCACCCAGACCCGCAGGAGCCCCCGGAATCGATTCGCGTAAGGTCCGTGTTCCTGCAGTGGGGTGTGCTTACTCCTTCGAAGGGAACGTTGAAGGTGCCCGCAGCCCCGTTGGAAATGGCGTAACGCCACGTGCCCAGAAATCGGCGAGCGCCGCCGCCCGGCACGATATAGCTGGGTTCGCCCAGCCCTGGTGTGCCGCCTAAGCGGCAAAACGTCTGAGAGATCGACTTGAGACCCCCGGCACAGCCACTGCCCCCGCACCCCGTGATGGGATCGTTCGGGGCGACCGCGGCGAAAACCCAGGGGATGGACCCGCTGGCCGGGCTGCTTGCGTTGGGCAGGTCAAGCCCGTTGGTATCGATGTTGATGGACCCCGCCGACGCGGGCTTGCCGGGCAAACTGCATGGGAGGTCGACTTGATAGCCACCGATCGTGGTGTTCGGCCCGTTATTGGTAAGAAAGACCTCGAGGAGAACCGTTGAGCCTGGGGAGATGATCTGGCCGGGAACGGGCTCAACTGAAATCGTGAACGAGCCCGAAGTCAGGGCGGCGGGAAGGGGTGAAGGCTCGGAACATGGAGGCAACATGCTTCCGGCGCAGGTCGTGTTGTCACCCAGATAGGTTCCGCCCAAAGTGAAGCAATCGGTCTGCGAAGTACCGTTGTCATCGTTACCCGTTAAGTAAAAGCCGTCGCGGCAGCAGTTGCTGGCCCAGATCTCGCACGCTCCGGGCGGACAGGCGTGTGGGCAATTTGGAGTTGTCGGGTCCGCGGCCATGTCGAGAACCTCGATAATCTGGCCAATGTGCGTCATGTCGCAGCAGAGGCCGTTGACGCAGATTCCTCCAAGGGCACCCGTGCAATCCCCGTTGCTGGTACACTCAACCGGGCATCCGCCGTCATAAATGAGCGATCCCGGCGTTATGCCGGAAGTTGACGTGGTTGTGCAAGGCACAGACTCGTTGTAGCCCTCAATCACTTTACAAATGTCGCCAATGTCAATGATGCAAAACGGCGGCTCGAGATCGGTGTACAAACGACAGGGGCCGCAGCCGGGAAACTGTTTGACGCCGGAGAGGGTGAAATTCAGGTCCTGCGGCGGATTGATCGTAACGCGTTGCCATTCCTGGGCACCGTTGGAGATGAACTGCTGAGGGGCATTGCCGTCGTAATTGGGCGAGTTCGACCAGGCAATCTGGTATTTGCCGGTGAGCGGCAGGATCGGGGCGATGGCGAGCCAATACTTGAGATTCTTCAACACCACCAGGGGTGGGTGGAAGTGGATCGTAAGCTCGTGGGCCTGCAGAAACGGGACCGGCGCCCAGGACCAATGCTGGACCGCGGGCGGTTGAGGCGTGTCGAAACCCGGACCAAAGACGAACTCGCAGCAGTCAGCCAGCGAGTCCCCGGGAGTTCCTGAGCAACTCAAGCCGACGTGAAACGGCTGGGTTCCCGTGACTGGAACCTTTGGTTCGCAAATTGGCCTCTTCAACGGACCGGTACCGTCGATGTCCGCCGCGAAAAGAACGACGAGACCGGCGTAGTCGCCGGGATTGTCGGTGCAGTTGGGCCCACCGAACATCGTGCAGCCGTTGGCCGCGTCGTGGTTGAAATGGAAGGTAGAGAGTGTGATATCGGCGACCAGGCAATCGTTCCCGCCGTCGCCTTTAAGCAGGAAGTTGTCGGCAGCCTCAAAGTGAGCCAACAGATCGGTGAAGATCTGGGAGGAGAGGCCGACCGATCCAATCGAACCTTGATCGTAATCGCAAGAGTCGGCCGGATTACAAACGTAGCCCTCAACGGTCTGCGTGTCGCAGGCGGTGTCGACGTGAAAGTTCCCGCCAAGGCAATTGTTGCTGCCCACGACGTTCGCGCACGACCCGTTGTCCTGACAGCAGGCACCCGAGCCGCAGGGTAGCGGCAGGGTAGCGCAGCTGAACTCCGCGTTGTGCCGCTCGGTGGCACCCTG
>Ga0187893_10003303_pt1 | contig 33099 bp, 30 predicted proteins | sample MA1701074metaG_FD_139574 | JGI IMG/M metagenome (GOLD analysis project Ga0187893, IMG submission 139574) | White microbial mat communities from a basaltic lava cave in the Kipuka Kanohina Cave System on the Island of Hawaii, USA - MA170107-4 metaG ...
CCTATTCACATTCTTCCATCATCCAACAATCCCCCACCGGAGCGAACAATGTGGGAGATCCCTGTCCTCTCGTCACAAAATACATCGGTTACTTGCCGGTGGGATAACCTGAGCGACAACACCGGCCTTCGGATACACCGGCGCTATCAGCACGCATGGATCCTCCCACGGCACAATGCGTTCCATCTTGGTGAGAAATTCGTCCCGACGCGTGGCTTTGCTGTATTTCTCGAAGCCGGGGCCCAGTGTCATCTGTTGCTCATCATCGTCCTCGGCTGTATTCGGTGTGTCTACCGATCAGATCATGGACTTTGCAGAGGTTCCCTAGAACTGAAAGTAGAGGAACTCACTCACCTGCGACATCTGGCTCACGCACAGAAGCAGCATAGCCGCCGTCACGGATGCCCAGAAAGGGCTCGGGCGCCAGCGCGGGAAGTCGGTTTGCCGTCCAGTAACCCATTCCTGCGAGTTCGGTGCAAACATAGCAACGAATAACAACCCGCCGATTATGAACCAGTGATCGACCGCTAACATGAACATCGCGATATCCGCGATGCTAGGCCACGCAGTAAGCCGCGCGAACGCGAGCTTCTGGTTGTGGGCGATGAAGAGATCGGACGTTTCCGGACCCATTAAACCGTTGCCGCCCCCCATCGCCGCTAGCAGTTTCAGGGCTGCGTCGATGCTTTCGGCCCGGAAGAACACCCAGCCAACGATAACCGCGAGCAGCGTGAAGAGACGGGCTATGCCACGGCCCCATGCCGTCCCGCTGCCAAGCGGGAAGCCCACCTGTACACGCAAGGCGTGCCAGGCGTGATTAACGACCAAATAGCCGCCGTGTAGAGCCCCCCACACGACGAAGGTCCAACCTGCGCCGTGCCACAAACCACCCAGCAGCATAGTAAGAAGCAGGTTTATGTAACGTCGCAGCTTTCCGAGTCGGTTCCCGCCGAGAGAAAAATAGAGATAGTCCCGCAAGAAGGCGGATAAAGACATATGCCAACGTCGCCAGAAGTCGATGATGTTAACCGCCTGGTAGGGAGAATTGAAATTAAAAGGCAGAATTATGCCGAACATCCGCGAAAGGCCCACGGCCATATCCGAATAACCGGAAAAATCGAAATAAAGCTGAAGTGTATAGGCCAGCGCACCGGTCCAAGCCTCGATCGCGCTCAACGACGCACCGTCGGCGGCCGCCGCGAATACCGGTGAGGAATAAGTCGCCAGGGTGTCGGCAAATACCACCTTTTTGGACAGTCCTATAGCGAAGAACGTAATACCGACCGCAAAGTTCGTATGGTTGAAGCGAAAAATAGCGGGATTGGAAAATTGCGGCATGACCTGGCGGTGGTGAATGATCGGACCTGCGATGAGGTGCGGAAAGAAGGTAACAAACAAGGAGTAGGATATCGGGTTATATTCCTTGGCTTCCCCTCTCGCCGCGTCGACTAAATAGGCGATTTGGGTGAAGGTGTAAAACGAGATCCCCAAGGGCAAAATAACGGCCTGTAATTGAAGATCAATCCCGGTCAATGCAGCTAGATTAGCGCTAAAGAATTCAGAGTACTTGTAATAGCCAAGCAACCCGAGGTTCGCCATAACACCGAATACAAGCAGCGGCCGACGCAAAGGCCGGCTTTCCTGGGCTGCACGGGTTAACAAGAGGCCGATGCTGAAATTAAACAGAATGCTTGCGGCGAGCAATGCCAGGTACGCAGGATCCCACCAGCCATAGAAGAACAACGAAGCGGTTGTCAGCCACAACAGTGCGGCCCGTGCCGATACCATTTGGCCCAGGAGGCAATAGACGGCTAGGGTCAGCGGCAAGAAGCCGAAGATGAATGCGTAGGAGTTAAAGAGCACGGTTTAAAACAAGCTGTACACCTGCTCGCTTAATCTCGACTAACACAAACTGCATGAAGCTTGGCACAGAATCGGAGTGTATATGTGCCGGATCGGTGAAGTACTTGTCATCTGGCCTGAGTGCCTTTGCGGCGTCGATCACGACCGCCTGCGACGGATCGAGCGCAGTAGCCACGAATTGTCGATACTGACGATCGCGCACGCCATTGGGATCGTAGCGCTCTAACCAGGACGGCATGGGAGGCAGGAGTACCACAATAAATCGTACGCCTCTCCGCGCTAGATTTTTGCTCACGGCCGACAGCGCCCGCAGGCAATTCGGGTCCATGATCACATCGTCACGCACCTCTGGTTCGATGTGGTAGGGCCACCAGCCGTAGCCGTCCACGTTTAATGCTTCTTGCCCGTTGTCGCCTATGGGCATCTCCGGTAAGAGCACATCCTTAGAGAAGGACCTCGGGCGAAAGTTTTTAACGTATAAGTGCCAACTCGGAGCCTTGTCGAAGACATAGCGCGCAGCGTCATGTCGGTCAAAAAATTCCGTGGGGTTGGTCGCACATTCAGCAAAGTCGCGCATAGTAAATACGCCGAGCACGGTGCGGACGTTAGGCAGGTGGTTAAGATAGAAGTTGGTCAAAAACGCAATCTGGTTCATGCGCAAGTAACACGGCGCAGCATTGAGGGGGTGGAGACCTGGTCCATAATGGCGTTTGAATGGACGTAGATCGACGCTACGCCAGGCGGCTGAAGATCCAACCGTGAGCATGTTCACTTGCCTGAGGTCAAGCTCGTGCAAAAATTTGAATTTTTCGTCTATGCAATTGGTAGCGGTAATAGGCGGGGCCGGCAATCGACCTAACCGCTCCAGGATCTTGAGCCCGCTCGCCCAAATCACTAGAAACACGAGCACCGAGACAATCAGGACAACATTGTGTACTCGGGCTTGTTTAATAAACGCTGAACTCTCAGGGAGACCGGAAGCTAATTCGTTCGTCGTCTCCGTCCGTGGCGGCTTCATCAGTTCGATTTACACTTTTCTGTTACCCTACAGTGGGTCGGACCTGCTGTAAACTCGTATCAGTCCACCATATGCATCGCCTCCTTGCCGGCGGATCGAACAACGAAGCGCCTCTCTTTCTTCCCATCATAGCCAACGCAGCGCCTTCGGTCAGCTGGTGAACCGCATTCAGACAAGTTGGTATAGCATTCCTGTAGCCCTCTAGCCGAGGTCCCGAAACCGTGCAATGCCGTCGTGGGCCAAATTACCGTTCTCTAACTCGATAAGCGACCTCAGCCAATGGAGCCTGATCTTACTGCACCTCAGAGCCTTGGCACCACACTTAATCAACCGGTAGTCGCCGCTTTTGGCGAGTTTCTTAAGCGAGCGCAGCTATCAGGAAGAGCTGCTCGATGCAAACTTGCTTTGATGGACTCCTCGCGGCGTTGACAGTCGAGCACGCAGCGTGCGACCATCTCGTGCCAGTTTAATGAAGGGCCATTCGACTACGCTGCGCGTGAAGTCCAAGATGCTGGGGCTGATGTCCCGTGCGCACAGGAATTCGCGATAGCGCGCGTAGACTTCGTGTCGCCCGAAGGCCTTCGAGGCGAGCATGTGCCGGTAGATTACTCGCAGATGACGCGGTGCACAGGACCGGAATTCCGATTCGCTCATGACGACGGGACCCCACCGCTCTAGTATCCTGATCATGTCGAAGTGACGGTGGGTGCTTCCCTTGATGATCGTTTCCGTGACCGAACCCGGATGCAGGCGGAAGGTATAGAGAGGCTCGTGGACGAACCCGAACTTGCCGCGCACCATCGCGCGAAGACAGGCATCCGTATCTTCCATGTACATCGAGTCGTCATAGAAGTCCCTTGCGAAGTCTTCCTCGCGACGACGAAACAGGCCCCACATGTGAGGGATGTCGTCCGACTTCTTGTTAAGAAACGACCGGACAACTTCCGGGCCATCGAAAACGGTTTCTTCCTTTGGCAACGAGGTCGGCATGATGGTTTCGTTTTCCCGGCGCATGCACCCGGTAAGTTGGATGTCCGGGTCCGATTCCGCGACGGCGACCATTTTAGCCACGAAATCGGCCTCGATCAGGTCGTCGGCGCACAAGACTACAAAATACTTGGCGTCCTTTGGAACGAGCCCCACTGCGGCACTCCAGTTATTGGGCAATGGGATCGTGCTCGGATTGCGTTGCGAAGTGAGGGGAACGCGCCGGCCTTTGAACGCTTCGATGATGCTTGGGGTGGAATCCGTGCTGGCGTTATCAAGGACGACATAGATGAGATTGGGGTACGTCTGCTCCTGGACACACTCCATCGCTGCCTTCAAATATCTCTCGCCGTTGAAGACTGGGGTGACCACAGCTACGAGGGGCGACTCGGCGCCTCGCGTCATTAACGGCCTCAACTTTTCCGCCTCGGCACGGCCTCCACCATCCGACGTCCAGTCGATTTCAAGGATGCGCTGCGGATGGGAGGCGCCCTGTTGTCAGCGCGACGAGCGCGAGCATGTTTCCCTTGAAGCGGCCGAGTCGATCGATGTGAGTTCCTCTCGAAAGACGCGTACGAGGTTCTTCGCCATCGTGCGTCCCCCGAGCTGGCGAGCGAGTTCCGCCTACGTCTCGCTCAGAACGGCGCCTGTCGGCGGTCGCGATGCCGACGAAAATGCTCATTCCACTGCCCCCTCCTTGATCAGAACGGCATTTATATGACTGCCTAGCCTTCGACAGTCGGGGTGGGCGAGCCAGTGAACTCAGACGGTTTGACACCAACCCTCCAAACGGCCTCTCGCCACGTTCAAGTAATAGAGCACGCGCGATCCGTTTCCCAATATCGTGTGGATTACGACTGCAATCGACGGGCGCGTGATCCAATAGATCGCCGTGGCCAAGCCGAACCCGTGCCGCCTCATGACAAAGCCCATTCCGCGAGAATAACCACGGGCCTTATGTAACATAGCGGCGTCTGGGCTGCGAACATTCAGCTCCGCATGGAACCCATAGAGCGAAGGGTCGAAATAGCAATGGAACCCAGCCGACAGAGCACGCAGTATGATTTCCTGCCCTTCGCTGGCCTGCCACGGTGTGTCGGCCCCGGGTCCTATGGTCGCATCAAAGCCGCCAAGAGCCTCCAGGACCCCGCGGCGGAAGAAGATCATCCATTCAATCGACGTCGTCCAGACGTTCTTGCGATCGATCGATTGAGCCGTAGTCTCGAACCGTGCGTTGATGCTCCTGCCGGTTTCGTCGGCGGCGCGTCCGGTTACGATGTCCGCTCCCGTCGCCTTCAATAGAGTGTCGGCCTTGGCCAGAAACCAAGGAGCGCACCAACAATCGTCGTCGGCAAACACCATGACGCGACCGCGCGCTCGCCGCCAACCCACGTTCCTGCCGCGGCTCACTCCACGCTGGTGGGGTGTGTGGACATGCGTGAGCGTAAAGCTCCATGGCCGAGGTGAAAGGATGTCGCACAGCCGATCGTCATCGTTCTGATCGACGATGACGACTTCAAAGTCCTTCAAAGACTGCTGTTCGAGGCTCTCAAGCAGACGGGATAGTTCCTGGGTTCTTCCCAACGTCGAGACTACGACGGAGAAAGCGAAAGTTGTGGCTCCCATTGACATCCCTTAGTTCGCAGGATTTTATGCGAAGGATAAGTAATTCAATGCCAATTTTCAACCACCCAGTCCATAGGGAATTTTTTCCGGTACTCGGTCACTACGGTTTGGGGGCCCTGAGCCTTGCGGAGACCCTCCTGCTCGCGAGCGGTTGGACCTATTGGCTGGACCGGCCCGGGCTGTTACACTCCAGATCTCTGGAACCTTTTGCTTAAGCGCTTGCTCTGCCGCTATAAGCACAGCTAAAAGATCAGCGGGCGTTTTCGATAATTCCCACAGAGCGCGCCTCTTCGCCGACACGTTCATTGCTTTAACAGAGCCCTGACGAGAATCCTAAACGGTGGTTCCATTCGGAGCCGTGTGACCGCTGCTGCGAATCTTTTGATTTTCATCGGCGGTCGGTTGTTAAGCAAGCTTGCCTCGACCGCCGCGGGGATGTTTGGTGGCGCCAATCGCCATGCTGGTGTGCGGCGATTGCATAACCTGCGCGTCGTCAAGACAGTTTTTCGCCTCTCTGGCCAGGAGTTGCACGTGCGGCTCGTAGAACGCCTCAGCGTGTTCGCAATCAACATAGTAATGTGCGGTTTCTGTGGCCAGCTCGGCCCACACGTTTTTTTCGAGGTCGGCAAGTTGCTTATAGTCCCTCGCCCAGATAAACGAAATCTTGCCTTCATACCTGCGCAGTACGTAGTTCTCTGCCGCGCGCGTATGCATCTCGACGGTATAACGCGGCAACAGCGTGTACGGCAGCCTCAACCGGTAGCCGGGCAGAGCCCGGCGGCACGCACAATAAAGGTTGACCGCGATTCTGTGCAGGATTACGGTTGTCTTGCCGACGGTGTGCACCGAGGCGTAGGCCAGTTTTTCCCGAATACCGGGCAAATCGGCAAGCTGGCGCAAGTGGTGTTTCAAACGTTCGAAGGCAAGGTAGCGTTTCTTGGGCGCTTTTGACATAGCGCCAGGAACCCAGGCATCGATCAATACCAGGGCCGCGATGTGCTCGCCTTGAGCACGCAGTTGCTGGGCCATTTCGAATACGATGAGGCAGGAAAGGCAATCGCCGCTCAAATAATAGGGGCCGTGCGGCTGCACCATGCGCACCTCGGTCAACAATTCCGCAGCCAGCTCTTCGATGCTCGGCACAGACTCGCGTCCCGGGTCTGACTGCGAGCTGATCCCGTACAAGCGTTGCTCAGCACCCAGGCGCCGGCCCAGATGGCGCAGCTCGGTGGCGATGCCCATCCAGACGCTGAACAACGGCGGCGTGCTGCCGCTTGGGTTGAGCGGCACGATCACGTCCGAGTCATCAAGGGAATCCCCTGCCGTCAGGAACCGTGAGATTTCTTCGACAGTCGGCGCCTGAAAAAAGGTTGCAATCGACAAACGCCGGCCACAAGCCCTTTCGATTTCAGCCAACGCGCGCACCACCAGAAACGAATCCCCGCCCAGATCGAAGAAGTTGTCGTGGATGCCGACCCGATCGACCTTCAATACCGCGGCGAAGATCGCGGCAAGTTGCTGTTCGAGCGGATTGCGCGGCGTAACAAACGCGGCACCGGCGCGCTCCCTGTCGAGCGCCACTCCTTTGCGGACCTGAGCGGAAATCGCCTCCTGAATCTGGTGGACGTCATAGCGCGCTAGGGCGATCGCGCGCAATCGGGCTGCGTGCTGCCACGCTGACGAGGTCGTAGGAGCGAAAGTTGGCGCAGCACGAGGCTCATCAGGCGGCGCGCCGCGAGCTTGTTCGGCGGAAGGCGGGGTATGGCGCAGAGCCGCCGCGGCTTCCGCCGAGAGGCGGAATACGAAGCGGCCATCGCCGCCAAGCTCTTCAGTAGGGCCGGCAATAGCCTTCAAAAAATCGAGCGCCGGCCGGTTTTTTTGGGTGCGGCAGTAGCCGACATCGACCCAGCTTAGGCCGCGCTCTTTAGCTATCTGGCCCAGCGCGGCCAGCATTCGATACTCAACGCGCCGTCCGAGCGCGCGGCAACTGAGTAGAAACGTGTCCACGCCGAGGGCGTCGGCCAGCGGTTCAAAAATCATCACGCCAACCATTCCATAGTCGCCAAAACGATCGGTCACGCGCACGACCAGGCACTGCGTTTTGCCTTGGCAACGGGTCTGGATTTCAGCTTCTGAGCGCCGGATTGTGGTTAGGTTGAACTGATTGGTTCGCTGTACTAGTTCCGCGACCCTGGCCAGATGCGCCGCGGCCAACGGCATTATCTGTATCTTCAAGTCGAGGCTCGTCAAAAAAGCCTGCAAGGTCGTCGACGCCTGCCGTATTCGCTCGCGCTGCGCGTGCTGCGCGTAGAGGACGGTGCGCTGGCCGGCCTCTTCGGTAATCGTCAGCCGATCGAAGACCCAGAGATGACGCAGAAAGTTGGGGATTGCGTCGACCTGCCTTGGCAGTTGCAACGTTAAGACTTGCGGACAATGGGTTTGCACTTCCGCGCAGGCGACGTCGTCGTCGTCGATGAAGATGAAGCTATCGAGCCCCAGCCGCAGTTCCTCGGCCAGGGCTTTGATGTTCTCCGATTTCGGTCTCCAGTTGATTCGCGAGGCGGCGAAGTGCTCGCGCTTCAAAGGCATTTCCGGGTGGCAACTAAACACTTCGGCAAGGTCTTCTTCGTTATTCGCGCTGCACAGACAAAGCAGCATGCCGGCGTCGTGCTGCTCGACCATGAATTCCTGGAGTGCTTTACGCTCCGCGCCGATCCGTATTCCGGACGGCCCGTCTTCGCCGCAGACGCCGTCCCATAGGGTCTGGTCGCCATCGAGCACGATTACTTTGTAGCCGCTGTTTTTGAGCGCATGAATTTTGCGGGCGATCATGCTCCCGAGGGCGGTAAAGAAGGACGGGGTGTAAGGGATGTGGCCTAGCTTGTCGGCTTGAGCGTCGTAGTACTCGGCGACCGGGTAGGTTGCGGCCAAAGCTTGGCTCGTAACCACATGAACACGCGGCGTTGCGCGCAATTCCGACACGATCAGTTCTTCCATCTGTTTGAAAGCCGGATCAACCACCGAGTCCGGCGAAGCCGGACACAAAAAGACGAGATGGATCGCTGCCGAACGCGCACCCGCGCCAATGAGCGCGCGCGCGAAATCGCGCGTGTTGCGTTCGATGTCGGTCCCGGCGTCCGCGCCAGAACCGGCGTTGGCCTGAGCTTGCTGCCAATCGACAGGGCGAGCCAGGATAACGTTTATACCGTTCTGATTGGTGGCAAGCAGACTCGAAGGATCGAGCAATTGCTGGAACACCTGGTTATAAGGTGCAAATGCAATCGGCTGCGGTATGCCGAGTTCTCCGAGCCAAAAGCTTAACGACGTTTCTACCGGCTCGGCCACGAACGTCGCGGCTATCGCGATCTGTCCGGGCGCTTCAATGAAACCAGCACTCATTCAAAGACCTTTATGAACTTGCCGGGATACGTAACTTTCTCATTCCGCTCGATGCAAAAATCTCAGTTTTCCGAATCGAGCTGGGATTTTGTCACTTTTGTTCCGATCACTCTAGTACCAGCACTGACGTAACGAACTTACGGGACACTAGCCTAACGCCGGAACGGTGTGCGGCGCCCTTCGCGCCTCGATCAGGCAGATCTTCATCTATTCGGCCAGCGGCCCGACATAAGATTCTTTAAACAGTTCGACGTGCATGCCTGGGACTGTGCGATGCGTTGCTTGCGCGGCAAGCCGGGACCAGGCGTTTTAAATTTCGCCACGCCTTGTCCATATCGTCAGCCGCCCAGATAAACCAGATCCTGCCGGAATAGGCTTTCGGCCCATAGTCATGTGCCGCGCGCAGGCGCACTTCGACAACATAATACCAGCCGTCGGAGACAATGTGATGAAAGCTGACGATGAGCACGTGGTCTTCACCAGCGAGCTTCAGCAGGCTGACGCGAAATAGCAGGCGCGAAGAAAGATCGAACCGACGGCTCATTTCTTCCTCGGCCAGGCGCAAAGCTTCGGCCTCGCGAGCCTCCGCTGCAAATGCGTCAGATCAAGCAAGTTCACCGCAAATCCTCCCGGCGGATGAATGATTTGGACCGGCGCGCCATCGACTATGGCGAAGCTTGTGCACAGCGCTTCATGGCGGCGCACGATCTTGCTGAAAGCCGCGCACGCGTAGCGCAACCGCCATCTTGTAGAGAGCAGGGTTGGGCTCATACTGATCGAGAAACCACAAGCGCTGTTGCGCAAAAGACAGGGGAAAGCTTGCCAAGCGCCCGGTTCGCGGCAATTGCGGTATCGCGGCGTCCGGCGCATTGCGCGCGAAGCGATCACACCCGCAAGATCGCAAACAGTCGGCGCTTCGAACACGTTACGCACGCACGTCGTCAAGACAGTTTTTCACCTCCCTGGCCAGGAGTTGCACGTGCGGCTCGTAGAACGCCTCAGCGTGTTCGCAATCGACGTAGTAATGTGCCGTTTCTGTGGCTAGCTCGGCCCAGGCGTTTTTGAGGTCGGCAGTTCGCCTACGGTCCGTCGCCCAGATAAACGAAATCTTGCCTTCATATCTGCGCAGTACGTAGTTCTCTGCCGCGCGCATATGCATCTCGACGGTATAGCCCGGTAACAGCGCATGCGGTAGCCTCAACCGGTAGCCGGGCAGAGCCCGGCGGCACGCAGAATAAAGGTTGACCGCGATTCTGTGCAGGATTACGGTTGTCTTGCCGACGGTGTGCACCGAGGCGTAGGCCAGTTTTTCCCGAATACCGGGCAAATCGGCAAGCTGGCGCAAGTGGTGTTTAAGACGTTCGAAGGCAAAGTCGCGTTTCCTGATAACGCCAGGAGCCCAAGGATCGATCAATACCAGGGCCGCGATGTGCTCGCCTTGAGCACGCAGTTGCTGGGCCATTTCGAATACGATCAGGCAGGTTAGGCAATCGCTGCTCAAATAATAGGGGCCGTGCGGCTGCACCGTGCGCACCTCGGTTAAAAATTCAGCAGCCAGCTCTTCGATGCTCGGCACAGACCTCCGTCCCGGGTCTAACTGCGAGCTGATTCCATAGAAGCGTTGCTCAGAACCCAGGCGCCGCCCCAGATCGCGCAATTCGGTGGCTATGCCCATCCATACGATGAACAACGGGGGCGTGGTGCCGCTTGGCTCGATCGGTAGCAGATACTGCCATGCACCCGATGGATTGCCGACGCTTAGGGTTCTGCCGATTCCCTCGATGGTCGGCGACTGGAACAGCGTGGCGATCGCTAGGCGTTCGCCGAACGCCTTTTCGATCTCGGCAATCAGGCGCACGACGAGCAGCGAATGTCCGCCCAGATCGAAGAAGTTGTCGTGGATGCCGATTCGGTCGAGCTTGAGAACGGTCGCAAAGATTGCGGCGAGCTTTTCTTCGGTCGGGCCGCGAGGAGGAACAAACGAGCCGGCGAGTTCTGGCCGGGACTGGTCAGGCCGGGGAAGCGCCTTGCGATTTAGTTTGCCGTTGGGGGTCAGTGGCAAGGAATCGAGCAGAACGAAATGGCTCGGCACCATGTATGACGGCAGCTTTTCGTCTAGGAAATCGCGCAGTTGCAGCACCAACTCAGTGGTAAAATCCTGTGCCAAACGAAAGCGCAAAGGATTGGTGGCGTAAGCGCTCCATGGCTTGGGTCGCATCTCATCTACACGGTATATCGCTGGAGAGAAGGCCGCTCCCGTTTCACTATGACCGAACATTACGTCATAGGAATATTTCCCCGCAGCGCAGGCTGGCGTGATGTCGACCGCATAGGCCAACTCATTCCCCAAGTCCCATAGAGCCTCGGGCTCGATGCCAGGCGGGGTGGATAATTTGCGCATCGCATCGCGCCACTGTCCTACCGTCTCAGGCATCTCCTCGCCGAACAGCCAGCTCAGAAGCTTTTGTTCAGCGAATAGCCGCGCGTCGGGCACAGCTTTGAGAAGGAGACGATCCGGCCCTGTCTGCAGGAGCTTACGCAGCTCTGGCAAAGTGAGCGCCTGTCTCGGCCAGTCGAGGTGAGCTACAGGCTCAGTTAGGCGAGGCGTCTCGGTGTCGAGCCGTATTACCACGTCGTAGCGGAAGCACGTCAGTTCGTTACGGTACCGACCGCGCTTAAGCTTGATTTCGATTTGGCCGATACGCGGCATATGATTTCGCAACGCTGCGAAGAAGCCGGGGTCGACGACCAACTCCTCTTCTTCATAGAAGTGTTTTTGCACGCGCTCTCGCAACTGCTTCTTCGTAACCTCGGCAGAGGCGCGATGCGCCTGCACCGAGGCGTGGAAAGTTTCAAGCAGAAATAGATTGCGCACGTCTCCGACAAAGATCACTCCTTCGGGGGCGAGGACCCTGGCCGCCCCTTCCAGGACGCGAACAAGATAGTCCATGCTGGGAAATGCCTGCACTACCCCATTGATAACGACCGTATCGAATTCGCCAAAAGCTATTCCCTCAAAGTCGTCCGCTGGGCGATGTAGCAGGGTTACCTGAGGCAACTCTTGCCCAGGTATCGCCAACTGTCGGCGAATAGCGTCCAAAGGTGTGGCCGAGAAATCAGCACCGCAGTAGTGAGCGCAATGGGGGGCAATCCGCAACAACAGCAGGCCCGTGCCGCAGCCCATCTCTAACACGCGGCGAGGTTTCAAGGACAGTATTCGCGCGACAGTGTGATCCACCCACTCCCGCATCTCGTCTGTTGGGATCGGCCCTCCGGTATAACTGCTGTCGAAGCTTGCGGTATTGAAAGCGGTGTCCTGTGGAACGGCTCGCTGATAAACGTCGTCGTAGACCGATTGCCATTGTGCGACCTGCTCCGCCTGCAAGGCGGCTTCCTGATCGGACTTTTCGTTCCGGTGACGAGAGCCTTGCACCACATACGCCACCAGGCGCTTGTCACCCGGAGTGTCTTCGCGCGCAACAACCGCGACTTCACGCACGGCCGGGTGCTGCGCTAATGCCGCTTCGATTTCTCCGAGCTCGATCCTGAAGCCGCGGATCTTGACCTGATGATCGATGCGTCCCAGGAATTCGATATTGCCATCGGGAAGATACCGCGCTAGATCGCCGGTCTTGTACAGGCGTGAGTTCGGGTTTTCACTGAACGGATTGGGAATAAACTTCTCGGCAGTCAACTCCGCACGGTTTAAGTAACCGCGCGCCAGTCCGGCCCCGCTGACGTGAAGTTCGCCTGCGACGCCGATCGGAACTGGGTTTAGGTTGGGATCGAGGAGATAGACCTGGGTGTTGGCGATCGGGCGACCGATAGTCGCCGGCCCTTGGCTGCTGCGCAAGGTATACGTGCTGTAGGTCGTGTCTTCCGATGGACCATAAAGATCGAACACGCGGGTGATGGTTTTGCGCTCGTAGATCTGCTTAACCAACTGGGTCGAAAGCGGCTCGCCTGCCAGGTTGACGGTACGCACCGATTCGGGCACACCGTTCATCTTCAGCAGAGCCGTCATCGCCGAGGGCACGGTGTTGATTAGTGTAACCCGATTTGCTGCCGCGAGGTCCGGCAATTCTAACGCATTTTTGGCCAGAATGATCGTGCCGCCGAAGCTTAAGGGAACAAACAGCTCGAACACTGAAAGGTCAAAACAGAGGGAAGTCGAGGCAAGCGTGCCGGCAATGTCTTCGGAAAAAACATCTTTCGCCCAATACAACATGGCAACCGTGCTGCGGTGTTCGATCGCAACGCCTTTGGGCCTGCCGGTCGAACCCGAGGTGTAGATCACATAAGCCAGGTTCTTTGGGCCTGCCCGCGTTGGCGGATTAGCGTCTAACCGTCTGGCGATCGACTCGCGATCGCTATCCAGACAGACGAACTTGACGTCCTGCTGCGCCAGTTCGCCAGTCAAGCGGCTTTGCGTGATCAATAGCGGAACGTCTCCGTCTTCGAGCATGAATGCGAGGCGTTCTCTCGGATATTCCGGATCGAGCGGCAGATAGGCTCCGCCAGCTTTGAGAATTCCCAATAACCCGACCACCATCTCCAGCGACCGCTCGACACACAGGCCGACCAGGACTTCAGGGCCGACACCGAGAGCGATAAGATCGTGGGCGAGCTGGTTGGCGCGCTGATTGAGTTCACAATAACTGAGCTGGGCTTGTTCGAACACGATCGCGGTTGCGTCCGGCGTCCGGTTTACTTGCGCCTCGAACAGATGATGCAGAAGCTGGTGGGTCGGGTAATCCTTCTGGGTATTATTCCAATCGATCAGGAGCTGCCGACGCTCCGCTTCGCTCAGAAGCGGAACCGCTCGACTACTCTGCGAAAGGTCCTCCCTTTCAGTGAGCTGCATCATTTCATCCCCGTTACAGTTCTGGGTTGCTGGTTTTGCCTTCCGTCATCGGTCTTCTGATCACCAATGCCAGCATGAAATCTGGACATCGCGCCCTTCGACAGCGAGTGCGCCGGCATAACCCTCGCCCGGGTTCAGCTCGAATAGCGACCAGCGTGACGCTTCAGCCGCGGCGCCGGCCACTCTCAACAAAGCCGCTGGCTCATCGGGAGCGAGCGACACGGTAAAGCGATCGAGCTCTGCGAATAAGCCCATGCCGGTCGCCTTGATATAAGCCTCCTTGCGTGTCCAGCCGGCGAAAAACGCGTCGCGCCGCAACGCTTTTGGCAAGGCGCGCAAGGCAACAACTTCGGCGCGTGAAAAAAAACGCTCGGCGATTTCCGGACCGGCGGTCGAATCCTTTATGTATTCGACATCGACCCCAAGTTCGCACCCGAGCGCGACTGCGATAAGCGCGAGGTCGTGCGAGTGCGAAAGATTGAAGCGTACATCGCGGGGATTATCGGCCAGCGACGGCTTGCCGCGCGCGGCATAGCGGAACTTGAGTTGGACCGGTGGCACGCTTGTATAGATCCCGAGGATGCTGCGTAGGACGCCGCGCATAGCGATAAAGCGCGCGCTGTCACGCTCGAAGTGAAAGCGCGCGGCGCGCGCCAATTCATCGGCCGACAATAAGCCGCGCAGATCGGCTGCATTGTCAAGCGCCGCGCGCCAAACGTGGATCCGGTCTTTATCTCCGCGGTAGGGACGTCGGTTACCCGGCGCCCCCCGCACAGACCCGACGTGCAGTATTCCAGCATCCGCTTCCTCGGTTGCACTCGCTTCCGCACAGGCTGAAACCGTCACCGGTCCTGCACCTGGTTGCTGTTCCCCGCAGGGAGGTTGGCTCATGTTTATCCAGCCCTACGTGTCCGGCATGAGTTTCCTTTGCGGGCTCCGTACTTCCGTCAGGTACGGCCGGGCTGCTCCGTTGAATGTCCCGGTGCTTGTTGCTCCAGAACCTCGGCAAAGCCGGGGTAGCCCCGACTCTCCAGTTGGATGAGGCAGCGATCCCACCCCACTGTCGCCCAGTCGACTCTGCGAATTTCTCATATGGTATGAGCCATTGCCTCTTTAGACGGCAAGCGGTTTTCGAGGATCGGCCGAGGCCACCCTGCAAGGTTGGTTAGCCTTCGGCGTCGGAACTCTAGTTGCCGAGCACTAGGTAGACGAACCGGGCCTCGCGGTCTCCCGTAAAGTATTTTAAGTTGTAGGTTTCGACCTATGGTAGGCTTTCGGGGGGATGAGTCAATATCTGGGTGACCTTTCATATGGACCAATCTACCACAAATACTCAGGGCGCTCGGCTGCATAAATCCGTGCTAGCGCCTCAGGTGTGCCAATGTCGATATAGCCGGCTCCTAAGAACTGAACAGAGTTGACGTGGAGGCCTTTCTCGACCGCACCCGCCATCACATGCCCCATGATCATCTCGCGCGAGATACTCGGCGTGCCGTCGGGAAGTCCCTTACCCGCGTCCAGCGTCGCGGAGAGTTGGGCATGCATGAACTCAGTGAACGCGGGTGTCCACACGGCGATGCTCCACGTAAGCGGCAGATCCGTCGTGAAAGATTTTACCGCGATCTGTCGCACGCGACCGTCAGGGTCAATCTCTAACCGATCATCGGCCATGTGTGCTGGTTGAACCGGCCATACGCCGAGTACCACATCGGCCCGCGTCGACACCTGTTTTTCCAGCACTTGGACGAAGGCGTCCTGCGGTTCGAACACGATGTCGGGAAAGCCAAACGCAACGATTGATTCGCGCACAAAAGGGTAGGCCTGGTCCACTGTGAATGGAGGTCCGTAAGGCAGCCACGCCAGCAGGTAAGCAAGATGCATATCGAGCAGCGCCATCCCGTCCCTGTAGTAGGCGGGGATGTCCCATTTTCCCTCCCGCAGAACCACATACGCTTTGCGAATACCCGCAAGACGCATCTTGTCCAGCAGGTAATGCGACACGACCTTCGGTCGCTGCACTCCGCTCCCATTCGGTGACTCTCGCAAGCCGATTGGGAAGATCTCCTTGCTGCAGGGCAGTGGAGAAATGCGCGTCGCGCGCCCCGCCGCTGGCACCACACCGACAACCTCTCGACCACTCATGTCACGTAATAATGTTCAAATAGACTTGAGCAGATCATGCTTTTCTAACGCATCAGCGGCGCGACGAATCAGATCGAATGGCAAACCCGAGCGCTCCGTGACGTCGAGTAAACTGTGCTGACCGTCTGACTGATTTAGCACCCACAGCATCGCCAATTCGTAGCGCTTCTGATCCGGCATTCCGGCCAAGCCTTGATAAATGCCTCGTTTACCCAGTTGCGGCTCGCACTTTGGATTCTGATTAACGTAGCGCCGATTGCAATCCAGCAGTTGCAACGCCTTCTCTACGATTTCCAACGACTCCTCCAAGCCTTGTGGTTTGACGAAGTCGAGGTCGTCCGCCGAAGTGTGATACTCGGGGAATGTGCCATGCTGCGAGCGCATGAGGCAGCCTACTGGAAGATTGAACCCAGGCGAGCAGTATTGTCGCTCATCATAGCCGTAGGGATGGAAGTCGATGACGCGGTGTGGATTGCCCTTTTTTTTCAGCACGTACGCCACTGCGCGGTCAATCTCTGCGGAACCGCACTGGCTTTTTTTGTACGTGAACGCGCCACTATCGCCAACACATGTCAGCACCAGTCCATGCTTGACGTTGCGAACCGTATCCTCATTCAGCGCCAGCCACGTGATCGAGCCGATGGTAACGGGAACGAACAGGAAACGGTATGAGAGACGATGCGGGCGCGATGTAAGACGCGCGGCCAACTCACTCGCGACCGCTATGCCCGACAGGTTGTCGTTTGCGAGTGAAGGGTGGCAGGCATGGCAAGAAACTAACACCTCGTCTTTGGTCTCACCCGGCAGGTAGTACTCTGCATATGTTAGCGACCTAGGCACAAGCGTCGAGTCGACGCACACCTCATAGTCCCCCGGTCTGAGCTTCAAAAGCTCGTTATGCGTGAGGCAAAAGCCCCAATACTCCTTATAATACGATGTGCGATACGGGATCCAATCCGGGTGATCTGGCAACGTGTGAAGATGAGGCTTCAGTTGGTCAAGCGTTATCGTAGCATGCACCGGCATGCTGTAGTTCACCACATGCAGATTGTGCTTTCGAAAGTCAATGACTCGTGCGCCTTCCGCATTTTTCACATAGGCGTCGCGGATGTTCCACTCTAATGGCACGGTCCAGTCAAAGACTCGCGTACCGCTGGGCACCTCATGCACCTGCAACGGAATGCGGCGACGGATGATGTCCAGCGTGGCCCGGAAGCCATCTCCGGTGATACTGCGGCAGATCGGATATAATTCCGCGATGAGCGCGTGCATGGCATCGCCTACCGTATCCGCCTCAGACCGCGTTTTAGGCGAAATCATGCTAGAGTATCCAAATAGTCCTTCATATACTTTGGCCAAGTCGTCGCCCCAGGTGCGCGGCTATTTCTTGCGCTGTACGCGAATCCATCACAATAGCTTCGGAATCGGTACAACGAACTTCCCGTTCCCCGCGGAACGTCGGTCTCCAAGCGCACAAGCAGGCACCTGTCGTATGCCATCGCGTGCAGCGGAGAGAACGCCTCGGCGAGAGATGCTGTTGCAACGGCGGCTGCACGGCCCAGGTCGACCACACTGTTCGTCACCGGCGCGCCACAGAAACGGCACATCGTGTGTCTTTTGCCGGAGACCCTTGGGGTCGATGTTTTGACGATGTCGAATGGTGTCGGCACTACAAGCAATAGCGAAAATCGTGAATGACTCTGTTTCCAAACAGAGCCTTGTTGCGCTTGAATTCATCCCACGCGGTAAGCAGCACGAAAACACTGGCCGCATTTACAATTTCAGTCAGGCTCCCGGCATAGCGTATCGGCAAATCATATCTTTCGCCAAAGGCTTCCGTCGCCATCGGATCGTAAGCAACGATCTTGTCGTACCCTCGGGCCAAAAGCCGTTCGATGATTGCCCTTGCAGGCGTGTCTCTGACGTCGTCAGAATTTGGTTTGAACGACAGACCCAGGATCCCAACGGTACTGGATGTTGGCGTAGTTCTCGTAACTCTTTCCACTAAAAAATCCTTAACCCGGTTATTTACGTCAAGCACGTTGTGCAGCATCTTGGCTTCATAACCTTTATCTTTCGCATGCATATAGATGGCTTCGGTATCCTTGGGCAAACAATACCCCCCAAAGCCACATCCGGGATAGACGTAGCTTGCCATATTCGCCGGGTCGCCCGACCATCTCTTGTCTCGATGTAGGACCTTGAACGACTGACTGACGTCGATCCCACCCACGGTATCTGCAATCATCGCCATCTCATTCGCATAACTGATCATGGTTGAAAGCAGCGCATTCGACAAATACTTGATAAACTCGGCCGTATTAAATGACACGCCGAATAGCGGAGCGTCGAAGCCGGAATAAAGCTGTTTTAATGCCTTTTCGCTTTGTTCATCCGTGGTGCCAACCACAATCCGGTCGGGATGAATGAAGTCCTGCCACGCACATCCTTCCCGCAAGAACTCAGGATTCGTGGCCAGCCCGATGTCCGCACCGACCTTGAAACCATTCTTTTCAATGAAAGGCAGGATTTCATCTTTGGTTGAGCCGGGTGGGATCGTTGACTTAACAACGAGCACCTGATACGTGTTACGACTTATCCGTTTGAGGATCTGTTTAATTGCGGTGAAGAGCTGGGTGAGGTCGACGCTTCCATCGACACTTCTTGGCGTACCGACGCAGAGGAAGACAAATTGCGATGACAGCACCGCCTCGTCAAGCTCATCGACGATGACGAACCGATCTTCGCCATGTCTGCGGAGTGCCTCCTGTAGGCCGGGCTCATGGAAAGAAATGCTCCCCTTTTGCAACAGGGACCTGTACTTATGGGCAATGTCATAGCCGAATACCTTGAAGCCTTTCTCAGAAAATCCGAGCGCCGTGGTAAGTCCAACAAACCCCAGACCAACGACGGTGATTCTCGTCATTCCGCTACCTCAAGCTTAAGAAATTGCAGGAATCTTTCTACTCCCTCTTGGACCGTTATTTCCGGTTCAAAGCCGAGTATCCTTCTCGCCTTTTCTATGCTTGGACACCTACGGTTCGGGTTGTGCGTCAGATATGCTGCATCGGGTGGCGCAACCAGTCTCAATTTTCCTTGATAGCCGAATATATTCTCTCCCGCTCGGATGTAGATATCAGCAAGTTCAGAGATGGATATTTCCGGCTGGTCAATACCGATATTGAAATAGTCAAACGAACCATGCAATAGCACCTTCAAATAGCCCGCGATCGCGTCGGCAACGTAGCAAAAGGTTCTGCTAGGTGTACCATCTGAAAATATCTCGACGCTGCGTCCCTCAATAATCGCCCGTGCGAAGTCAGCCGGAACCCTCCTGTCTTTTGGATTCATTCCGGGTCCATAGTTGTTAAACGGTCTTGCGATCGTGATAGGAAAATTGACCTTATGAGCAAACAGGTAGCATAAAGTCTCACCAAACCGCTTTGCCTCGTCATAGCATGACCTTGGGCCAATGCAGGAGACATTGCCTCTGTATTCTTCGTCTGTCGGGATGAATTGCGGCAGCGGATCTCCATAGATCTCGCTGCTCGAAAAGAATAGAAACCCCTTTATTCGTGTGCCAACATAATGGTCCAAAAGCCTCCGCAATCCCGACACGTTAGCGTCGAGTGTTTCGATCGGATACATTCTGTAAAACGACGGAGAGGCTATTGACGCCATGTGGATGACATAATCAGCATCGCTTCCGCCGTGAACCTCGGAAAGATCGTCCGCGATGATGTCAAAGTCATAGACTTCCAGGTTTTTGTCTTGCTCTCGGAGGACATCCAGCCAACGCGGTCTGGCCAGCATGAAATTGTCCAGGCCAATGATGCGTCTTATTCCCAGCTCTCTCCTGAATCTTGTAAGGAAATGTAAGAAAACATATCCAAGAAAACCTGCACAGCCGGTAATCAAAATCGTCGAGTCGGACAGCTTCGATTTCTCTTGATGCGTGAGTTTTCGGTTGATGTACTCAAGGTCATCCTGCAGAACCCAGTTTTCCATTCTGAACCCCCAATTCAACTCGTCCATCGTCATTCCAGTTCTTCCATGGCGCACCCTGCTGCCACATTGCCTCCAACACCATCTTGTCACGCAGGGTGTCAACCGCGTGCCAGAAACCTTCATGCTGGTAGGCGGATAGCTCGCCCGCTTCCGCGAGGCGTCGCATCGGCTCCTCTTCCCAAATGGTGTCGTCGCCATCGATATAGTCGAAGACCCCCGGTTCAAGCACGAAGAAGCCACCGTTGACCCACGCGCCGTCACCTTGTGGTTTCTCGTGAAAGTTGCTCACGCGCGTATGGTTTTCAGATAACCTGATCACGCCGAAGCGACCCGGTGGCTGAACCGCGGTCAATGTCGCCAAGTTTTTCCGCCTGCGATGGAAGGCAATCAGCCCTCTTATGTCGACGTCGCTTACGCCATCACCATAAGTGCAACAGAAGGTCTCGGCACCAACGTATCTTTGAATTCGCTTGATGCGCCCGCCGGTCATCGTAGACTCGCCCGTATCAACGAGTGTTACACGCCATGGCTCGACGCCATTTTGGTGGACCTCCCTGCGCCCGGTGCGAAAGTCAAAGGTGACGTCGGAATGGTTGATGGCATAGTCTGCAAAAAACTCTTTGATCACGTGACCTTTGTAACCACAGCAAATGATGAAATCGTTCAATCCATAAGTTGAATACATCTTCATGATGTGCCAGAGAATAGGCTTGTTGCCTATCTCCGCCATCGGCTTTGGTCGCGTAGCGGTCTCTTCACTGATGCGCGTCCCAAAGCCGCCGGCTAGAATGACCACTTTCATGTCAATAGCTCCGTAAATAATTGGTATTGTGTAGCGCGGCTACACGCATGGCGCAGCGGACTGGTAGTTCACCAATCGACGCACTAGGCCTTAAAAGCACCTTCCGACATACGTCACAGATAGACACTGAACCGTCAACGCCAAATTAATAGGCCCTGTTCCCGTTAACGACCACCCATATCGTCCGCAAGACAATGATGAGATCCAGCATCAGTGACCAGTTCTCGATGTAATAGAGATCATGTTCCACCCGCTTCCGGATCTTCTCTTTCGTGTCCGTTTCACCGCGCCAACCGTTGATCTGCGCCCAGCCTGTGATCCCCGGCTTAACGTTATGTCTGACCGAGTATTTCTCTACGACCTCCTCATAGAGCATTCCATCCGCACTTGCGTTTAAGGGGTGTGGTCTGGGCCCCACGATCGACATCTCCCCTTTCAGCACATTCAACAACTGGGGCAATTCGTCAAGACTTGTACGGCGAAGAAACTTCCCTAGGCGAGTGACTCTAGGGTCATTGCGAGTCACCAACCGATTAGCATCATCATCCTGTTGTTCAACCCGTAAGGTCCGAAACTTTATGATATCTATGAGCTGATTATTAAAACCATGCCTTTTCTGTCGGAAAAACACTGGGCCGGGGCTGTCGAGCGTGATGCACACGGCGATGAGCCCCAATACTGGCAGAGTCAACACCAGAAATAACGCGGCAATCACCCGATCCTCAATGGTTTTCGCCACATAGCTCCAACCCGATAAGGGCTTCCTAAACACGTTCAATACTGGCACACCGGACAAATAACTGTAGCCATGTTGCACAAAATTGAATCCAACCATGTCCGGACAGAGGTGCACGGATACGGGTAAGAATCTTAGCTTTTCGACGACTGCTAAGGCGCGATCCTCCGCGCCCCAGGGTAACGCAATTATTACGTCGTCGATCCGATGTTTGCGCGCCCAGCAGATCAGATAGTCCACGTTTCCTAGGATGGGATAATTACAAATATCCAAAGGGCCACGGTTCTTTCTATCCTCAACGATGCCTACGATACGAATCCAAGGTTCTTCGCCGTTTTCGAGAAACCCAATGAGTCTTTTCGCGAGCCCAGTCGCCCCAACGATGACAACATTTCGCGATAATCGTCCAGAAGTTGCCCATCGACGCAGCTGGCTGTCGCAGAAACTGTGTGCTATAACTATCAACAGCATGGAAGTAGTAAACCAAGAAAATAACCATACTCTTGAGAACCCCGCTGATATTTTCAAAGCAAAAGCCAGCGCGATTATGACAAGGAACGCACACCCGCAGCCTACAATTATTTTTCTGTATCTATGCGCCTGGCTCTCCCCAGTATTTAGCTTATAAACGCCGGAAAGGTGAAATACCGTCACAATAAGCAGTGCTGTAAACAGACAGGCAGAAAAATAAACAGGTGCACTCTCGCTGCTCCATTCTACATACAGTAGATAAATAATTATGCCTGACAGAAACACTGCAACCCCATCGACCACGGCCAGCAACCCAGAGATCACGGTACTCGAAAAAGGAACAGAACGAATCGGCAGACCGAGTGGACTGACTTCAACGACTAGACTTTTCATAGGACGGACTATCTTATGCTGCGCAAAGTCTGACACTTGATGGGATGATGGTCTCTGGCAAGTTTTACCATCTAGGGCCCAGAAACGCCCTTGATATGCCATGACGGTCATAAAACCTGTTACAGTGTATCCCTTATCGAGCAGCGACTTCACCACGCGTTATGGTGGGTATCATGTGCCCGCGGCCGGACCAAACCCTGATTAAATCATCGGTCAACGCTTCCTCTGTTTCCCCATGAAACGCAGATGTCCCCGAATCTCTACGGCTAATAGGTTGAAGAATCCGTGGACACTCTCTCTCCATGCAGATACGGCCTCCATGACTCGTCGGTGGTGCATAGCAAAGAACTCCACACAAGAATCTCGAGAGAATTTCTCCTGGGCCGTCGGGGCCAGATAATCCGCTACTGGGTAAATCAAATCCGACTTTTTTCGGTAGACAATGCTGCGTGGAAGGTAACGCAAACCGATTTCTTTTAGCACCCATTTATCGGCATTTCTCTCCAGGCGAAAGGAATAGGGCAGCAGGGTAAGTCCTGTACTGGATACAATCGATAGCACCAAACCCGTTGTGTGCGGTTGTTTCGCATGTCTACTAGAAAACTGTCCAGTGCCTATACTCGTAATCACACCGCGTCCTCGATTTCGATGGGCGCTGCACAACGCTCCACCTCTCGGAAGACCCGACTTGCTCCTCGTAGGGCGTCTTCAAAAAACGTGATGGTTCGCTTAAGGCCTTGCTCTAGGTCGACTTTCGGTTGCCAATCCAACGCATGGCGGGCTAAGGTGATGTCAGGGCATCGCCTACTTGGGTCGTCGGGAGGAAGAGCACGCGTCTCAACGCGTGATCTCGATCCCGTGAGTTCGATGATCGTTTCCGCCAGATCCGCCACGGTGACTTCTACCGGATTACCTAGATTTATGGGACCAGTCGCCTCATCGGGCGCCTTCATGAGGCGAACGAGGCCCTCGATCAAGTCATCGACATAGCAGAATGCCCGAGTCTGTGTGCCATCTCCGAATACCGTTATCGGCTGGTTCTGCAAGGCCTGCACGATAAAGGTAGAAACCACACGGCCATCATGAGGCTGCATGCGCGGGCCATAGGTGTTGAAGATCCGCGCCACACGGATATTGAGGCAATGCTGCCGGTAATAATCAAAAAACAGCGTTTCCGCACAACGCTTGCCCTCGTCGTAGCACGCCCGCCGTCCGGTTGGATTCACCGACCCCCGATAATTCTCGGGCTGCGGCGTTACTTCCGGATCACCGTAGACCTCACTGGTCGAGGCCTGAAGGATTTTAGCCCTGACCCGCTTAGCAAGCCCTAGCATGTTGATCGCCCCGTGCACGCTGGTCTTGGTCGTCTGCACCGGGTCGAACTGGTAATGCACTGGAGAGGCAGGGCACGCAAGATTATAAATCTCGTCGACCTCCACATAGAGCGGAAAGGTAATGTCGTGCCGCATTAGCTCAAAGCATGGGTGCAAAAGCAACTGACGAACATTGTCCTTCATTCCGGTAAAAAAGTTGTCCACGCACAACACGTCGTGCCCTTCTCCAAGCAAACGCTCGCACAGGTGCGAGCCCAAGAAGCCTGCACCACCGGTAACAAGGATCCTTTTTCTATTCATATGCGGTTCCTAGTATTGAATCCACGGCCCCACTTGCTCAACAAAAACCATACTCGCGAAACGTGGCGGAGATTTGCGAGCAATTCCATTCGAATACTCACCGGTTTAGTAATAGAGAAACACGCTCAGCCCATCGAGTATGAAAACTCTGTATTTTGCCCCTCGTGACACCCCATTTCGCGGTAGGGTTGCCTTGCAGGTCGTTGGGGGACGTAGCGGTGCGCGCCCGCGTTTTCCCGGTAGCTGCTAAAACAGCATGCGGTTTGGGTGCGTGCGACCAACCACGGATTGCACCACTTCTAGGACTTTTTCTAGTGGGGCGGTTTTTGACACAAAGTAATCTGCGCCCTGTCCAAACGCCGCCTCCCGATATTCGGGCGAATCGTGAATCGTGAGTATGCTGACTCCCGAGGAGCTGGCGCAGAGGATCAAGGCCGTGGTGGGTTACAAGAGGATTGTGCTGATTGCCCGGCGTGAGGGGTTGAAGATCACCAACAAGCAGAGGTGTATCGGGTATTTAAAGGTTTTGCAGTTGTGCCTGGGACCCTGTGGGCGAGAGGCCCGAGAGTGTGGTAAACCGCTAAACCTGTGGGCAACTGCTTGCCTTTGTCCAGCAGGTTTTCCACACGGCCCGTAGGGCTCGGGCCGGTCCGAAAGACTCGTCCACAAAGTCCATATATGGGAGCCCATCCCCGTTTGCTTTTTGAGTGTTCAACAAACCGCTGCGCCCATATACTTCCGCGGAGCTAAACACACAAACGGGGACATCGGCTGCGAGGCATGCCTTCAGTACGTATTCCGTGCCGCCCACTATTTCAGGTCCCAGTCGTCCGGCATACCGGAGAATGCCCGCCGATCCGACATGCGCCGCCGCGTGCACGACCCGGTCGGCGTCCTCGATAGAACCGCCATCGTCGAAGAAGTCCTCTGCGGACTTGCGTACGACGGTGCAGTTAGGATGCACTTCGTAGTCTACGCCGTCGATCACCGCCGCGATCTCCGAGTCGATTATCGTCACGGAGTTACCGGTGGCAAGGTAAGCATCGACCACGTGGGAACCGATAAAACCAAGTCCCCCCGTTACTACTATTCTGCCCATCTTCATCTCCTTAATTAGATTTGCTTTACGAGTGAAGGCTTCAATCTTGTAAGAGCAAAATCACGTTCTTCCGACTCGAGCGTGAAACGCCAAGCAAAACCCGCGAACGCTGGCAGCGCCGCCGCGAGGAAGATCACGCGGGCGGGTAAGTTCGGAAGCACCGCGCCCCAGCGCGTCGGGCACGATGGCAAGGTTCACGACAACCTCGTACGGGGTGGTGTAGTACGCGACCGCGGTCATCGTCATCAGCGCGCCAATCACGAAGCGGCCGAAGTAGAGCATGTTTGGCCCCACGATGTTCGACACCGCGATCCAACCGCCGAACGTGAGAAGCAAGCGTGTAAGTTGCGACAAGGCTTCCGATGATGGTTCCTGATAGGGGATCCCCAAAACTTCCGCTTTAGAGTAGTGAGCGGTTCCATTTGAACACTCAACCGGTTGAGGGACTTATGTCGCACTCCGTCCGAGTACCTTTCTGTGTGGTCATGATCCACAATTGGTAATTTTGAGAAATAAAGAAACGAGCTCAGCGCATCCAGTATGAAACCTTTGTATTTTGCCCCTCGTGCTACCCTCACTTTCGCGGTCGGGAGGGGCTGTAGTGGTTCGGGAGAGGTAGTAGGGCAGCGCCCATTTGTGCTTCCCCGGTAGCTCTTTAAACCGCATAAGGTTTGGGCGCGTACGGGCAACGACGTATTTGCAGCACTTCTAGGATGTTTTCTGCCGGGGCTCCTTTTGACACAAAGTAATCCGCACCCCGTTGCAAAGCCGCCTCCCGATATTCGGGGGAATCGTGAATCGTGAGTATGCTGACTACGAACTCTGGGTGCTCGGATTTGAGCTTCGCCGTGAGATCCAGACCGCTTTCTCCAGGCAGTGAAATATCGATAAAAACCAGATCGAGGTTATCGAGCTGTTGGAGGGCCTCTTGATAGTTAGTGGCTTCCCTTATCTCTACCGAAAACTGCTCTCGCAAAAAGACGCTTATCGCCTGGCGGAAAGTATCGTCGTCATCCACAATAAGAACCTTAGAGCGTGACATCACTAGCCGTCGCCGAGTATAGCTGAGCACCCTTTGCTGTGAAGATGTTACATTAAGACTGTAACGCAAAGCGGATCCCTTAATATTACCTTTGCATAAGGTTTATGCCCTATTCTACGTGGGGTATCGGCACTATATGGCTAGTTCTTTTCCCATCGCTCGTATTGAGTGCCTGTGTTGTGCAACAAAAGACCTTAAGTTTAGCAAAACACCTTGAGTCGATCGTAAGGCAATACGTCCAGTGTAAACGCACAGAGGGAGGGTAATGGAATTAAACGAGAAGTCTCGGCTTCTGATCGCGGATGATCACTAGACAGGTTGCGATGGACTGCGGGCTCTGCTCATGTCTGACCCCAACCTTTAGGTGGTAGGGCAGGCCGGAAACGGTCATGAAGTCTAGCGTTCCGTCGCCGCGCTGAACGTCGATGTCGCCATAATGGACCTTTCCATGCCCGAACGAATGGGGTGGAGGCCATAGCGAAAATCAAGCGTCGATTCCAGAAACCCAGATCGTCGTTCTCACTTTCCACAAAGCGGAGGAATACGTTAGGGCAGCACTCGATGCAGGCGCCATGGGCTATGTGTTAAAAGACGATGGCCGTGGTCAGTTGCTAATAGCCCTGCGCAGCAGCCTGTCCCGACAGACTTACCGCAGCCCGGGAATTTGCCAAGAGGTTGGGTGCGGCAGCGCTTCGCAGAGCCGCGATGGTTGGTTGCCCGCACCGCGCTGTGGTATGCTGCTGTTGTCCACTTCACCGAACCCCGAGGCGCGGAGAAATAGCCGAGGAATCGGGGCGGCAACGTCTCAACGGATAGTTAGGTTGTTTCGATTTGCATTGCGAAGAGTGGCGCTAATACAGTAGTCGAGATCATGAAATGGCGACTGTCGGCGGGCGGATTTATTCAGCACAAGACCTGTTGCGAATGTCCGACAACGGTTGTCGTCATGAACTGCTGCGCGGCCAGTTGGTCGAGATGAGTCCGGCGGGGCAGCAACACGGACGAATTGCGGCGATAATAACCGCATCGTTAGGCCAGCACGTGACCGAGCACAAGCTCGGGGCCGTGTACGCGGCGGAAACAGGGTTTTTACTGGCCACCAACCCCGATCATGTCCGCGCGCCAGGTGTAGCATTTGTCTGCCGCGAGCGGTTACAGACCGTGCAAGAAACCGAGGGCTATTGGCCCGGTGCGCCTGATCTTGCCGTTGAAGTGGTTTCCCCGAGCGACACCTACGCGCAAGTGGAAGATAAAGTGTTCGACTGGCTTGAAGCGGGCGGCCGCCTTGTTATCGTGGTCAATCCGCGCAAGCGACTCGTGACAGTCTATCGCTCAAAGGCCGACATTGTCGTGCTTGGCGAGGACGATGTGCTGGAGGGGGGTGAGGTCGTATCCGGCTGGAGCGTCCCGGTGCGCGCTTTGTTCGTGTTCGCATAATGTCGCTTTTCCTTGGCAATCCTAACTTGCCACAGAAAGTGGCCGGCTTTTTCCCTTTAATGCCGACGGCCGGTGTTCCTCGCACATGCGACACACTGAGATCCACATCGAAGCGGGCTAACTCCCCGGCCAACACCTCGCTCTCGGCGGCCATATCCATGAAGCTCCCGCTCAAACTGCTCTATATCACTGACCGGCTCCCTCGACGCACGCCGCTGGGTCAAGAAGGCTTGCAGGTGATCCAATGCGCTTTCAGGGGTGACAACAACATCGTCTGCGTGTAACACTCTCATTAGGGGCAGCCCTCCGGGTTGTGGTTGGTTTGCAGGCTGCCATTATCTCAGAGGGCTCCTGCCCGCGCTTCTTTACTTGAACGCAATCACCCAGTAAAATGCTACGCCTCCTGAGTCGTTTGTAAAAGCAAACAGTTCCAGTGCAACGCACGGAGGGAGGGTGTGCAATGGAAGTAAACCAGAAGTCTCGGGTCCTGATCGCGGATGATCACCAGATAATTTGCGATGGACTGCGGGCTTTGCTCTTATCTGAGCCCAGACTAGAGGTGGTTGGCCAGGTCGGAAACGGTCATGAAGCCTTGCGTTCCGTCGCCACGCTAAACGTCGACGTCGTCATAATGGACCTTTCCATGCCCCAGACGAATGGGGTGGAGGCCATAGCGAACATCAAGCGCCGGTTTCCAGAAACCAAGATCATCGTTCTCACGTTCCACAAAGCGGAAGAATACGTTAGGGCGGCACTTGATGCAGGCGCCATGGGCTATCTATTAAAAGACGATGGCCATGATCAACTGCTAATAGCCCTGCACCGCGTCCTGGCCGGAAAGACTTACCTCAGCCCGGGTGTTTGCCAAGAGGTTGTGACGGGCTTTCTGCGAGGGCGCCGAGACGAGGTTGGCCTGCGGTCGTGGGAGATTTTGAGCCGGCGCGAGCGAGAGGTGACTAAGCTCATCGCAGAAGGATTTCGGAACAAACAGATCGCTGAGCACCTGTCGCTCAGTCCTAAGACGGTCGAAAAGCACAGGGCGAGCGCCATGAAAAAGCTCGGGCTGCATAACACGGCCGGGATAACAGCCTACGCGATCGAAAACGGCTTGACCGTTCGATAGCTCTCCGAGCTTGGCAAGCGGCCAGTAGATGTTAACGGTAGTTCCGCTACCGATACCGCTGGTCCCCTAAGTCCGACAGGCTCCTAACGCGCAAAAAAAGGGCGCATACGCGATGCGCCCAGCAAGCTGCGGCAGTGTCCGCTACCAGCTAAGAGACCATCCCACACCGACCACATCGCTTTCCTCCTCTTTACCGTCGAAACGTTCTTGCTCGAGCTGGGAGTATTCCGCAACGAGCTTGAACCAGTGGGTTACGTCGTGATATACGCCCACGGTCCAAGCCTTTTGCCCCTGAAGATAAGATCCCTCGATGTCGAGCCGGCTTGCCCGTTGGGCGCTGGTCTCATCCACTTCGCTGCTTCCATAGCTAAAGCCAAGCTTGGTACGGGTAGGGAACGTCCACGCGGCCTGGGCCAACCAACCGCTGTGCTCATGTCTGACCCCTTCTCGATCCAGGGCATCTTCATCCACCATGAGTGTGCTGCCGAGCGCTCCGCCGGTATAGCGCGAGCCGCTTACTTCGCCGCTACCATAGCCGGTTTCGAGGTCGAGCTGTAAGCCGCCCCCCCATGCGGTCAGGTCACCCGTGCAACTCGCTAGGCCGCAAGCGGACTGAAATCCACCTTCGTGATATAGGCCACTCATGAATGCCTCGACCTGAAAGCCGCCGATATCGGGCGTTCTGTAACTGATCCGGGCGTCGTAGTCTGGGTCCATATGCTCGTAACCGCGATGACCTAGTGCGATCGGGTTGCTGAGATCGCCGGCCGCTCCGGCGCCAAGCAAATCCAGATCCGTGAGGTAGCTTTGGTGTTGCAACGGCCTTAAGCTGCGCCTAATGCCAAAAGCGCCAAAATCGCCTCCGATCCCAAAATAAGTCTCGCCAAAGTCCGTATGCGAAGCTGCTTGGCTAACATCGGCATTCGAAAGGTAGTTTTTTATATCACCGTTTTTCCCCGCCGGTGCAAAACTGATCAACGCCTTGCCGGCTAGACGGCTTACTTCAACTTCGGGTGATCTCTCCCTAAGGCTGAAAAACGCTGGCAACAGGCCGCTTCCAACAATCGCATCCTCGCTTGTCCTGCTGCCTATAGTTGCCAGCGTTTCAGCCGTCACACCACCCAATGTGGCACCTGCGTCCTGGTAAACGTAGAACCCGCTTACGCTCCCCTCGAAGCTCACCTCCCAACCGTTGTCACCGCCTACCACGACGACTGCTTTCGCGGGCACCCCAATTGCCATCGCCAGCGTCGCCGAGCCAACTACGGTGGTCAACTTGGTATTAGTCATCCGCTTCATTGCTGCTATCGGACGCTCTCCCCGTGTTCCCTAAGTTGGTATTGATAATACATAAATAAAACTAAGTCAAGTCTTTGTGAAACAAAAGACACAATGTCACCTCGACTCATCGCCTAAACTGTTTGTTTATTACAACACAAGGTTACGCCCGCGATCAATACCGCCCCGACGAGATCATGCGAGTGGTCGAGTATACAGGGGTGTCTCTAACAGGGACTCAACAGGGGACCTAGGTCCCAACAACAAGCGGTCAACATGCACGGGCTTCCGCGACTCAATGAAGGGCACTTCGATTAATTCGGAAAACCTCCCGAGCCTACTCACGTATCCCCTCATATTCCTTCCCCCTGCCAGGGGGAAGGCTAGGATGGGGGTAGAGACGTGCCATGGGTGATATGACTCGAATCCATCCTGTCGCCAAAGAGCGTGCGCGCACGCTGCGAACCGCGATGAGCGATGCCGAAAAGCGGCTTTGGAGGCGGCTTCGCAAGCGGCAAGTCGGGGCCTATCGATTTCGCCGTCAGCATCCATTGGGACGCTATATCGTGGATTTCGTCTGTCTCCAAGCGAGGCTTGTGGTCGAGGTGGATGGCGGGCAGCATGTGGAACGAGTGCACTACGACCAAAAGCGCAGCGCATGGCTCGGAAAGCATGGATTTCGTGTATTGCGGTTTTGGAACCATGAAGTCATGAACCAAACTGAGGCCGTGATGACCGTCATAAGTGAAGCGCTTCATGCGAGCGTTCGACCCCCATCCTTACCTTCCCCCTGGGCAGGGGGAAGGAATATGAGGGGATATCTGAGCGCCCGAGCCTCTTCTCTTTTGCGTTATGCCCGTCGCTCCAATTGCCAAGATCCCCAGGAACGTAAGCGCTGACTAGCGCTTTCCAGACTCACGTAAAAGCTTGGAGTGATGTAGAGCGTGAGCAGTTGCGAGAACAACAATCCACCCACCACCGCGATCCCCAGAGGCTGGCGGGCCTCGCCCCCCGCTCCGTAGCCAAGCGCGATCGGTAAAGTGGCGAGGATCGCCGCTACCGTGGTCATCATGATCGGCCGGAAGCGAACCAGGCTTGCTTCGACGATCGCCTGCTCGGGCGCAAGCTGCTTTTCGCGCTGCAGGCTGAGTGCGAGATCGACCATCATGATGCCGTTTTTCTTGACCAGACCGACCAAAAGGATAACTCCCACAAAGCTGAAGATATCGAGCTCCTGCTCAAAGAACAACAGCGCGACCACCGCCCCAAACCCCGCCAAAGGCAATGCTGTGAGGATGGTCAGCGGGTGTCCGAGATGTTCGTAAAGAATAGCGAGGATCATGTAAATCACCAAAATGGTGATCGCCAAGAGGATCGGCAGCGCGTGCAGCGACTCCGCGAAAGTTTTGACGCTTCCGGCCGCTGTCGCGCTCACCCCTTGGGGCAGCGTTTCGCGGGCACGTTCCTGGATCGCTGAGACCGCGGCCCCGATCGAGCTGCCCGGTGCGAGGTTGAATGACAGAGTCACCGACGGCAGTTGCCCGTAATGTTCGATCGCGATCGGACCGGTACCGCTTTTAATTTCAGCAAGGCTGCTAAACGGTACCAGGCGGCTGTTTTCGCCCTGCACATAGAGCGCGTTGAGCGCGTCGATGTTCTGCTGGAAGGCCGGATCAAGTTGAATAAACACCGGATACTGGTCGTTAGCGCCGTAAACCGTACTGATCTCGCGCCCACCGAAAGCGGAATGGAGCGCGGTCTCGATCTGTTGCGGGCTGACGCCGAGGGAAGCCGCCCGGTCGCGCAGGATGTGTACCCGGACCTCTGGATTTCTCAGTTCCAGGCTGCTATTCACATCCTGAATCATGGGTAACGCTTGCAGCGAGCCCGCAAACGACTGGGCAGCCGAACGCAGGGTTCCCAGATCGGAGCCCAGCAATACCACCTGAAATTCCCCCGCGGCCGCGATAGGGCCGATGCGGATCGCCGCAGGATTTTGCAGCACCAGCTGGATCCCCTTCACGCCGCGGGTTGCTTGGCGCAGTTGCTGAATGACTTCATCGGCGGTGGCATCCCGGTCTTCAGCGGGCTTCAGGCGAACGGTGATGCGCCCGATATTACCCCCGCTCACGCCCCCGCTCCCCTGCCCGGCGGTGGACATCAGCGCTTCAACATTGGGATTAGCCCGCACCACCTCGCTGACCGCCAATTGCCTTCTCACCAGTTCCGGGAAAGGAATGCCCTCCGGTGCTCGCGTGTTTCCATGAATTACCCCGGTATCCTGGCGCGGGATGAATCCTTTCGGGACCACGGCGAACAGCCATCCGGTGAGCGCCAGGATCGCAGCCGATACCAAAAGCATAAAGCCGCGATGGCGCATGGCGAGATGGAGGCTCTTGCCATACAGCACCTTGGAGTGTTCGAACCGCGTCTCAAAAGCCCGGTAAAGGGGACCGTGTTCGTTGCTGGGCTTGAGAAACAAGCCGCACAACATGGGGGTGAGGCTGAGAGAAACGAGCCCCGAGATCAACACCGCAACGCCCACGGTGACCGCGAATTCGCTGAACAGGCGCCCGAGGATCCCGGCCATGAACAGGACCGGGATGAATACCGCAGCCAGCGAGAGTGTCATGGACACGACAGTGAAGCCGATCTCTCGTGTCGCATCAAGCGTCGCCGTCAAGCGGTCCTTGCCCATGTCCAAGTGCCGGCTGATGTTTTCCAGCACCACGATGGCGTCGTCCACCACGAAACCTACCGCCAGCGTTAACGCCATCAGCGACAGATTGTTCAGGCTGTAGCCCAGCAGATACATCACGGCGAAAGTTCCCAGTACCGAGGTAGGAAGAACAACAGCGGTGATGACAGTCGAAGAGAGATTGCCTAGGAAGGCCAGTATCACCCCGGTCACCAAGCTCATTGCCAGCACCAGGGTGAAATTAACGTCGTGGATGGACTGGCGGATGAATTCTGAACGATCGAACAGCACACGCAATTCGACCCCCGCGGGAAGCTGGGCACGGATCTCCGGAAACAGCTCCCGGATCCCATTCACCGTCTCCACGGTGTTGGCGCCGGGCTGGCGCTGTACGCCAAGAATGATAGAGCGTTGGCCATTGAACCAGCTCAAGGCTTTATCGTTCTCCACGCTATCCTCGGCGCGCCCGATGTCCTTTA
>Ga0187893_10003304_pt1 | contig 33092 bp, 29 predicted proteins | sample MA1701074metaG_FD_139574 | JGI IMG/M metagenome (GOLD analysis project Ga0187893, IMG submission 139574) | White microbial mat communities from a basaltic lava cave in the Kipuka Kanohina Cave System on the Island of Hawaii, USA - MA170107-4 metaG ...
CTCAAACGGGCCTTCGGCCCGAGAGCGGTTACGGCCTTGCGTTCAATCGCCACGCAGGCTCCCTGAAGGGGGTGATCTGCGGTCCGCGCGGCGGCCGAGTGAGGGAGACGCACTCCGTGGTGGTGGCCTTGCGTGTGGCAGGGCATCCGGCTCAAACGGGCCTTCGGCCCGAGAGCGGTTCCTGCCGCTTCTCTTCTTCCAGGTCCGGAAATGTCGGCCCCAGACCTCCAGACGCCGGAAGAAGCCGGTGGGCTCTTGAGTCTCCCCGAACCTCCGGTCGATGATAGAGCGTGTGGCTGTGTCATTTCCGGCCGCCGGGCCGGTCCATTAACGGATCGCATATGGTTTCGACGCTGAGTCCCTCCCTCGTGGTGCGGGCGGCTGGCGTTTTCCTTTCCGCAGTTCTTCTTTCCGGATGCAGCAGCGACGCTTTGTTCGGCGAGGGTCCTGGCGCCGAGGCGACCGTTACCACCCCGTCCGGAGTCCAATCCGGCCTCGTAACCATCTCCTACACGCTGGCCAGCAGCCGCGTCACGCAGAGCGACATCGCCGTCACCTACAGCGAGGATGGGACGTCGTTCCGGACCGCCAGCGCGGGCCCCGGCGGATCGGGCACGGAAAACCTGACCGTCAGTGCGACGGGCGTCTCGCATACCTTCGTCTGGGACTCCGGATCCGATCTCGACGGAGAGCGCATCGCCTCCATTACCTTACGGATCCGGCCCGACGATGGAACCAGCGACTCGACATCGGGGTTCTCGGTCCACAATTCTAGGTTCCTCGTCGCCGTGGAGAACAGGTCCATCGGGCGCGTCCGACTTTACAAGCTGGACGTCGTTGACGGCGACCTCGTCTTCGCCAGCCCCCACAACACGGGCGGGACGGACCCCTACGAAATCCTGTTCGACGATGGGTTTTACTTCGTTGCGCACGAGTCCTCGGACAATGTGGCCGTCTTCAAGCTGGATGAGGCGAATGAAACCCTCGTCTCCGCGGCGAACTCGCCTTTCGCGACCGACGGCTCGGGTTCGAAATACCTCGCCACGGACGGCAACCGGTTCTTCGTTTCGAACGTAGGGACCGGGACCATCACGGTCTTCGACTTCGACACGGCGGACGGGGAACTCACACTGAATCCGAATTCGGGCGTGGCAGTGGCCGGCTGTCGTTCCCTTGTGGCCCGCTCTGGGCACCTCTACGTCGCGTCCGAGACGGCCGGGAGCATCCGGATCTTCGACATCGCCGGCGACGGCGAACTGATCGAGAACGCCGCTTCCCCCGCGACGGGCGGAGGGCTGGCATCGCCGAGGGCGGTGGTCGTCGCTGGAACGAGGCTCTTCGCCGCCAACGCAACGAGCGCGAGCCTCGCGGGGTTCGTTTTTCTGGGAGACGGAAGCCTCACCACTCTCGCCGGCTCGCCTTTCTCGATCTCTAATCTGGGAGTCGAGCAACTCGCCCAAAACGGATCGAAGCTTTTCGCTGTGACGGGCAGCGGGCAGCGGTTCCTGTCGATGACCGTCGACGCGACGGGGACCGTGACCAAGGATTCGACGTCGCCCGAGATCCTCAGCGGCAGCGCATCCGGAGTCGTGAGCGGGGGAAGCATCGCCGTTACGGCGACGACGGCGTCCGAAGAGATCTACCTCTGGACGATCGACTCGGCGGGCGCCGTGGCGCCGGCGTCCCCGAGCCCGCGTGACTCGGGAGTGCAGATCCTGAGGATGGCGGCGTCGGACTAGCCCGACCCTACCGTTCCCGGTTCAGGCGGAGGATGAAAAGCTGCTTGCGAGCGTCGCCGATTCTCACGGACCGCTCGGCGTTCCCGTCCTGCAAGTACGGGGAGCGCTCATTCTCGCGCAGCCCCTTCACGATCTTGCCGTTTTCGACCTCGACGGCCTTCAGCGCGACCTTTGCGCTTCCATACCCCGTTCCGTCCCGCTTCAGTCTGAACTTGATCGGGACGCTGGCTGGGGTCCTCACGGGGTTGTCCGGGTCATCCCCCTGCAAGACGAGCTGGTCGTCGACGGAAATGATGCAGGTGACGGCTTCCTTCTTCGAATTGATGGCGCTGATATAAAACGTCTCCTGGCGCACCGTCGAGCAGCCGCAGAAGCCGGCGAGGCCGAAGAGGCAGGTCAATGAAACGAGATCCTTGCGCATGTCAGGAAGTGCCTCCCTCAATCGGAATCGAGCGTCCAGCTCTTCCGCTCGTGTGGGACTTCAACGAATTCATAGTACTGGAAAACCGGCTGGTAGCCATCCTTCACGAGCTGAAGGAGGACCCGCTGCTCCTCGTTGGAGGTGAAATTGAACCTGATGCTGCTGGGGCTGAGCCCCTTCTCCTCCCCGTCCACGTAGATCGTGGCTTGGGATGGCTTGGTGATGATCTCGAGGAGCTTCGTCCGCGCGCAACCCAGGCCCACCGCGACGAGGATGAAACTCAAGGCGACCGGGCGGCAAATAGCTTCAAGGAGTTTGTGGCTGCGCTTCATGGCTCCTTATTTCTTGATGGCATCCGAGATTTGACCCGGGAGGCGATCCAGACTGGTCCGGATGTCCTGAAGGGTCTTGATGACCTGCAGGTTATTCGGGGCCTCCTGGAGGAAGAAGGCCAGCTCCTCCGGAGATTCGACGCTCAAGACGATCCCCGTGGGCTGGAATCCCTCCTTCGCCAGCCGAAGCGTCACGAGTCGCTTCGGCTTGAAGGAGACCTTCAGTCTGTCCATGTCCGTCTGGCCCAGGCTCTCCCCCTCGACGTGAATCGTGGCGCCGGCAGGGAACGAGGTCACTTTGAACACCTTTTCCGTCTGTTTGCACCCGACCGCCGTCAAGAGAACTGCGGCCGTAACCACAACAATGCCGCCGGCCGACTGTCTCCGCTGGTTCATCCCAGGATCTCTCCGTTGCCGGCGGGTCGGGGTGGCGACCACGCCTTCGTTTCAGTGCGGCGCAGAACTCGAAGTGAATAGCACAGCGCTCCGAAAAGCTCAAACGGAAACTATAGTCCGCTTGAGCCCGACGCCACGGCAGGTATTATCGGCACAATGAATGAACGCCGGACTTGCAAGACGGTCTGCGCCCACGACTGCCCCGACGCGTGCTCGGTCCTCGTGACGGTCGAGGACGGCCGGGCGACGCGCTTCGCCGGCGACCCGGACCATCCGTTCACCCGCGGTTTCCTCTGCGGCAAGGTGAACGGGTATGAACGGGTGGTCTACTCTCCCGATCGCCTCCTCTATCCCCAGCGGCGCGTGGGGGCCAAAGGCGAGGCTCGCTTCGAGCGCATCGGCTGGGACGAAGCGATCGCCGAGATCGCCGGCAAGCTCCGCGACGTCCGCGCCCTCTGGGGGGGCGAGGCGATCCTCCAGTACTACTACGCTGGGACGATGGGCTACGTCCACCGCTACTCGGGCGACGCCCTCTTCAATCGGCTCGGTGCGACGCGGCTGCGCCAGAACATCTGCTATTACGGCGCCGACGCGGGCTACCACGCCGTCGTCGGGCCGGGCTACGGGACGGATCCTGAGGACATCGTCCACTCGGACCTGATCGTCGCCTGGAGCTGCAACGTAGTCACGACGCAGGTGCATCTCGTGCCGTTCATCGATGAAGCGAGAAAACGCGGCGCGCGGCTCGTCGCCATCGACCCGTATCGCAACCGCACGGCGGCCGCCGCGGACATGCACATCAAGGTGCGGCCGGGGAGCGATCCGGCCCTGGCGCTCGCCATGATCCACGTGATCGACCGTGAGGGGCTTATCGACCGTGCATTCATCCGCGAGCGGTCGGTGGGCTACGAACGGCTGGCGGCCGAGGTGCTGCCGGAATACTCGCCCGAGAGCGCCGCGGAGATCTGCGGCGTCGACGCGGAGGGGATCCGCAGCCTCGCGAGGGACTTCGCGCGGGCCCGCGCACCCGTGGCGAAGGTCGGGATCGCCGTCGGTCGCAGTGCCAACGGTGGAGCATCGATGCAGGCGATCTCTTGCCTTGCAGGCGCGGTCGGAGCCTTCGACAAGCTCGGCGGGGGTGTCCTCTACGACTCGGGCTGCGAGTTCAAGGTGAACCTGGACGCCGTGAAGCGCCCCGACTGGCTCGAGCGGCCGACCCGCATCCTGAACATGACCGACCTCGCGGCGGCGTTGACCGGATGGGACGACCCGCCGATCGGGTTCCTCTACGTCCACGGCTCAAACCCGATGGCCACTGCCCCACAATCCGCCCTCCTCGAGCGCGGCCTCGGACGCGAAGACCTCTTCACCGTCGTCCACGAGCGGTTCTTGACGGACACGGCGCGCTTCGCCGACATCGTCCTCCCCGCGCCGACGTGGGCCGAGACGGACGACCTCGTCAAGAGCTACGGCACGCTCTACCTCCAGATGGGGCGCGCGGCGATCCCCCCGCTCGGGGAGAGCCGGCCGAACCTCGAGGTGATCCAGGCGATCGGGCGCGCGCTCGGCTACGACGACCCGTGGTTCCACTCCTCGGTCGATGACCTCGCCCGCGGGCTCCTCGCGACCGACCATCCGAACTTCCGGGGGCTCGATCCGGAGAGAGTCCTCGCCGGCGAGACGACGCGGCTCAACCTCCCGCGCGGCGTTCCGGGCTTCCGCGGCGGGTTCAAGACGCCGTCGGGGAAGCTCGAGTTCTTCTCGAGCATCCTCGAGAGAGACGGGCTGCCGCCGATGCCCGGCTGGCGCGGCGACCCGTTCAACACGGACCCCGAGCGCTACCCGTTTCGCCTCATCACGCCGCCGGCTCACCATTTCCTCCACACGAGCTTCGGCGCGCTCGACGGGGCCCGAAGGCGGATGGGTGGCGAGCCGCGCGTCATGGTCCACCCGGACGATGCCGCTCGGCTCGGGATCGCCGACGGCGACGTTGTGGAGCTGCAGAACGACCTCGCCGCCTGCCGGTCGCTCGCGCAGGTGACGGACGCGGTCCAGCCAGGCGTCCTCGTGGCCGAGGGCGTCTGGTGGCCCGAGCACAGCCGCGAGGGCCGCGGGATCAACGCCCTCACTAGCTCGCGCCAGACCGACATCGGAGGCGGATCGACGTTCCACGACAACCGCGTGGCGATTCGCAGGGCGGAGTAGCTCGCAGGCCTCATCGGCAGCTTGCACCCTGGCGAACGAGCGGGGGGCGAGCGAGAATGTTTTCATGGATTCGGGGATGCGAGGAATTCTCGGACTCGGCCCGGGAAGACTCCCTTCGCACGGGGATTCGATCGGCCTCCCTGCGCAGTATGAAGTCTGGACATGGGCCGACCCCTACGCGGCGATCCTCCGCTTCGGCGGCTGGACCATCGACGACATCGCCTCCGACCGATCCGTCGCGGCGTGGGTCCGCTTCCTCTGGAAGCTCTTCAAGGAATCCGAGCGGTTCGCTCGCCAACACGAGGAGGAGAACCGGATCGAGGCGGAGCTGCGTTGGCGCGAGGAGGGACTTCCCGTCCCCTGTCCCATCTGCGAATCGAAGGCGCCTTGCTCCTGCCGGGTTCTGACGAAGAGGCTTGTTCCGCCTCTTCCGTTCCTCGGATTCGATGGAGGATCACGCCTCCGGGATATCGGAGTCAGCTACGGCGTTGTGACTCTGATCTCCAACCGGTCCACGATCATCTGATGCCGCCGGGGTTGACGGCTTACTTCGCGCCTCCTGACGCCGGCCCCTCGCGCCAGATGCGGGCGCGGAAGTCTCCGAGCCAGGGCCAGAGCGTGCGCTCGCTCAGGTCGATCTCCGCCGTGATGACCTCCGGGTCGCTCTTCGCCTCGGCGAGAGGCTTCCCCGTCCTGTCGTAGATCGCGGTCTTGAAGTCGTAGCCGCTCGCGACGAGATAGACCTGATTCTCGATCGCCCTCGCGCGCGCGAGCGTCTCATTTCCGCCCCAGATCGGAAGCAGGATCAACTCCGCGCCGCGGTGCGAAAGCTCGCGCGCCACTTCGGGGAAGTGGACGTCCCAGCAGATCATCATGCCGACGCGGCCTGCCCTGGTGTCGAAGACCGGATACTCCTCGCCGGGAGTGATGCCGCCGTCGATCTCCTCGCGGGGGAGACAGACCTTTCGATACTTACCGAGGAGCCTCCCATCCGGCCCGAGGAGAACACTGACGTTATAGACGGCGCTACCGTCCCTTTCGTAGATTCCCGCCGCTACGTGGAGCTTGTTTTTCGCCGCCGCGGCCCCGAGGACCTCCGTCGAGGGGCCCGGGACGGCCTCAGCGACGTCGGCGTATTTTTTTCCGGTGCCGGCGACGGTGATCCCCTCGGGGAGGCAGACGATGTCGGCCCCCTGGTGCGCCGCGTCCTCGATGAGGGCCGCGAATTTCTCGAGGTTGGCCCGAACCGTCGGCCCACGCGGCCGATGGTTGACCGCGGCGAGGCGGACGGCCCGCTTCGCCGGCTTTTGCGTCTCCCGAAGCCCCGCGCCGCGCCAGACGACCTCGCCGTGCGCCGTCCAGCGCAGATGCAGCTCAATCCGGGCCTTCGCGGCGCCCGCGGGGGCCTCGTAGACGGCGCCGGCGGCCCTCGGGCCCTCCGCGCGAGCCTCGGGGAGCGTCGAGGGGTACTCGGGCTGGCCGACCTGCTCGCCGGCGGCGTTCTGGAAGACGACTCGCGCAAGGACGCTGCGCTCGAGCGATTCGACCCCCTTGGCGAGGAACGCCGCGCGGAAATCATAGAATTTCCCCGGCTCTACCGGCACGGTCCGCATCCAGCGGCCATCGACGGCTTCGCTCCCGCGCCCGGCGAGCCCGAGGCCGTAGTCAACCGTTCCGCCGGTCGCATCGAAGGACTTCTCCACCCAGAAGCGGGGCGCGATCTCTTCGCGCACGGAGAAGCTCCGCCAGCCGTCGGGGGCTTCCGTGCTTCCCTCGGCAGCGCCGCGAAGGGTTGGGGAAGAGACGAGGAGCAGGAGGATGGAGAGGACAGCCTTGCGTTCGGACGAGTGAAGCATCGTGGGTCTCCTTCAACTCAAACTTGACCAATCAAGATCCCCGGATCCCCGCCCGCGTGCAAGAGAGGAACCCGATCGGCAGTTCGGTCCCCCCATCCACCGCCAGCCGCGCCAGGATTTCTCCCAAAACGCTCGTGAACTTGAACCCGTGGCCCGAGAGGCCGGCGGCGAAGGCCACCTGCGGGTGCGCGGGGTGTCGGTCGACGATGAAGTGCTCGTCGCGGCTCATCGTGTAGAGGCAGACGGCGTGGCGGAGGCACTCGCCCGCCGAGACGCCAGGCATGTGCCGCCGGAGGAACTCCGCGACGGGCCGGAGGTCCGCGGGGCGCAGCGAGCGGTCCACGGCGAGCGGATCGGCGACGCTCTCGCCTCCCGTATGCTCAGCCACTTTGATCTCTCCGCCGCCGACCTCGGGGAAGCCGTAGAAGAGGCCCGCCGGCGTTTCGAAGAAGAAACCGGGACCGCCATCCGCCTCGCGATACTGAGCCGTCGCCGTTCGGAACCAGAGGAGGGGCTTGCGGCGCACCTCGAGACGGATCCCAAGGTCCTGGAGGAGACCGCCGGCCCACGCGCCGGCTGCGATGATCAGCCGCGCGGCGCGGTAGGTGCCGCGGTCGGTCTCGACGGCGACGCTCGATCGCTCGCCGGAGCCTTCGACTCGCCACCGGAGGCCCGTCTCCCCTGCGGCGAGCTTGGCGCCGAACCGGACCGCCTCCTCGGCGTGGGCGCGGACGCAGTCCTCGACCCGAAGATACCCGGCGCGCCTCTCGAAGACGGCCGCCATGCCCTCGGGGATCCGGAAGCCCGGGAAGCGGCGCTCGGCCTCGCGCCGGTCGAGCGGTTCGACATCGAGCGAGTGCCGCCGCGCGCTCTCGAGGACTCCCGGAACGACGGCCCCGCCGGGCGGCCCGACCTCGAGGAGGCCCGTCTGGTGGTAGAGCTTCCGCCCGCACCGCTCCTCCAGCTCTCCCCAGAGCTCGTAGGAGCGGCGCAGGAGGGGGACGTAGTCGGGATGTTCGAAGTAGGCGAGACGGATGATCCGCGTCTCGCCGTGCGAGCTGCCGCGGTCGTGGCCCGGCGGGAACCGGTCGATCCCCACCGCCCGTGCGCCAAGCCGCGCGAGGTGGTTCAGCGCGGCGCTCCCGACCCCGCCGGTGCCGAGGACGATGCAGTCGAGGACGGCCATGGCGGGTCATTGTGCCCGGGGAGAGACGGCGGAGCCACAATCCCCCCTCGTTCCACTTGAGGGAAACCTTACTTGCGTTTCTCTTCGCGGCGGAGGTTCTCGAGCCGCTCGACGTCCGCGAGGTCCTGAAGACGGCCCGAGGCCTTCTTGTTCGCAATCAAATGGCGCCTGGACAAGACAGGCACTTTTTCGCCGGAGAACTTGGCCTCGAATCGATCGCGCCACGCCTCCGCGAAGTCCACCCCGTTGATGGCTGTGATCACGTCGATCCGGACAGGCTCCACTCCGATCTGAAAGATCGTGCCCGGCTGGGCGAGATCCCGCTCCGTGAGGTCGTGGAGCGGCGCTCCGAACGAAGCGAGCGCCTGGAAGGCTCTCCTGGCGTTCTCCGTCTCGGGACGAACCCAGACATCCAGATCCTTCGTCGCCCGAACGTGGCCGTGGGCGGCCAATGCGTGAGCGCCGACAACCAGATACTCAACGCCGTGGGCGTTGAACTCGACCAACAGATCTCTGAAGTCGCGGTTCACCCGACTCCCCACCAAACCAGCCGTAGCAGCTCTTCGTCAAGGTCCAGACGGCGCTCATCCTCTCCTCGGGCGTGGAGTCCAGCCAGTCGTCGTTGGGCGGCACAGGGTCGCCGGGCCGGATCACGCGGGATGTGGCCCCTCTTCGGCTCTTGCTTCGACTCCGGCTCTGACTCTCGCTCTGACTCTCGGCCGCGGACACGAGCGCAGTATAACACGCCGCGGTTGGACGCGTCGCGGCCGCCGGTTGCACAGGTTCCGGCTGCGGCTGCGGACGCGGCTCCGGTTGCCGTTGCGGCTACGGACTGCGGCTGCGGATGCGGAACCGGACCGCGGCCGCGGTCGCCGAGGCGCACTCCTCCGCCTCTCCGAACTCCTGCGGTGCTCCGCACGCTCGACATCCCCTCCTGAGCCGATTACAAAGGGTTCATGGTGCGAAGGAGGAGTTTCTCGCTGCCTCCGGGATATTCCGGGCGCGACGCGACAAGCTACGCCGCGTTTCGGGATGCGCTTGCCGCATCGGGCTGCACGCTCTGCCCCCTCTGCGAGGGGCGCAAGCACATCGTCGTCGACCGCGGCTCCCCGGATGCCCGAGTGATGGCAATCGGCGAGGGGCCGGGGGCGGAGGAGGACCGGGCCGGCCGCGCATTCGTCGGCCGCGCGGGCCGCCTCCTCGACTCCATGCTCGAAGAGGCGGATATCGACCCCGAGCGCGACGTCCTCATCGCGAACGTGGTGAAGTGCCGGCCGCCGAAAAACCGCCGGCCGACGGATGCGGAGGCCCACTCGTGCCTCCCCTTCCTCCGCCGCCAGATCGAGCTGGTCCGGCCACGCGTTCTGGTCCTCCTGGGGGCCACCGCGGTCCGCCACCTGCTTCCGGGCGAAGGGACCGGGCCGCTCGCGCGGCGGGTCGGGAAGTTCTTCGTCCGGCCGGAGTACCCCGGCATCGAGCTGATGGCTCTCTTCCATCCGGCCTTCATTCTGCGCGACCCGCGACGCCGCCCCGAGGTCGTCCGCCACTTGAAGGAGCTTCGCCGGCGGTTGAGCGAGATAGTCCGCACCGAGATTCCCCTCAATTGACTCGCTGACCGCATGTCCCCTCCTCAACATCCGGACAGGTCGGCGCGCGCGGACGAGCTGGAGCGGCTCATCCGCCGCCACCGGGAGCTGTACTACAACCGCCAGCCGGAGATCCCCGACGCGGAGTTCGACAAGCTCGTCGACGAGCTGGAGGTGCTCCGCCCGGAGAGCCCCGTTCTCGCCGAGGTCGGCGCGGCGGTCCCCGAGGGCGCCGAGCTGCCGGCGAAGCGCCACAAGATCCCCATGGGCTCCCTCGACAAGGTGCCTGAGGACCGGCTGGAGCAGTGGGCCGCCAAGGCCGGCCCACTCTTCGTCGTCCTCGAGAAGCTCGACGGGATCAGCATGGAGTTCGAGTACGAGAACGGGCAGCTCGTCGATGCCATCACGCGCGGTGATGGCCTCGTCGGCGAAGTCGTCACCTTCAACGCGCTCTACTGCCAGAACGTCGTCCAGCGGTTGCCTCTGCCGTTCACCGGGAGCGTCCGCGGCGAGGTGATCTGTCGCCGCAGCGTCTTCCGGGAGCACTTCGCCTCGCGCGATTTCGCCAACCCGCGAAACACCGTGAGCGGCACCGTGAGGAAGAAATACGACGACGATAAGCTCGACCGCCCCCGCACGCTCAACCGGCTGTTCGAGGTCCACTACTACGACCTCATCGGGGACGGGGCTGAGTTCGCGACGGAGCGGAGGAAGCTGGAGTTCATCCGCGAGGTGCTCAAGCTCCGCCTGGCGGAGGTCGCGTTCGATCAAGACCTCGCCGGCGTGCGGCACATCTACCGGGAGTACCTGGGCGAGAACGGCCAAGGGCGGCGCCGCGAGCTCGACTACGACATCGACGGCCTCGTCGTGCGCGCCGACTCGATCGAGCGACAGCGCGAGCTGGGGGAGATCAACGGCCGCCCGCGCTACGCGATGGCCTACAAGTTCCCTTCGGAGGCGAAGGAGACGATCCTGCGCGAGATCCACTGGTCGCTCGGCGTCGGCGGCCGCGTGACGCCCGTCGCGCGGCTCGAGCCCGTCGAGGTGGCCGGCGTGACCGTGTCCAACGCCACGCTCCACAACATCGAGTACGTGCGCGGGCTCGGCGTGCGGCCCGGCGACCGCGTGCTCGTCGAGCGCGCTGGTGACGTCATTCCGCAGGTGCTCGGCGTCGTCGAGTCGCGAGGAGGTTCCGAGCCGCTACCGCCGGCCGAATGCCCGAGGTGCGGCCGGCCGCTCCTGGCCGAGGGGAAGTACTTCCGCTGCCCGAACCCCGAGTGTGCCGGGAAGGTCTACGGCGACCTCATGCGCTGGGTCGGGGAGATGGAGATCGACGCGCTGGGCGAGAAGTGGGTGGCGAAGCTCATCGAGGCCGAGCTGATCCAGGACCCGGCGGACCTCTACCGCCTCCGGATGGAAGACGTGCGCGACGTCGTCCTCAAGCCCGAGGCCGATCGGGAGGGGAAGCGCCCCGAGGAGAGCAAGCTCGCCGAGAAGATCGTCCGGAACATCGCCGAGACGCGCGAGCCTCCGCTCGACCGGTTCCTCGCGGCCCTCAACATCCCCGAATTCTCCCGCCAGCGCGCTCAGATGTTCATCGACGCGGGCCACGAGACTCTGGAGAAGATCCAGGCGCTCACGCCGGAGGCGATCGTGCTCGTCAAGGGCTTCAAGGAAGCCCTCGCCAAGAAGATCGCGGCTGGGATCACTGCGCGCCGCGATCGCATCGCCTCGCTCCTCGCCGCCGGAGTGCGCCCGCAAGCGGGAACGCCCCGGACGGCCATGGAGGGGCCGCTCTCGGGCATGACCTTCTGCTTCACGGGCGCCGTCAAGACGACGAACCCCGCGACGGGAAAGCGATGGACCCGAAAGGAGATGCAAGCCCTCGTCGAGGAGCGGGGCGGCCGGAACGTCACCGACGTCACCGCAGGGCTCGACTACCTCGTCATGGCGGATCCCGACTCGAAGTCGTCGAAGGCAGAGAAGGCGCGCACGCTCGGGACGAAAGTCCTGGGAGAGGAGGAGTTCTTCGCCCTCATCACAGAAGCTCGGTGATGACTTCCCCGCCATCGACGGCCGTCACCGGGCGGCCCGAGTGGTTGAGAAACGTCGTCTGCGGGTCGATCCCGAGGACGTGATAGATCGTGGCGTGGATGTCCGCCGGCCGCACGGGGCGGTCGCGCGGCTCCTCGCCGAGACGGTCCGTGGAGCCGACGATGCGGCCTCCCTTCACGCCGCCGCCGCCGAGGACGCAGAACATCGCGTTCCCCCAGTGGTCGCGGCCGGGAGTCCCCTGTCCGCTCCCGTCGTTCATGCGCGGCGTGCGGCTGAACTCGCCGCAGATGACGACGAGGACACGCTCGAGGAGCCCGCGCGAGTCGAGGTCCTGGAAGAGGCCCGCGACGGCGCTGTCGACGCGCGGCAAGATGCTCTCCATTCCTTTCTTCAGATCCCAGTGGTGATCCCAGCCGCCGAGGTGCACCGTGACGAACGTCGAGCCTGCCTCGACGAGCCGGCGGGCGAGGAGCGTGCTCTGTCCCCACGAATTTCGCCCGTAGAGGTCGCGCACCCGCGGATCCTCGCGGGAGATGTCGAACGCGCGGCGGGCCTCGGGGCCCGAGACCATCGCGTAGGCTTCCTGATCGAACCGGTCCATCGCCTCGAACGAATTCGAACGGTCGACCTCGCGGCGCATGTGGTCGAGCGAGGCGAGAAGGTGCCTGCGGTTGTCGAGGCGCGAGACGGTCAATCCCGAGAGGAGGTTCAGGTTCTTCACGCTGAAGCCGGAGCTGTTCGGGTCGCCCTCGGTCTCGAACGGGTTGTACTGATGGCCGAGGTAGTTCGCGCCGAAGTAGCCGGGCCGGAGGCCGATGCTCGCCGCATAGGGGAGGCCCACGTAGGCCGGGATCCCCGCGTGGCCCGATCCTCGCACGCGCGCGGCGATCGAGCCGATCGAGGGGTACTTGCCCGACGTGTCGCCGCCGTTGGCCCCGTCGCGGCTCGTCAGCATGTAGTGCGCCCCCGTGAAGTGGTCCCCCGAGCCGTGATGGAGCGAGCGGACGATCGAGAACTTGTCCGCCACGCGCGCCTGGCGCGGAAACAGCTCGCTGATCTCCATGCCGGGGACGTTCGTGCGGATCGGCTTCCAGATGCCGCGGTATTCGGGCGGCGCCTCGGGCTTCAGGTCGTAGAGGTCCATGTGGCTCGGGCCGCCGTCCATCCAGATCAGGATGACCGCGGTGTCCTTGCGCTCGACGCCCGCGGCCGTGGAGGCCTCCTTCGCGCGCAGGATCGTGGGGAGGCCGGCCATCCCCATGCCCGCCACGCCGATCTTGACGAAGTCGCGGCGGCTGAGGCCGTCGCAGTACCTCCGAGTCCCACCCGCGTCGATCCGGAGCATCAGAACCTCCTTCACAAGATCATAGCGTCCGCGCCCGGCGCGCAGGGCGCGGCAGAAGTGCGGGGGATTGTAGTTCGGCTGCCGGGCGAGGGGCAATGGGGTAGGCCCAGCTCGATGTCCTTTGTCTCATGGAGAAGAGACGTCAACCATAGAGGACTCAGAGGACACAGCGCGGGCGTGCCCTCAACCCAAACGACGGACGGACGTTAACCACTGAGGACACGGAGGACACAGAGGTTCACAGAGGAGCGGCTTTACAGGCCGAGGGTGCGTCGAGCCTTCTGAAGATCATTGCGCGCGGCGACGAAACTGAGGTTTCGTAGTACAGTATGAACTCCGCCATCGTCGGAGAAGGAAAGCATGAAGAAGCAAAACCAGTTTCCGGCCGGATGGGACGAGGCCCGTGTCCGTCGCGTCCTTGACGGCTACGAGGCGCAAGGAAATGAGGCGGCGATCGCGGAAGACGAAGCTTCGTTCGAAGCAACGACTCACACGGCCATGGAAGTCCCGGTCGAACTCGTGCCGGCGGTCCGGGAACTCCTTGCCAAGCACAAGAAGGGCGCCTGAGAGTTACTCCTAACGCTGCTGCTCCAAGGGAAAGTACTTCAGGGCCGAGCATGAGTTCATTCAGGGAGTCTACGTCCAAAGCGCGACGTCTTGCGCCGCAGTAGGTGCGAGGGGTCTAATCCACATCCCTCGAACTCATGGAAGTTGAATTCTCACGATGCTGAACGCTACCCAGGCCCTTGATCGTCTCCGCGAGGGGAACCGGCGGTTCGCTTCGAACCGGTCGGTCGCGTCGTTCATCTCGAACCCGGCGCGCCGCGCCGAGCTTCTCGCCGGCCAGGAGCCGTTCGCGATCATCCTCGGTTGCTCGGACTCGCGCGTCCCCGCCGAGCTGGTCTTCGACCAGGGCTTCGGCGACCTCTTTGTCATCCGGGTGGCCGGAAACATCGTCGCCCCGTCTCAGGTCGGCAGCGTGGAATTCGCGGCGTCGCGTTTCGGCACCCGGCTCGTGGTCGTCATGGGCCACTCGCAGTGCGGTGCCGTCATCGCGACGCTGGAAGAGCTGCAGGGGAGGGCGATGAACTCGTCGCGGAGCCTGCGGTCGATCGTGGACCGCGTCCGGCCGTCCGTGGAGCCGCTCTTCGCATCCCGCCGGGGAGGCGACCCGGATGCGCTGCTCCACGACGCGGTTCGGGCCAACGTCCGCGCTTCGGCGTACCACCTGCGGCACGGATCGGAGATTCTCGAGCAGCTCATTCTGAACGAAGGGCTGGTCGTGGTCGGAGCGGAGTATTCCCTGGAGACGGGCATCGTGGATTTCTTCGACGGCGTTCCTCATGGCGGCTGATCAGCGACCGCAGGGCCGTTCCATGATCATCGCTCTCGCTTCGCCTCGGATCGCCTCCACGCTCGAGGATGGCCTGGAGAGGATCCGGCGGCTCCTGTCCGAGGCTTCGGCGCAGGGCGCGGAGATTGCGTGCTTCCCGGAGGCCTATCTCCCGGGGCTTCGGGGACAGGACTTCGAGGTGCCGCCCTTCGATCGAGCGCAAGAGGACCGAGTGCTCCGGACCGTGGCGGCGTGGGTCCGTGAATATCGCGTCGCCGCCATCCTCGGGATGGAGCGGCTCACGGACGCGGGCCGTCAGATCGCGGCCCACGTTTTTGACGCGCAGGGCCGGAACCTTGGCTGCCAGACCAAGAACCAGATCGCACCGAGCGAAGACCCGTTCTACGTGCCCGGGAGCACGCGGCGGCTTTTCGAGGTCAACGGGGTCAAGTTCGGGGTGGCGATCTGCCACGAAGGCTGGCGCTATCCCGAGACGGTGCGCTGGGCCGCCGTGCGGGGCGCCAAGATCGTCTTTCATCCCCAGCACACGGGAAGCGACCGGGAGGGCGTCCGCCTGACCGAGTGGGGCACGGCGAGCGCGCCTTACTACGAGAAGGCGATGATGATGCGCAGCATCGAGAACACGATCTACTTCGCCAGCGTCAACTACGCGATGCGCTTCCAGGAATCGGCGACGAGCCTCATCGAACCGTCCGGCCGGTGCCAGGCGTACGTGCCGTATGGAGAGGATGGCGTCCTGGTGCAGGAGATCGACGTCGAGGAAGCGACCGGGCTGCTCGCGGCTCGCTATTCACCGGAGAGGATGGGAACCGAAGAGGAGTCTTGAATGCTCGACAAACCGAAGATCGTACAGACCGAGGCACAGCTCACCGCCGTCATCCGATTGACCATTCCGCGCTCGGAGATCCGGAAGGTGATGGGGCCGGCCATGGGCGAGGTGATGGCCGCCGTGGCCGCGCAGGGCATCGCGCCGGCGGGGCCGATGTTCTCGTACCATTTCCGGATCGACCCCGACACGTTCGATTTTGAGGTCGGCGTGCCCGTCAAGAAACCGGTCTCCCCGGCCGGCCGCGTGAAACCGGGCGAGCTGCGCGCCGCAAAGGTGGCGCGGACGGTCTACCACGGGTCGTACGAGGGGCTCGGCGCCGCGTGGGGCGAATTCGGCGCCTGGATCGCCGCCCAAAAACTCACACCGACCGAGAACCTCTGGGAGTGCTACCTCGCCGGCCCCGAGTCGAGCCCCGATCCTGCAACGTGGCGCACGGAGCTGAGCCGGCCGCTGGTGGGGTAGGGGGGAGGGTGCGGGACAGCGGCGTACACGCTTCGGGGATGGAGGAAGGGAACCGCAGAGGACGCGGAGGACGCAGAGGAACGCAGAGGGGTTGATCCGGCCGCTGCGGTGAGAGTGAGAAGCGAAGGTTTGTTTGTAAGGAGGTGTTGAGCTTCGCCCCCACTGGCTTGCGCAGGCCGTGGGGACGGATGTCTAATCCTCGGAAGGCCTGACGAATCTGAGGAACGACCGATGGGCATTGTCGAAGATCTCTCGCGATTGGACGAAGTGCATCGGACAGGCGTCCTGACGGAATCAGAGTTCTCAATGGCGAAGGCACATCTGCTCGGTGCAGCACCTCAACCGGAGGAATCACCGACTTCACCGGAATGTGCACCCGCAGCAGATTCAAGCGAAACGAAAGTCCTCGAGAGAATCCGATGGCCCTTGGAAGCCAAAATCCTCATCGGCTTTCTTGTCATTCTCGTTTTAGCACTCCTTGCACCTCTTGCGTACGATGCCTTCGAGAGGGCGCTCTTCAGAAACATCCGGTGGGACTCTCAATGAGCACTGCCTTTTTGCCTGACCACGCGCTTCAGCGGACGCCGGCCGCCGTGGGATCGACCTGGCTTGTGTGCGATCCGGCCCCGCTGAGTCTGGGCTCGTCAGCCCACTGAGTATCTATGCGCCCACAACCCCTCATCTGCGTCCACGACGTCGAGGCGACGAGTCGCTGGTTTCAGCGTCTGCTGGGCTGCCGGAGCGCGCACGGCGGAACCGAGTATGAGCGGCTCGAATCGCAGGGTAGGCTCGTCCTTCAGTTGCACCGATGGGACGTGGAACACCACCACGGTTCGATTGGCGATGCCGACCTCAAGCCCTATGGAAACGGCGTTCTTCTCTGGTTTGAACTCGATGACTTCGACTCGGCAGTCGCTCGCGCCAAGGAGTTGAAGGCTGAGATCCTCAAGCCGCGCCATCGGAATCCTCCCGACGGCGACGGCGGTCCAAATCACTGGGAGTGCTGGCTGCGCGATCCGAACGGCTACACGGTCGTTCTCTCGAGCCCGGACGGATCGGCGGATGGGAGCTGGAAACCCTGACCTACCCCGCCGCCGATTTCCGCCTTTCCTTCTTCAGCTCCTCCCACCACCTCTGGGACGCCTTGATCGCGTCGCGGCGGCCTTCTTCGTCGCCGGGGGCGAATTCGAGCGGCAGCCCCGTCAGGGCGCGGAGGACCTCTCCCGCGTCGGCCTGAAGCTCGCTCTTTTCGCTCTTGAGACGGTGGATGAGGAACGGGACCGCCTCGGTGAGCCGCAAGTCCGCCAGCACTTCGCCCATCTCTCCCATGTCGTGGAGCGGGCGCGCCTCTTGTTCCTTGAGGAGCGTGATGAGGAACTTGCGCTGCTCGTCGTCGCCTCCCTTGAGGAGCGCCTGAGCGGCCCAGACGCGCGCGCCGACGTCCTCCGCCTCGAGGGCCTTGCGCAGCGGTTCCGCTCGGCTGTCATCGGCCGGGACTCCGATCCTGCCGAGGGACCTGAGGGCGGCCGAGCGCACCTCCGGATCCTCGTCATCAAGAAGGGCGAGGAGAGTGTCGATCGCTTCCGCGTTCTTGAATGTGCCCAGCGCCTCCGCGACGTGCTTGCGCTTGCGCACGGCGGGAAGGCGATGGAGATCCGCCAGGCGGCGGAAGCCTTCCGCGCCGGCGTGCCCCAACCGCCGCAGGTAGACCTGGGAGCCGAGAGGAAATTCCTCCGGGCGCTTCTCGAAGAGGTCCGCGAGAACTTCGAGCAGCTCCGGGCATACGTTGTCCTCGAGGAGAAGCTCCGCGTTCTGCCACGAAGTGCTTCCGGGCACCTCGCCGCACTCCTCGATCTCCCAGATGGCCGCCTCGGCCGGCTTGGGGACCTGCCGGGGCCATTCGTACTTCTTGATGAAGTTCAAGGCCTTGATGTAGGTCGGCTTCCAAGGATTGAGTGGGCGGCGCTTTTCGAGGCCGAGGATCGGGATCTCCGGGCCGCCGGCGAGCGAGAGGGTCGGCCGCGGCGCGAAAAAGCGGCCCGGCTCGAGGATGCGCAGCCGAAGCTCGCCGGGTTTCGCTCGGAAAGGCCCCTCGGCCTCCCGCTCGGCGGGCGCGTGCCACCGGACGAACCTCCAGCCCTTCTTGTTGTAGTACGTCTCCCACTTGTCGTCCGAGCGGCCCAGCAGCTCGTGGTGGGCGGCCGCCGGCGCTTCGCGGCTCGGAGAAAACCAGAACTGGACGTCCGCGAACGGAAAGTCGGGGATGTAAGCGACGGCGAGCGTCGCGAGCCCGAGCGGCATCACTCGAAGGCCGTGATAGGTCGCGGAATCGCCCCCTCGAGCCTCCTTCGCGGCGGCGTCGGTTCCTGAGCTGGGAGATTGCATGGGCCAGGAGCCTAGCACGGGGGTCGGGCCCTGTCAACGCAACCGGTGTGCTCGACGAGGGTCAGTTCCTACTGGAAGCTGGGTGGAGTGTTCGTCTAAGATCCGTGCGTCCCGCCGGAAAGGAACGAGATGTTCGCTGTCCCCAAGAACTCGAATCGATGGCCCCTTGGCTTCGTGCTGATGGCGTTGGCGGTCCTCGCGCCCGCTCGCGGCGAGGATCCGCCCAAAAAGCCGGATTCCGCCGGTCCGCCCCCGCCGGTGCAACTGTCCGCTCGGGAAGATCACAAGAGGCTGATGGACCTCCTCAACATCAAGGAGATCCGCAGGGGGGCGAACGGAAGCGACCGCTCGGCCCCGAACGCGGCCAACTACGACGAGGCCAAGGCGACGCCCTATCCGAACCTTCCCGATCCGCTCGTCCTCAAAAACGGACAGAAGGTCGCTACGGCGGAGGTGTGGAAGAATCAGCGTCGCGCGGAGATCGTGGAGGACTTCGACCGGGAGATCTACGGCCGAGTGCCCAAGGAGACCCCGAAGGTGACGTGGGAGGTGACCGCCACGAAGAATCAGGCGACCGGCGATGTGGCGGTCGTGACGAAGCAGCTCGTGGGCCACGTCGACAATTCGGCGTACTCGGCGGTCGCGGTCGACATCCAACTAACTTTGACCACTCCGGCCGGGGCGAGCGGTCCGGTGCCCGTGATGATGGAGTTCGGCTTTGGCGGTTTCGGCGGCGGCCGGGGGCCCGCACCTCGACCCGGCGGCGGGCCGAGCTGGCAAGAGCAGGTCCTCACCAAAGGCTGGGGGTACGCCATCATCACCCCGAACAGCATCCAGGCCGACAGCGGCGGCGGCCTGACGAAGGGCATCATCGGCCTCGTCAACAAGGGCCAGCCGCGCAAGGTCGACGATTGGGGCGCGCTCCGGGCCTGGGCGTGGGGCGCCAGCCGCGCCCTGGATTACATGGAGACCGATCCATCGGTCGACGCCAAGCAGGTCGGCATCGAGGGGCTCTCGCGCTATGGAAAGGCCGCGATCGTCGCGATGGCCTATGACGAGCGCTTCGCCATCGCCTTCGTCGGCTCCTCCGGCGCGGGGGGCGTCAAGCTCCACCGCAGAAATTTCGGCGAGCTGGTGGAGAACGTCGCCGGCTCGGGCGAGTACCACTGGATGGCCGGCAACTACATCAAGTACGCCGGCCCGCTGACCGCGAACGACCTGCCCGTGGATTCCCACGAGCTCGTCGCGCTCTGCGCGCCGCGGCCCGTGTTCATCAGCTCGGGCTCCATGAACGGAGACGCCTGGGTGGACGCCAAGGGGATGTTCCTCGCCGGCGCCGGCGCCGGCCCGGTGTACAAGCTCCTCGGAAAGAAGGACCTCGGCACCGCGGAGTTCCCTGCGATCGAGGCCGCCCTCATCGACGGGGACGTCGCCTTCCGCCAGCACTCGGGCGGCCACACGACCGGCCCGAACTGGCCGACGTTCCTGAAGTTCGCCGATCGTTACATCAAGGGTCCGTCCAGGAAAGGTCCGCCGGCCGGCGGCACAGAAAACCGATAGCGGCAATCGATAGCGGCGGCGGTTCCCTACCCGTTGACTGCCCGGTCGGTTCCTGGAATCATGTGCGGTCTTCCGGAGAGAAAAGTACCGATACGGATTCCCATCCGATTGCGGGGTCTGCCCGCATCTTTCTAAGGAGACACATTCCATGCCCCAGAGACCTTTGAACGTCGGCCTCATCGGTGGCGGCGGCGGCGCTTTCATCGTCCAGCCGCACCAGAAAGCGATCCATTTCGACGGCACCCGGCGCGTCGTCGCCGCGGCTTTGCATCCCGACCCGGCCGTCGCGATGCGCGAGGCGGAGAACTGGGCGTATCCGATCCGCGGTTACAAGAGCTACGACGAGATGATTGCGATCGAGTCGAAGAAACCGGCCGGGGAGAGACTCGACTACGCGCTCATCGTCACGCCGAACCACGTCCACTACGACCCGGCCAAGAAGTGCATCCAGGCGGGGATCCCGGTCTTCTGCGAGAAGCCGCTCACTGTCAACCTCCAGGAGGCCGACGACCTCGTCTCGTTGGTGCGCAAGCACAACGTCCCGTTCGGCGTGGCCCACACGTACCTCGGCCACTGGACGAGCCGGCTGGCGCGCCACATCGTCAGGAGCGGCCTCCTCGGCGAGGTGCGCTGGGTCGATGCCTACTACCTCCAGGGGTGGCTCTTCGAGCGCACGGAGGACAAAGGCGTCATGCAGGCCGAATGGCGCGTCGATCCCAAGCGCGCGGGCGCGAGCGGCTGCGGCGGCGACATCGGCACACACGCCCTCATGCAGCTCCGCTTCGTGACCGGGCTCGAGGTGACGCGCGTCATGGGGCACCTCGAGACCTTCATCCCGAACCGAAAGCTCGACGACCACTTCACGGTCTACGTCCAGCTCTCCAGCGGCGGGCGCGGGCTCGTGCGGGCCACGCAGATCGCCATCGGCCACAAGAACGACCTCGGCATCGAGGTCAACGGCACCAAGGGGACCTTGCGCTGGGTCCAGGAGGACCCCGAGAGGCTCACGATCAACGTCCCGGGCAAGCCGGACCTCGTCTACTGGCGCGGAGCGGTCTCCGCCAACGACGGCTTCCTCAAGGACCTCCCCGCGGACCTCATGGCGGAGCCGACGATCCCCTCGGGCCACCCGGAGGCCTTCCACGACGCTTTCGCGCGGCTCCACCGCTCCTTCGAGACCGACGTGCGGGCCTACAACGACAAGAAGCCGTTCCGCTGCGACGGATCGAAATACGCGAACATCGACGACGGCCGCACGGGGATTTATTTCATCCAGAAGGCCGTAGAGAGCAGCCAGAAGGGCGGCGTCTGGATCGAGATGTAACCACGATGCGCCTCTGAAGGCCGCTCGGACCGCAGGGAGTCCAACCGCGGGGCCTTTCGAAGGGGCGAGCGGTTAATTCGCGGCGGCCGTCGCGGTTATCATCCTGTGAGCTGCGACCTTGCCCGCCCGGCGATCCGCTGGCGCGATCTCCGTCCGCTCCGAAAATGGCAGATCGTCCGGGAGTTGACCCTCCCTCTTCCGTGGCTGGCGCTTTCGCTGTGGCTTGCCCAAGGGCAGCTCTACCTCGTTGCCCTTCCGTTCACCTTCCTCACTTTCCTGTTCAGCCTGCGCCTCGTTCACGATGCCTGGCACCGAACGCTGAACCTCCCACGGTGGGCGTACGACATCGTCATCGTGCTGTCGAGTGCCGTGATGCTCGGCTCGATGCACGCGATCCGACTTACGCATCTCGTGCACCACCGTTCCTGCCTCGACCACGAGGACATCGAAGGCCGGAGCGCTCGGATGACCGCGCTCCGCTCGATCCTCAGCGGGCCGGTGTTATTCCTCGTGAAGCACGCGAAGGCTTGGGGGCTCGGGGCTGACGGCGACCGCCGTTGGATCGCCGTGGAGTTGCTCATCAACGTCGTGCTGCTCGTCCTGGTCTTTGGGTTGCTCGATATCCCCGAGCTGAAGTACCACGTCCTGGCGATGGGAGCGGCGCAGTGGCTCTTCCCCTTCTTCTCGGTCTGGCTCGTCCACCGTGGCTGCGACGCGTCCCATGTCGTCGCGCGCACCCTCCGCGGCCGGCTCAAGAACCTGGTCTTCGCGGAGATGCTGTACCACGCCGAGCATCACCTCTTCCCGGCGGTGCCGACGTGCCGGCTGGCGCGGCTGGCGGAGAGGATCGACCGAGCAGCTCCGGAGTTGTCTCGCAGCGGTGTGTTCTCATTCTCAGACCTCGATGTGAGAGCCCATAGGGTCGCGGATACACCCAGGTCCTAACAGGGAAGAAGGCCGAACGGAGGCCAGAGCGCGATCCCCCCTCCCCGATTGAGCCGGCCTGCTATTCCAGATTCCGAGTGAAGTTCTCGCCGCTTCCGTTCTTGACTAGATATGGAAGTTCGCGAAGGCGGGGCTAGCAGGGATGGTCCTTCAAAACCCTCCTCGTCGAATGAGCCACTCTATTCGAGTCCAAGCTCATGAACACAACCGAAATGCCCGTTCTCTTCGAGCGAAGGAGCCGCCCGGCCGGCGTAAGAAGCGCGCCGACCGAGGCGCTGGCGGCGACGTTGGGATCGCGCCGGCGGAGGCTGTGCTGGCGGACCGTGCGGCTGTGCGCCGCCGGCGCTCTGGTGCTGGCCATAGCTCTTCTCGGTGGGAAGACTCTGACCACCGTCGAAAGCGAGCAAGCCTACCTCAATGCGCCCATCACCACTTTGCGCGCGCCGATCTGTGGTCAGCTCCAGCTCGAACAACTGGAACCGGGCACACTGCTCCCGTCGGGCACTCCCTTGTTTCGGGTCGAGAACCCCCGATTCGGCAACCTTGAAGCAATGTCTCAGTTGAACTGGCTCCAGGAACTCGTCGACCGACTGCGGGTGGAATCCGCCGAAGCGGAGATTCGGCGGACCAAGCAGGAGCAGATCTTCGACCATCACGAAAACCTCTTCAACGAGAAGCTCATTTCCCGGCTTGAGTACCTGGAAGAAGAAACAAAAGTCCTGCTGTGCCAGGCGGCGGCGACTCAGAAGAACGAGCAGCTTCGGGCCGCCGAAGCGCGCAAGCATGAAGTGGAACAGCAACTGGCCCTGCAAAAGCAGGCCGTCGTGGTCATGCCCTTTGATGGGGTGGTGTGGGCGGTCCGAGTCCAGGACGGCAGCCAAGTGGCCGCGCACGACTCGGTGCTCCATGTCATCGACCCCAAGCGAATCTGGGTGGATGCGTTCCTCCACGAGAAACGCGCGGACAAATTTCAGGTCGGCGCGCCTGTCGTCGTCTGCGCCGTGGACGGCAAGGAAGCCTGGCACGGGAGTGTAGAATCGATCCGCGCCGGGGTGGGGCGCATCGATCATGAGAGCCTGGTGGCCGCCCCGCCGGGAGATCTCTCTCGCCGGCGCATTGCCGCACGGGTGAAACTGGAGTCCCCTCACCCTTTCACGGCGCGCCAATTCTTCGGGGTGGGCCGGAGCGTCGTGGTGAGCCTGTCCGGCGATGAATAATCCCAAGCCGGCTCCGCCGCGGTCGACCTTCCAGCCGAGGGGGCTCGCCCCAGGGTGGAAGCTGGTGCTGGTGGTCCCGGCAGCCGGGATGGCCTTCTCCTGGTGGACCGGATGGTGGGACTTCACGAGCTTGTCGGCTTTCTGGAAAACGTTCAGCACTTGGGCGAGTTTTCATTTAAAGCTGGTGAACGAAGATTCGCCGCTCGGCTGGGTGCTCATGCCCACCCTGTTGATGGTGGCGTGGGCCGGAACCCTGTTGTTGCTCTTCGAAAAGCCCCCCGACTGGGTGCGGTTGCCCGTGGGGGCCGTCTTCTTGGTCCTTCAGACCGCCTATCTGGCCTTCCGCTTGGTCGCGACGCTGAGTCTCGACACGGTCCCCGACGCCGCGTTCAGCATCCTGTTTTTCCTCTCGGAGGTGTTCATCCATGCCCGCATCGCGTTGGGAAATGTCTTTCTGATGCGGCTGACCAACCGCTCCGCCGACGCGGATCGATCCGCCCGCCTCGTGCGAAGCGGACAATACCTGCCCACGGTGGACGTTTTCGTGCCCACCTACTCCGAGCCGCCGGAAATGCTGGAACGCTCGATCATCGGCTGCCAGGCGATGGACTATCCTTTCATGACCATCTGGCTGCTGGACGACCAGCGGCGGCAGGCCATGAGGGACCTGGCGCGCAAGCTCGGCTGCAGATATCTGGACCGGCCCGATAACTCCCACGCCAAAGCAGGAAACCTCAACCACGCCCTGCGCCTCAGCGCCGGCGAGCTGGTCGTTTGCTTCGATGCCGATTTCATCCCGACCCGCAATTTTCTTCAGCGGACCGTGGGCTTCTTCCTGGATCCCGAAGTCGCCATGGTGCAAACGCCGCAGAACTTCTTCAACGAAGACGCCGTCACGCGCAACCTCGGTCTGGAAGGAGTCCTGGAGGACGAGCAGCGGTTTTTCTTCCGAACGCTTCAGCCGGGTCGCGATGCGATGAACGCCATCGTCTGCCATGGCACCTGCTGGGTCGCGCGGCGGAGCGCGCTGGAGGAAATCGGCGGAATTCCGACCGAAACCATCACGGAGGACTGGGCGACTTCGATCAAGCTTCAGGCGGCGGGTTACAAGCTTCGTTATTTGAACGAAGCGCTATCGGCCGGCCTGTCCGCGGACACTTGCGGCGAATTCGTGCAACAACGTTCCCGCTGGGCGCAGGGCACGCTGCAGGCGCTCTTTGCTTCGACCAATCCGTTGCGCGTCCCCGGTTTGACCTGGCAGCAGCGGCTGCTGCACTTTTCCGCCATCTTGTATTACGCCGGCAGCCTCAGCAGCCTCTTCAGCCTGGTGGCCCCGCTCCTCTACCTGTTTCTCGACCTGCGCATCCTGCACGCGTCGGTCCCTGAAATGCTCTTCTTTCGACTGCCTTTCATGGTGGGCTATTACCTGTTGTTCTCCTGGCTCACGCTCAAGACCCGTTCGGCCTTGTGGACGGAATTCTATGATGCCTTCCTGGCGCCCATGATGAGCCTGGCGGTGGTCCACACGTTCTGGAAGCCTTTCGGGCGCGGGTTTCGCGTGACGGATAAGACACAGCGCCCGCAGCGCATCAAGATGAACCGAAGTGTGGCGCTTCCCTTTGCCGTCTTGCTGGCGCTGCATCTGGCCGGTCTGGCGTTCGCCTTCTCGACCCAGAAGCACATCGATGAGCCGGATGTCTTCGCCCTCGTGGCGTATTTCGCCTGCGGCAACCTGGCGGTCTTGTGGCTTTGCCTGCTGGTGTCGATGGACATCCGGCGCCCGCGGCCATTCCCACGTTTCGCGCATCGACTTCCTTTCGAGCTCTCGTGGGACGGCGCGACAGTTCGTGGGGAAACCGTATGTTTGTCGGAGGCCGAGGTTACGGTCCCGGGCCGGCCGTTGCCGGCGCCCGTGCCGGACAAGGCGGAGCTACGCCTGCCCTCGCTGGACCTGTCAGATGTACCGGTGAGTTTGCGGCAGGACACCGATGGGCACGTGAGTCTGAGATTCACCGAGATCTCTCTCTCTCAACGCCGCGCCCTCCTCACGTTTCTCTACTGCCGGCCGGGGCAGTGGGAATCGAAGCCCAAAAGCGAACTACGAGCTGTTTGGGAGTATGTCCGGGCCGGTCTGCGGATGTACCCGCTGGCGGAGTCGCCGTGAAACGAAAGCGAATCGCGAACGGCAGCGCGCCCGACGTCATTGGAGGATTCGGGCAGCGCTCCCTTCGGTTCCTGGCCTTGGTGATGCTGCTCGTATCCACCGATGTCCCGGCCCACGCCCTCGAACGACTGGAACCGCCGGAGGGATGTTACCTGGGGGTGAATCTAGGCGACACGGACACGGTCTCCCGGCTGAATTCACGCCTCGGATTCGTTCCGGCGGTGTACGTCGGGTTCTTCGAATTTCCGCTGACCGGCCGCGGTCGCGGCCGCTTGGATGACTTTCTAGACCAGGTACGGCCCACCGGCGGCATTGCGCTCGTGACCTTGGAGCCGTTTCTCGGCCTCGCTGCGATCGCAGAAGCCGACTGCGCCGATCTCGGCGACTTGTGCGCGATCCAGGAAGCCCGGGGCATCGGTGGAATCATGGTCCGCTTCGCCCATGAGATGAACGGCAACTGGTATCCCTGGTGCCAGAAGCCGATCCTGTACAAGGAGAAATTCCGGCTTCTCGCCGAGCGGGTTCGCCCTCGAACCGGCCGCACGGCGCTGGTTTGGGCGCCGGCTTACGGCGGCGGCTATCCCTTTGCCGCCGGCGGCCTGTATCAGGCCACGCCGGGCACTCCCGATTTCATGGTGCTCGACACCGACGGCGACGGCCGGCTGTCCCAGAGGGACGACATGTATGGACCGTTCTATCCGGGCGATGACGTCGTGGATTGGGTGGGAATGACCCTCTACCACTGGGGATTCAGCTATCCCTGGCTCGAAAACGAGCTGCCCGAGCCCAACAGCTTCGCCGCTCAACTGACGGGAAATTATTCCGGCGGCAACGGAGACCAGACGGCCCTTCCCGACTTCTATGCGAGCTACTGCGCCGACGGAGTGCACGACAAGCCGCTGGTCATCCCGGAAACGGCGGCGTTCTTCAACACGAACCAACCGGGGCCCGGCGAACTGGCAATCAAACGAGCCTGGTGGCGCCAGGTGTTCAATATTTCCGGCGATAGGCCCGAAGCCGTCGATGTGGCCACACGCTTTCCCAAGCTGAAATGCGTGAACTGGTTTGACCACCTCAAACCGGAAGCAGAAGCCCGGGGCCAGTGGATCGACTGGCGGATTTCAGCCTGGGCGCCAGTCCGTTCCGCTTTCATCGATGAGATCCGTGCGCTCCGGGACGGCCGGCCTTGGTTCCTCACCGCTCAGGATTTCGAGTGCTCGCAGCAGCCGAGCTGCATCAAGGATGACGGCTTGCCCGCCATCCTGCCGCTCACCGGTTCCGTCGCCGTAGGGCTCATCGTCAAGGTCCACCCCGAATGCGATCTGGTCGTCGACTTGCTCGATCAACAGTTCCAATGGCAAGGGGGAACGCGTGCCCCGGTGACAGCCGGCACGACAGCCCTCATGCTGAGCTTCCTGCTCATCAAACCCTTGGTGGCAGGGGCGACGTACCGCTGGAGTATCTTCCTGACGCCGCCCGGCGGCGATGTTTCGGGCGCGTTTGCAAGTTACAAAGGCCCTTCTCCCATCGCCCGGCGGATCACTCCCGCCATCAAGATCGTAGGATTCCCGCCGGTAGTGACCTCACCCTCCGCCTTCACGGTGAGGATCAAATGCGCCGCCGCCGACTCCATGATCGCCGTGGTCGATCTATTCGACGGCGCCAACAAGCGGCTCGGCGGGGGCAGCCATCGCGTCCGAACGGGCGATAGCCTGCTGGATGTCGCGGTCTCGCTGCCGACCGGCGTGACCGACGGCGACTGCGCGCTCTCAGCGTTCCTATCCGATTCGCCCAGCAATCGGCAGAACCCCGTGGCCCGGTCCCCGGCTGTTCCGCTCCGCGTGGCGGCCCGCGTGGAGCGGGACCTCATCGATGCGATGGCCGAACCGGAATTGCTACCCGCCGGTGAACTGTTCCGGTTTACCGTGAGCTACGCCGCCGTCACCGAACGTGACCTTCACCTGGATCTGTTCACCGCCGATCGAGTTTTCCTGACCAGCGCTCTCCAGCTCGTGAGCCCAGGCAGCGGCGTTCGGGACATCGTCATCTGCTATCCGAACGCTCCTGCCGGCGAGTATGTCGTGACCGCGTTCATCACCCCATCCGGAAACGAGTGGACCCAACCGCAGGACTGGAGCGACGAGCGGCGCATCCGCGTCGTCGAGCGGGAGCACTTGCAGGGAGAAGAGTTCCATTGGAGTCTTCTCCGCCGCGCCGACGCCGACGCGAACGGGAGCGTCGAGATCACCGATGCGATCTCCGTCCTGGCCTTCCTCTTCCTCGGTGGGCAGCCCCTTCCGTGCGACGATGCCGGCGACGCGAACGATGACGGGGGGATCGACGTCACCGATAGCGTGGTGATCCTGAATTTCCTTTTCACCGGCGGCACGCGTCCTCCGGCGCCCGGTCCTCACGACTGCGGTCCCGACCTGACGCCTTCAAGCCTCGGTGTATGCGTCTACGAGGCCTGCCGTTGAACTGAGTGCATGAATGTAACCGCGAGCCTTCTCCGTCTGCGTGAGCCGAGGAAGAGGTCATTTCTCGTCGCTTGGCAAATTGGAGATGGTGCAGTTACGCACATGCACCCCGTTGAACTCGGCTTCTTTCACCGTCGCCTGCGCGGCCGTAAGATATGCGCCGTGTACGGGTGGTTCATAGCCTACAAATACCTCGTTTCGCGGTTCATCACCTTTGCGGCGCTCTTGACGGTGGCGAGCGGCGTCGCGCTCCTCATCGTGATCCTCTCCGTCATGGAGGGGTTCCGGACGGACCTTCAGGACCGTATCCGCGGGACCAGCTCGGACATCCGCATCGAGTCGCGGAGCCTCACTGGATTGAAAGATCCTTTCAGGCTGAAGGCTCTCGTCGAAAGGGTGCCCGGCGTGCGCGGAGCCGTTCCCTCCTTTGAGAGCCTCGGGATGTGCCGGCCCGACCCCGAGTCCGAAGCGAGCCACTTCTTTCTCCAGGCGCTCGACCTTCGGGGTGAGGCTCTTGTCGGCCACCTCGACGAGTACCTCTCGGCCGCTCGCAAGCGAGCGGAACGGGATGTGAACGACTCGAAAGCAGCCGAGAGATCGTTTCGGTTCGAGGACCGCGGGCTGCCCTCAATCGCCCGCCAGCCCGGACAGATTGCGGAGCTGCTGTCTCCCGCATGGCTCCAAGCAGGGCTCTGGGAGGCGAGCGGCGAGCTGCGTCCTCGGACTCCACTCCCGCCGGTCCTCGTCGGCTACGAAGCAATGCAGAACTTCAGCCTTTTCCTCGGGCGCACTCTGCGGCTGACCTCGTACTCGCCGGTTTCCCTCCGCGCCCGCTCCGCCGAGTTCGTCGTCGCGGGTGTCTTCCTCAGCCGAGACTACCAGTACGACAGCCGCACGATCGTCCTTCCACTCGATGCCGGCGCCGATTTCCTCGAGCTTCGCGATCCCGGGACCCGCTCGCCCGGCGTCTCATGCCTGCGCGTGGCCGTGGCCGACGGGGACGATCTCGAAGCGGTTGAGGAGCGCATCCGCCAGGCCGTGACGGACGTCCCGTTCCTGCGCGTTCGTACGTGGAAGGAGGAGAAGGCGAGCCTCCTTCGCGCGGTGCGGATTGAGAAGACCGTCGTCTGGATCATCCTCGGCGTCCTCATCCTCTTCGCGGGATTCATGATCTTCATCGTGTTGACTGTCCAAGTCGTGGAGAAGGCACGCGACCTCGGGATCCTCCAGTCGATCGGCTCGACCTCGCGGGGCATCGCACGGATCTACCTGCTGATCGGCTCGACGGTCTGTTTTTCGGGCACCGTCCTGGGCTCGGCGTTCGGGGTGGCCTTCAGCCTCTCCATCGACACGATTCAGCGCTGGCTCTACCTCCTCGTCGGCTTCGAGGTCTTCCCTCGGAGCGTCTACTACATCGACCGGATCCCCGTGCGCGTGGCGGCGTGGGACCTCGCAGTCATCATCGCCCCCACGGTGCTCATCAGCCTCCTCTTCAGCGTCATCCCCGCCTACTGGGCTGCCCGGAAGGACCCGGTGGTGGCGCTGAGGTACGAGTGAGACGCCTTCATCCCTCGAGGTCTTGCCCGGCTTCTCGGTCGCCGTACCCGCGGTCTTCGACTGGAGCGCGATCGCTAGAGCGAGCGGAGATGAGGGCCCCGAGGGTAACCCGCACTTCTTCCAGAAGCCCGGTCATCCGCGCGTGGTGGGAGCCCGGCCAGTAGAGCCGGCCGCAATCGCCGCAGGCGAAGAACTCCTCGTGGCGGTCGAGCACCCTCGGCGGAACCCGCCCGGCTATGGAAGCCTTGTCGGCGCGGGCGAGCGGCGTATTGCAGCGCATGCAGCGCTCGAACGGAGTGAGAAGCGCCGTCAGGTCGAAGCGGCGCACCACTTCGATGAGCTGGCGGCGCGGCTCGGTTTCCCGGAGCCAGTAACCATGCGTGACGATCCGCCGCTTCAGCGTTTCGCGGTCGCGCGTGAGGAGAATGCGCTCCTCGTCGCTGGAGATCCGGGCCAGCTCAGCGCCGCCGAGGTCCCTGTCGTACGAGGCGTCGAAGCCCGCCATGCGCATGTAGCGGGCGAGTCGGCCGAGGTGGGCGTCGAGGATGAAGCGCGGCCGGCGCAGCGGGCGCGGCCGCACGCGCACAAGCGAAGAGATGTCGAGCGACTCGAAAACCGGGTAGACGCTGATCCGGTCGCCGTCCCTGACGATGTACGAGAAATCGACCGACTCGCCGCCGGCAAGGATCAGGTCTACTTCCGTGTGCGGGACGCCAAGGCCTTCAATGAGGTCCTTGATCGCGGGTCCACCATCGAAAGCGCAGCGGACCTCCCGCTGGCGTCTCTCGGCGGGAAGAAAGTGGTTCAGCTCGGCGTAGAAGCGGAAGGTGGCGCGTCCCATCCCGAAGTGCGATCGCTCTTCATTTCTCCGGTGGGGAGACCGTGACTCGAGGGCGCAAATCGAACGCAATGAGCCTCTTCTCGTCGCGCAGATAGAGGACCCCGTTGGCCAGGACCGGCGGCGTCCAGGCGGGATAACTCAGCACTCGCGGCAGCTTCTTAACCTCCTCGTGTCCCTTGGGGCTCAGCTTGAGGAGGGCGAGGTCCCCCCGCTCGCCGAGCGCGATGAAGTGGCCATCGGCGTAGATCGCCGAGCCCCGGCCCAGCTCGCTCGCCCATCGCCAGAGGACTCTCCCTGTCTTCTGCTCCACGCAGGTGAGCTGCGCTTCCCCTTCGTGGCGGCCGCCGAAGCCGTAGAGGTGGCCGTCGACATGCGTGGCGGTCGACCAGTGCGTGTCGAGGATCTTCTCGCGCGATTCGAGGTCGTCCTTCCAGAGGACCTCGTGCGAGTCCTTGCGCACGCGGAGGGAGACGCCGCCCGTGCGGTACGAGGCCGAGAAGAAGACGATGTCGCCGATCACAAGCGGCGTGGCGGCGTTGACCGATTCGTACAGGCGCGAATGCCAGGGGAACTTCCAGCGCTCCCGGCCGCCCTGGGGATCGAGGCAGGAGAGCCCGCCGCGGTGGAAGACGAAGAGGTGGCGCGCGCCGTCGATCTCCGCCGGCTGGACGACCGCGTACGAGCCGCCGTCCGTCGCCGTTTTCCACGCCAGCCTCCCGTCGAGCTTGTCGAAAGCGAAGGTCGTCCCCGTGCCCATATCCGCGCCGCCCAGGTTAACGACGACGAGGTTTCCGTCGATGAGCGGGGCCGGTCCGACCCCGAAGAAAAACCTCTCGACCTTGAACTCGCCCTCGATGTCATGGCTCCATAGCTTTCTCCCGCTCGAAAGCTCCAAGCACTGGAGGAGCCCCTTCGCGCTTATCGTATAGACGCAGCCGGGGCCGCTCGCGCTGCCGGGATCAACGACCGGCGCCGCACGCGGGCCGTTGTTGTAGCCGTACTGGTCGACGTAATCGGTGGGGGATCCCGCCTTCCAGCCCTCCTTGCCCGTCAATGGGTCGAGGCTTTCGAGCCTCTCTTCATCGCGGACGCGATGGAAAAGCAAGAGGCGGCCCCTGGAGACCGCGACGGCACTGTAGCCTTCGCCGATCGACTTGTCGAAGAGGCGCGGCGGCCCTTCGGCCGGCCAGTCCTTCCGCCATCCGGTCTCGCGCGAAATCCCATCGCGCGTGGGGCCGAGCCAGATCGGCCAGTCATCGCCCTCCAGGGGCGGAGCCGCGAGGAGCGCGAGGCCGATGGCCGCCGTGAGAGGCATGGGGCGCTTCGTGGGAGGGACGGCGCTCACGACCGCGGCTTCTCGGGAGGCGCCGGGGAATCGAGACCGCTCGCGCCGATCGCCCCCGCGAGCCTCCGGACCTGCTCCGTGGCTCTCCCGGCGAGGACGAGGTCGAAATGCGCCGCGTTGGCGCTCGGCTCGATATTGATCTCGACCGTGACGGCGCCGCGGCTCTGCGCCTCCGCGAAGAAGCCCGCCGCCGGGTAGACTGTGCCGCTCGTGCCGATGCTGACGAAAACTTCGGCCCCGAGCGCGTCGGGGATCTCTTCCTCCATGTAGAACGGCATCTCCCCGAACCAGACGATGTGCGGCCGCAGCGGGCCATGGCAGTTCGGACAGACGTGGGTCGCATCGAGGTCCTCCGTCCAGCGGAGGACGCCGCCGCAGCGGATGCAGCGCGCCTTGAGGACCTCCCCGTGCATGTGGAGGACGCGCCGCGAGCCTCCCCGTTCGTGGAGGTCGTCGATGTTCTGCGTGATGAGGCGGAACCGCTCGCCGAGGGCCGCTTCGGTCCGCGCGAGAGCGACGTGCGCGGCGTTCGGCTCGACGGACGCAAGCGCGCGCCGGCGGGCGTTGTAGAAGCGGTAGACGAGGTCGGGGTTTCGCCGGAAGCCCTCCGGGGTCGCCACCTCTTCGAGCGAGTGGTTCTCCCAGAGGCCGCCCGCATCGCGGAAGGTCGGGATTCCGCTCTCGGCTGAGACGCCGGCGCCGGTGAGGACGGTCAGCCGCCCGCCACGCTCGATCGTGCGGGCGATGTGCTGGAGGACGGTATCGATTTCCTTCACGTGCGCAGGCGATGCTACGCGGGCGGTGCGAGGGGTGTAAAGGCGGCAGCGGAGCGCCATCCGCATCCGCACCTGCATCCGCGACCCGCATCCGGTTCGGTAGCCGCATCCCGTGCCGCATCCATCCGGTGCCGCATCCATAGTCGAACTTCGCCTCAGTGCCCGTCGCACTCTTTCCAGATGAGGCCCGCGCGGACCATTTCGCTCCGGAGGGGATGGATCTCGCTGGGGAATCGTCGAAGCGTGGAAACACATTGAGAAGACTGCGAGCACCCTCGGCTTGCGAAGCCCGCTCTCTGTGCTCCTCTGCGTCCTCCGTCCCTCCGATCCTCGCGCTGGCGCGCTCGGTCTCCAGGCGGGCCTCGCAGCCGCCCTCTGGCGCGGGTGAGCCGCGACGTCTAGGAGCGGCGAGGGCTGCTCCGGCGGTCCGCGGCTCCGCATTGCTCGCCCCCCTCCGGTCGGCCGCTCTCGCGGCCGCCTCCGGGCACGTCTCGGAGGCCGCGTACCCGCGTAGCGGGTGCCTTCGCGGTGCCCGCCTCCTCCGACCGTTCGCTGCTCCGCACTGCTCGCAGCGAACCCCTCCGATCCTCGCGCTGATGCGCTCGGTCTCCGGGCGGGCCTCGCAGCCGCCCGCTGGCGCGGGCCCCCGGCTGCTCCGGCGGTCCGCGGCTCCGCATTGCTCGCCGCTCCTTCCGGTCCTCGCGCTGACGCGCTCGGCCTCCAGGCGGGCCTCGC
>Ga0187893_10003305_pt1 | contig 33070 bp, 24 predicted proteins | sample MA1701074metaG_FD_139574 | JGI IMG/M metagenome (GOLD analysis project Ga0187893, IMG submission 139574) | White microbial mat communities from a basaltic lava cave in the Kipuka Kanohina Cave System on the Island of Hawaii, USA - MA170107-4 metaG ...
AATCCGAACCAGAGACCACCAGGACCTATTACAATGAAGCGAGGACTGGAAAAGTTTGAAATGATTTTTAAAGGATGGAGTATTGCAAAAAATGTGTCCACACGGTAGGTGGCGGCAGGCAGGGTAGATTGGAAAAAAGAAATTGAAATCAAATAACTCAAAGGAAAAATTTGCATCAGCCACATTTCACATTTTACAGATTTAACCAATTAATGTGGTTTCGTTGAAATATAAAGCTTCCCCTTAAACCCTACACCTGTATTTCAATCCTAAAACTTTCGTCATCTTTGACTGTTTCACATTTTATCTAATGAGAGGAAGTATTTTTTTTAAATCCGTTTTCGTCTTTATTTTCTGCTCCGGCATGCTCCATGCCCAGTTTCCTCAAATGGGCGGAAACCGCTTTGGCGCTGACGGCCGCCAGATGCCTGCCGGCAGGATGTACGGCAAAATTGTGGATGCCAAAACCAATAAAGGAATCGAGTTTGCCGCTGTGCAGCTTTTCCAGGAAAAACGCGACAGCGCCACCAAAACCATGAAAGAATCCCTCGTGGGGGGAATGCTTACCTCCGGAAATGGCGATTTCAGCATGGACAAAGTTCCCCTTTTCGGAAAATTGAAATTCAAAGCATCAGCCATCGGCTACAAAACCATTGAAAAAGAAGTGTCGTTCGACATCAAGCCCGGCCAGGGCAACATGCAGCAGATGCTCAGCGCCCTCGAAAAAGATTTGGGAAACATCGGTCTGGAAGTATTGTCAATAAACCTCAGCGAAGTCACCATTGAGGGCGGAACCCTTGCACTCGAATTAAAGCCAGACAAAAAAGTTTACAATGTCGAAAAAAGCCAGGTCGCCACAGGGGGAACAGCCGAAGATGTCATGAAAAACGTTCCTTCCGTCAGTGTGGATTTGGATGGAAATGTTTCATTGCGCAACTCCTCCCCTCAAATTTTTGTGGACGGCCGCCCCACCACCCTCACCCTTGACCAGATTCCTGCCGATGCCATTGAGTCGGTGGAAGTAATTACCAATCCGTCTGCAAAGTATGATGCCAGCGGGGGGATAGCAGGCATTCTCAATATTGTGCTCAAAAAGAACAGGCGCATCGGTTACAACGGCAACCTGCGTGCAGGAGCGGATTCGCGCGGACGAATCAATGGTGGCGCTGATGTAAACATCCGCGAAGGGAAAGTAAACTGGTTTGTCAGCGGAAACCTCAACCAGCGCAAATCAAAAGGCACCACAGATACGGAACGCGAAAACTTCGGATTTTACCCGCGCACAAATTTTGAGCAGCACAGCATTTCCGACAACAAAGGATTCTTCGGCATGGTGCGCAGCGGCTTCGATATTTTTCCGGATAACAGGAATACGCTAACCATTGCCGGGCAATACCACCGCGGCTCCTTCGACCCCGCGGAAGACATCAGCACTTTCACCGATTCGCTTTTTGCAGACGGCACGACATCCTCCTCGTTCAGCAGCCGTTACTCCGATTCATTCCGCAGGTTCCGCAACAGGGGGGGGAATATTTCATTCAAGCATAACTTTCCGAAAGAGGGGGAAGAGCTGACGCTCGATGTAAGCTACCAGGGAGGAAAATTCAACGGAGGGGGCGATTACATCACTAAATATTACAATGCCGCGCAATCGGTTTTATTCAATACCGTAAGGCAAAAGCAGTCCAACAGCTCCACCAACGATTTTACAACTGCACAGCTCGATTATTCCCTTTCGCTGAATCATAAAATTAAGATTGAAGCAGGGGTGAGGGGGGCGTACCGTAATTATTCCGGCTTGTATGAGAACTATGTTTTTGAAAATATTGTCAATGATTTTGTGCTGCTGCCATCGCAAACCACCAATTATTCTTTCATTGACCAGGTGTATGCGGCTTACGGAACTTTTTCACAGCAGGTGAATAAATTCAATTACCAGGCAGGCATCCGTGTGGAAAGCTCATTTTATGAGGGGGAACAGAAAATCACCGGAAAGAAGTTTGAAAACGATTTCCCTTTCAGCGTTTTTCCGAGCGGGTTTGTAAGCTACAGGCTCAGTGAAAAAAATGATGTACAGGCGGGGTATTCACGAAGAATCAACCGCCCTACTTTTTTCCAGCTTATCCCATATACCGATTATTCCGATTCCCTCAACCTGCAACGCGGCAATCCTGATTTGACACCTGAATACACCAATTCATTCGAGCTGTCGCATAATTTCACGCTTAACAGGCGCAACAGCGTGCTCACTACATTGTATTACAAAAACACCACTGATTTGATGACGCGCTATGTCATCAGCGAATTTGATACGGTGCTCAACCGCCAGTCACTCATTACCACTTTTGTGAATGCCAATTCAGGAAGGGCATACGGAGGCGAGCTTACTGTGCAGACCAGCGCAGCCAAATGGCTTGACATTACTGCCAACATCAATGTATATCAGTCGGAAATTAACGGCAGCAATATTGAAAGTAATCTCAGCAACAAGCAATTCAGTTGGTTTGCAAAGCTGAACCTGAACTTTAAATTGCCGAAAAACTTTTCCATACAATTATCGGGCGATTATAAATCCAAAACTGCATTGGACCAGGGGGGTGGAGGGGGAAGAGGGTTTTTCAGCGGCACGCAATCCACAGCACAGGGATTTGTGCGCCCCACGCTTGATGTGGATGCGGCATTGAAATATGAGTTCATGAAGAACCAGGCAGCTTCCATCACACTGAATGTAAGCGATGTTTTCAAGACGCGCAAAACGGATACGCACTATGAATCGGTATTTTATTTGCAGGACTCGGTGCGTAAAAGGGACGCGCAGGTGTTTAGGATAAATTTCAGTTACCGTTTCGGGAAATTTGATACTTCGATTTTCAAACGCAGAATGCGCAACCAGAATAATATGCAGGATATGATGGATATGGGGGGAATGTGAAAAAGATTGAAACATTGCTTTTCGGATTGATGGCATTCTACCGATAGAAAACCTTCTTAGCCGAATGTGTTATCAAAAAATCCATTAAGTTTGAGAAATAAATTTATTATCAAAAACTAAAATCTTATATCTATGAAAAAAATTTACACATTATTTTTGTTTACTGCACTGACATCGTTTGCTCAAAATGCACAAGGATCTGTCTGGTTAGTTACTGTTGAGGCGTTTTCATTCAACCCCAACAATCTTCCCAATGTGGTTTGCGGGGACACAATTCACTGGATGTGGCAGGCGGGAACCCATACCACCACTTCCACCTCCATACCGGGTGGCGCCCCATCCTGGAATGCCCCGATAAATGGTTCCAATACTACTTTCGATTATATAGTTCCGAACATAGCGGGAGTATATAATTACGTTTGCACTCCACATGGGTTCACCGGTTCATTTACGGTAACGTGCGGAGTGGGAATAGCAGAAACTTTGCAGGCAGCAGCATCCGGCATTTATCCGAATCCGGTTTCAGCATCTTTTATTTTGAAATATGATGATGAGAGCGAAGCACGGATAATAAATCTTTCGGGCGAAGTTGTCAGTCATCATTCGCTTCCGGCAGGGAAAAACATAATCGAAATCAACCTGGGCGAATTGCCGGGGGGAATTTATATCCTCCGCACCCTGAAAGAAGGCAGCATCAGGCAGACAAGGAAGGTTATACTCGCTTACTGAATGGTTTCAGCTGATGGTAAATGAAGGAAGAAAATTTTGTATTGCCAGTCATGAAAAAATTTTAAACGCACATGCATGTTAATCTCCCCCTCCAATCCGTTTCAGCTCCTGTTCGCTGCCGGATGTGCGCTGGCGCACGCTTTTCATTTGCTTGTTGCCGAACCGCCAGGTGAATGATGCGCGGAACTGCTGGCTTTCCCAACTGCCGTGCACACGGGCAACAATGCCTGCATACGTATTGCGGCTGCTCCATGGAGCGGTGTGGAGGATGTCAGTGTATGAAAATTTGAAAGAACCCTGTTCGCTGAAAATCTTTTTCTGCAATCCCAAATCGAGCGAACCCTGCGCATCGGTACGGTAGGAGCCGCCCCACACGCCCCCTGAATTCACCCATCCCGAAATTTCAAATGTAAATCCGTATGGCAGCTTGATCGTATTTTGCGCATACAGATTGAAAGAGAAAAAGGATGTGTTGATGGTTTTGTTGTCACCAAAGTCGGCATGGTATGCCTGGTTGTAAACCCCCGTATTCAGGTAAACGCTGTACCATTTCACGGGAGAACGCGACAAGCTCAGGTTGGCGCTCCACACATCTTCGCTGGCAAGGTTTTGCGGTTTAAGAATGGATTTCCCCCCCGGGAATGTATCGGCAATCTGCGCAAAGAAATCGGAAGTGTGGCTGTAACTTACGCTGAGGGTGGTTGTGTATTTGTACGTGTGTGAAAGCTCAATCTTGTCGGAATACTGCGGGTTGAGGAAGGGGTTTCCTTTGCGGAAGCTAAGCTCATCGAGCTTGAACTCGAACGGATTCAAATCCTGGTAATTGGGACGGTCAATTCGCGAGCTGTAAACAAGTGCCATCGAATTGTTTTTATTCATATTGAAAGTAGCACCCCCGCTCGGAAAAAAATCGGTGTAGCTGCGCTTTACATTCTTATCATCCACGGAAGTGGCGCTTTTCAAATCGCCTTCGCTCGAAGTGCTTTCCATGCGCACGCCTGCCTGGAAATCGAATTTGTTCACGGTGCGCGAATAATTCAGGTATCCGGCATAGATGTTTTCTTTATAGACAAAATGATTGCTGCGCGTGTCGTCAATGATTTCAATGTTGTCAACGATGTTGTAAAAATTGAATGTGTTGTCGGTGTTTACGATGGAAACTTTATATCCCGCGCCCAATTTCCCTTTCAGAAAATTCCGGCTGTAATCCGATTTTATGGTATAGATTTTAATGATGGTAGGCGTAACGCTGCGGAAAAAAGTGGAGGAAAGGGGGGTGACTAAATCGGGGAGGGTGTAAATATTGGGAATGAAAGCATCGCGGTTTCCGTCAAAATAGCCGAAGTCGAAATCGGTGGTGAGGTCATGCTCCATCGTATCAGTATAGTGGTGGTTGGCGTTGAAGTTGAAATTGTAGCCGTGGTATTTAAAAGTCTGGTCCGATTTGAGAACGCTGTCAATCGTGTTGGTGGCGAAATCGCTGATATAATTGCGATTGGTGTTTGTTCCGTCCATGTTATTCAGATTGCCGTTGGTCATAAAGCCGATGGAGTGCTTTTTATTGAGGGTGTAATCAATGCCGGCTTTGTAATTATGGCTCATCCCCCCTCTTTTCCAGATTCCCGACTGGTCAAAGATATAGGGGTTCTGCTCGCGGTAGAGGAAGAAATCATTGAAGCGGTCGCCCCAGTTGTTGCTGTAATTTCCGAACACATTGATGTCCCTTGAACGGCTGCTCAGCGAAAGGGCGGTATTATATTTGGAATATTTACCGATGGCATATCCCGCAGTGATGCTTCCGCTGGTGCCGTAGTTTTTATTCTTTTTCATCCTGATGTTGATGATTCCCGCTGTGCCTTCGGCATCATATTTTGATGATGGGTTTGAGATAAGCTCAATGGCTTCCACATCGGTGCTTTGGATGTTTTTGAGGTAATCAGCCAGCTCCTGGTCGGAGAGGCGCGATTGCCTTCCGTCAATCTGCACCATCACTCCCCCTCTGCCTTTCAGCGTGATGTTGTCGTTATTATCAACCACCACGCCCGGTGCTTTCTGCAATAGTTCAAAGGCGGTGCTGCCCGTGGAGTTGATGCTGTTTTCCACATTGAAAACGGTTTTGTCGGCTTTCACTTCCACAAGGGGGCGCAACGCTGTAACCTCAGCGCTTTGAAGCTGCACGGCTGAAACCTGCATTTTTACAGCAGGCATATTTTTCTGCTTCGTGCCATCGAACGAAAACTTTTCGATGAAATACGGAGAATAGCCAAGGATGGAAGCTTTGATGAAATACTCACCGGCTTTCACATTTTCAAGGTGGTATTTTCCCTGCAAGTCGGCAACGCTCACTTTGGCAAGGGTGGAATCCTTTGCATTGCGAAGCTCAGCCACAGCGCCAGTAAGCGGCTCATTGCCGTCACCGGTGATGATGCCTGTGATGTCTGCCTGCTGCGCCACAGCCGTGAAACCGGAAAAGCAAAATGCAAAAACAATAATGCGGAATGGGTTGAAAGAATGCATAACTCAATGTGTAAAATAAGTGTGATGTAAAATAAAAAAGAATTGAGGAAATGAAGTGTTAAGGAAATGAAAAACACCCGATGATGTTATACAAACAAGGAGAAACTAAACCTTTTCGGTTTCTTTGGATTCATAATCTTCCATCGGTGGGCAGGTGCAGACCAGGTTGCGGTCGCCAAAGGCATTGTCCACGCGCTTTACGGGAGTCCAGAATTTATTTTCGGAAAGCATGGGACGTGAAATGTGATTTCACTCATTTTTTCCGCCTTATCCCCCCTTAATTTTCTTACCTTTGAAAAAATATTTTAAGCTTGACTACGCACCATAAAATCATTAACGGAGACAGCAGACACATGGCAGAATTGCCCGTCAAGTCGGTGCACCTGGCAATCACTTCTCCCCCCTATTGGCAGCTCAAAGACTATGGTTCAGTCAACCAGATTGGCTTCCACGACAGCTATGAGAACTACATCAACAACCTGAACCTGGTTTGGAAGGAGTGTTACCGCACTCTGCATAATGGCTGCCGCTTGTGTGTGAACATTGGCGACCAGTTTGCCCGTTCGGTCTATTACGGACGATACAAAGTGATTCCGATTCGCGAAGAGATTATCAAGTTTTGTGAAAACATTGGCTTTGATTACATGGGTGCAATCATCTGGCATAAAGTTACAACTTCAAATACAACAGGCGGAGGCGTGCAGATGGGCTCGTATCCTTATCCGAGAAACGGGATTTTAAAAATTGATTACGAGTTCATTTTGGTTTTCAAAAAGCTTGGCGATGCACCGAAACCCGCAAATGAAAACAAAGAGCTTTCCAAAATGACTGCCGAAGAATGGAACACATTCTTTGCAGGGCATTGGAATTTTGCAGGAGCAAGACAGGATAATCACATTGCGATGTTCCCCGAAGAATTGCCAAGGCGTTTGATAAAAATGTTTGCATTTACTGGCGACACAGTGCTTGACCCATTCGCAGGCAGCGGGACAACAAATCTTGCTGCAAAAAAACTGGGAAGAAATTCTGTCGGATATGAAATCAACCCGGAGTTTATTCCGGTCATCAGACAAAAGCTGCAATCAAATCAAATAGACATTCATAACACTTCATTTGAGTTCATCAGGCAAAAACCTTTGACGATTGATTTTTCAAAAGAGATTGAAAGACTGCCTTATATTTTCAAAGACCCCCATGCGTTTGACAAAAAAATTGATGTGAAAAAATTACAGTTTGGCAGCAGGATTGACAAAGACAGTTCAACGAAGCGGGAGAAATTATTTACAGTGAAAGAAGTTCTCAGCCCTGAAAAAGTTCGATTGAGCAATGACCTGACCGTAAAACTTATCGGCATAAAGGAAGACCCTGTTGCAAACGGTGATGCAACGAAATTCCTGCTTGAAAAAACGAAAGGAAAAAGAGTATTTCTCAAATATGACGCAGTGAAACACGACAGCGAAAACAATTTACTTGGCTACCTCTATCTCGAAAACAAAACGTTTATCAATGCTCATTTAATCAAAAACGGTTTGGTGCAGGTGGATGACAGTATGGATTTTAAATACAAAGAAAAATTTTTAACCTTATTTCACGAATCACATGCCAGTTAATTTTACACAAAGAGAAAGAAAAAGACTTCTTCAATTTTTAAAATTCGGTATTGGTAACGCTGTTAAAGCGCCTACCATCGCTGCTCACATGAGTTACTCTACTGGCGGAAACCAAGTGAAGACAAGACGTCTGATAAGAGAGTGTATTGAGCACGACCAAGATTTAATTGCCAGCACTTTAAGTAATCCAAAGGGTTTTTACAAAATCCGCAGAAGTAACATTCAGGAACTTCACGATTATCTTGACTCACTTGAAAACAGAGCAAGAGAAATCAATGGCAGAAGAACACACCTCATTAATAATTGGAATGCTTCTGTTCCCGCAAACCAAACTAACAGAAATATTTTGCCATATTAGATGACTTTTTATGGAGGAATTAGAAGAAGAACAACCAATTTATAAATATGCCAAACCATTCGGAAAGAAAGAGAAAGTATTAAACTATACTAGTAATGCTTATCAGCTTACCAGACCAAGTAAAGTAGGTGCGGTTATGGCTCTTATACGTGAATGCCAACCTAGAACCTTTGAAGAATGGCAACAATATTATTTTGAAAAAGCACATACAAAAACCAAAGTTCCCATTAAAGTAACCAAGGAAATTCTAAATGAACTCGGAGAACGCCTTTATGAAAAAATCACCGAAGTAGTTATTCCTGAATGGACAGAAGCTTTTAAGCAAATTACTAAGCAGGACTGTTACGATTATGTTTATGAAGTTACAATTCCAAGGACTTATGACGGGTTTATAACTGAAAAATCTGTTATCAATGATTTTCTTGCTAAAAAATTCCCCAATATAAAATTTGAAGAATCCGACTCTGATTTAGACCATGCTGGTGATATTGATTATCTCGGTTGGGTTGGAAAGAAAGCATTCGGAATTCAAATAAAACCAATAACAGGAAATGCAAACTTTGGTAACTACAAGCTCACTGAAAGAATGCAAGCAAACTTTGAAGAGTTTGAAGATAAATATGGCGGGAAAGTATTTGTGGTTTTTTCCACCAAAGTCGGAAACAAAAAGGAAGTACAGAATAAAGAAGTGCTTAATGAAATTGCTGCTGAAATCCAACGATTGAGCAGTTAGTGGGACCTCCACTTGACCGCACTTTCCTACGGGAGTTTCCCGGGAAAAAATCAATGAGATTTGCTTAAATGATGTTTATTCAAACCCGCTCCTCCGCCCTCTGCTCATAACTCTCCACCGGGGGGCAGGTGCAGACCAGGTTGCGGTCGCCAAGGACATTTTTAACATTATCCCCGAATATTTTCACTGCTTTTCCGTTTTCAGAATAGTGACCTGTAATTCCTCAGCAGATTGCAATCTTTGTACAATAAGCGGATCATGAGTTATCGGATTGTATCAGTGATTTTTTGCCTTGCATGGGCTGGAGCAGCATGCGGTCAACCGCTGAGCAATGTACGGCAGCATTATGTGCTTACGGGAGCAGATACGGTTGCCGCGGACACACTAAGCATCATACCCGGCACATTTTTCCTGACACATGCGGGGGAAATCATTTCAGACACCTCTGCTTATGAAATAAATTACGGGGGTGCGATGCTGGTGTGGAAAAAAAATTCGGAAGCATATAAAGCATTGCGGCTGAAAGCCGACAGCGTGCTGGCAGTTTACAGGGTATTTCCCATTCTATTTACACAAACAGTGCGGCACCGCAGCCGAAGCATCATCGAAAAAAAATACAGCGGCATTTACAACCCTTATGAATACACGGAAAAGGAAAAGCAGAAGGACTTTTTCCGCATCGAGGGGCTGAGCAAGAGCGGAAGCATATCGCGTGGAGTGAGCTTCGGGAATACGCAGGACGTGGTAGTGAATTCGAGCTTGAATCTGCAGCTTGCCGGCAAGCTGAGCGATGATGTCGAAGTGCTCGCAGCCATAACGGATAATAACATCCCGGTGCAGCCCGAAGGCAATACGCAGCAATTGAATGAATTCGACAAGGTATTCATCAGGCTTTCGAAAAACAGGACAAGCTTAACAGCCGGAGACTTCGACCTGGATCGTCCGGAAAGCTATTTCATGAATTTTTATAAAAAGGGTCAGGGGGGAATTTTTTCAACGGAATTCCATTTGAATGATGACACCGTAAGCAGCAGGGCACTGATGCGGGTAACGGCCAGTGGAGCGGTATCTAAAGGAAAGTATGCGCGCAATATATTCAACGGCATCGAAGCCAACCAGGGACCCTACAAGCTCAGGGGGGCTGAAAACGAGCTTTTCATTATCATCCTGAGCGGGTCTGAAAAAATTTACATGGATGGAATGCTGCTCACGCGCGGTCAGGAGTTTGATTACGTAATTGATTACAACACGGCTGAGCTTATGTTTACCGCCAAACGCATTGTCACCAAGGACAAGCGCATAGTGGCAGAATTTCAATACTCGGAAAAAAACTTTGCACGCTCGCTGATTTATCTGAACGATGAATTTGAAACCCGCAAGCTGAAGCTGAAAATGAATGTTTACAGCGAGCAGGACAGCAAGAATCAGCCGCTTCTGCAGGACCTGAATGATAACCAGAAATTGTTCCTGGCAGGAATTGGCGACAGCACACAGCAGGCATTTTATGAAAATATTGACAGCGTTGCTTTTAATGCCAATGAAGTACTTTATGCACGGATTGATTCGGGGGGATATGTTTTTTACAGATATTCCACGGACAGCACGGTAGCCCATTTCCGGCTCGGCTTTGCCAATGTGGGTGCAAACAAAGGGAATTATGTACAAATTATCAGCAGCGCCAACGGGAGGGTGTTTGAATGGCGCGCTCCGGTGGCAGGCGCTCTCCAGGGAAGCTATGAACCTGTTACACTGCTCATCACTCCGCGCAGACAGCAGATGGTAACATTGGGAGCAGATTATGCAGTTGCAAAAAACAGCAGGGTGACAATGGATGGCGCTTTTACAAATTACGATATTAACCTGTTTTCAAAAATTGACAAAAAGAATGACAAGGGTTATGCGGTTAGTGCCGGATTCAGTCACCTGTTTCCGCTCGGCAAGGATACGGTAAACGGATGGATGCTGAATACTGGGGTGCAGGGGGAGCATATCAATAAAAATTTTATTCCCATCGAGACATTCCGTAACATTGAATTCACGCGCGACTGGAATCTTACCGGATTCACAGCACCCGAAGATGAAAACTCCGGAGCGCTTCTGCTCGGATTAATGAAGGGCAGAGAGCACCAGGTGAATTATAAAATAAAATCGTTTGTGAGGGGGAAGCAGTACAATGGTTACAATAATTCATTGACCGGATTTTCAAATTACAAGTCATTTAAGCTGGTGTATGACGGAAGCTACCTCATCACCACCGGCTCGCTGAGCAAGACCACCTTCCTGCGCATAAATTCCGATGTATCGAAAAAATCTTTTAACAGAATCATCACCGGACTGAGGTTTATGCAGGAGCGCAACAGCCGGTTTGCCCCCGCTACGGATTCGCTGCTTCCGGTGAGCTTTTATAATCATACGGAAGCTGCTTACATTACCAATGCAGACACCTCTAAAATAAAATTCAGAACAGATTATGCCCGGAGGTATGACTATGCCGTAAAAGAAAATGATTTTCGAAACTCAACCATTGCTGACGATGCCTCGGCATCGGTGGAGTGGACGAAGAGCGCGAATTCGCGGCTGGCGGTTTCGGGAAATTACCGTAATCTGAAAGCCCGTGATACATTGCTGTCGGCACAACCATCGGGAGAAAATCTGCTGACAAGAGTTGAATATAATATCACAGCATGGAAGGGGGCAGTGGTGTCCAATACATTTTATGAAGTGGGAACGGGGCAGGAACTGAAGCGCGAATTTTCCTATGTAAAAGTTACGGACGGTACAGGAGTGTATGCATGGAACGATTACAACAAAGACGGCATTCCGCAGCTTAATGAATTTGAGATTGCAGCATTCAAAGATCAGGCAAACTACATCAGGGTGTTTCTGTCAACGAATGAATTTGTGAAATCGCGGTTCAACCAGTTGAGCCAGGTGCTGAGCTTAAATCCTGCCGCTATTTCGAAGCGCGAAAAAAAATCAGGCAGGATTATTTCGCGGTTTGCCGACCAGTTTTCAATGCGGCTCGATAATAAAACCACCAAAGAAAATTTTGCCGAAGCGCTTAATCCTTTTGAGAATAATGTGAATGATTCGCTGCTTATTTCCACCAACACTTCGTTCCGAAACACTGTATTTTACAACCGCACAAGCACCACATTCGGAATGGATTTCACTTATGAAAATAACAGTCAGAAAACATTACTCACCAATGGCTTTGAAACCCGCACTCAGGAGCGATATAATTCCAACATCCGGTGGAACATCACCCGCGCTATCAACATAAACCAGTTTGGCGAAACAGGAGAAAAAGAAAATAAATCAGAGTTTTTTTCTGAAAGAAATTTTCTGATCCGCAGCTATGCTTCTGAAACAAAATTTAATCTTCAGCCGGGCGTCAGTTGGCGATTCACTTTGCTGTATGGCTATAAGGACCGTACAAACGCTGCCGGAGATGCCGGTGAAAAGCTTATTCAGAACAGAGGGGGGGCTGAAATCAGATTCAGCTCGGTGAAGAAGGGAATACTGTCGGCATCATTCAATATCATTCAGAATTCTTTTAATGCTGATGAAAACAATTCACTTGCTTATGAAATGCTCGAAGGGTTGAAGAGAGGAACCAATTATACATGGAACCTTTCTGTACAACGCAATCTGTCAGGCAACGTACAGATGAATCTCAATTATGACGGAAGGAAATCAGAAAATTCTCCGATGATTCATACGGGAGGAGTCGAACTGCGGGCGTTTTTCTGAACCGGTTTATAAAAGCGCAGAGTTGATTACTTTTGATTCAGAAAAACAGATCAAAGAAAGTATTCATCTCTGATAATATTTATGGATAAGAAATTTGAAAATGATTTTCAGCATAAGAATGAAATCCGCCCGATTAAGTAAATCATGCTTCCTGTTTTTCGGATACAGATTCGGGAAATGCACGGTTCGGATTTTGACCATGCCATTGGCTATTCTTTTATTTTCCTGCAACGAAAGCAATGACCAGCCGGAACCTTACAATACCGGTATTTGCGATCACTTTAATGCGCCTGCGGTGAGCTACAGCGGTGCGGCTAACATTGGTCAGAATGTAACGCTGTTTGCCAACACTAATCTGCAGGATGTAACATTTTCCTGGACGGGACCCAATCAGTTCAGCTCCGTATTGCAGAATCCTGTAATAAGCAATATTCAGTACAAGCAAAGCGGACAATATCATGCCTCTATTAAGAATTCAAGCTGTACAAGTCCCACTGCAGCGGTAACCGTAGTTGTAAATACGGGCTGCGGATCCATTGTCCAAAACACTGCGCAGGTTGGCACAGCCACATGGCAGTTTTATTCCAATGTTCAATGCGGTCCTCAGGGTGCTAATTTGTATCATGCTGCATGGGGCACCACAGCAAGCGAAACACTTACCATACAATTCAATAAGCCCGCTGCCCCTGTCGGATATGCTGTTTATGGAGTTACAACAAATCCGGGAATTGATTCTACTTTGGTAAGTATCACGTTGAATGATGGAGGAACAGCATATTTTGCGCAGAGCGGAAGCTTGTTTGCAGGAAATGACGGAAACGGCACTTCTTATATATTCTGCAACATTAATTTCCAATCTGCCGGAGGAATTAACAAAACCGGCAAAGCGAACATGCGGTGCAATTGATTGTTTAAAAATTTTTTTTATTTCCTGAGGAATGAGGAATATTCTTTTACCTTTGCACGCTTAAATTATAAAAATCAATAAAATGAAAAAGTTACTTGCTGTTATGATGATCGCCTCAATGTTCGGCTTTGCTGCCTGCAGCGGAGGTGAAAAACCTGCTGAAGAAACCGGAACTGCTGTTGAAAGTGCAGCCACAGAAGCTGCTGAAGCTGCTGCTACAGAAACTCCGGAAACAGCTTCAGCCACTGCAGATTCAACGGCAACTCCTGCTACGGAGCCGGCTGCTGCAACTGAATCGGGCGAGAATCATTAATCAACCAGGAAAAAGGAAAAAAGCCCCTGCAGGTTTACTGCGGGGGTTTTTTGTTGCTACCGGTCGGCACCTCGCGATGCCACTGGAAGCGGAGAGGCATTGATCATGTCATATTGCCTGCGGTTACTGAAAATGGTGCAACCCAGGTAAACAGCATTCCGGAAAGAACTTTCTGATGCCTGATTTTTACCAGCCAGTGAATATGCAGTGCCATGATCCGGAGAAGTACGTATGCCGGGAAGTCCGGCAGTAAAATTTACTCCGGATTCAAAATTCAGCGCTTTGAAAGGTATCAGCCCCTGATCATGGTACATGGCAAGCACACAGTCAAATTTCCGCCAGGTAGCGGCACCGAAAAAGCCATCAGCAGAATACGGACCGTAAACAATAATTCCCTTGTCAAATGCTTTTTTTACAGCCGGCTTGATCACTTCATCCTCTTCAGACCCCAGCAGTCCGTTATCGCCTGCATGGGGATTTAATCCAAGAACTGCAATTTTCGGTTTTCTGATGCCAAAATCCCGTTTCAGGGAATGATCCAATACTTTTAAGCACTTTTCGATCTTTTCTGTTGAAATCCGGGAAGCAACATTTTTAAGAGGCACATGTCCGCTTACAAAAGAAATCCGGAAAAGGTCGCTTACCAGAATCATCATCGGATCCGGAATATTGAATTGCTGTGCAAGGAAACCGGTATGGCCGGTAAATCCGGACATTTCAATATTAACAGAATGTTTGTCAACAGGAGCAGTAACGAGCAAATGAATTTTACCTTCTTTTAAATCATGGGTGGCGGCTTCCAAAGAACGGAGCGCATATTTGCCGGCTGTTGCAGATGCAGTGCCCGGTTCAATTTTGACATCCTCATCCCAAACATTTAATAGATTAACTTTTTTATTATTTATTTCATTAATATTTCTGATGGTTGAGAAATTAAATTCAGGCAAGCTAAGCGCTTTTCGATAAAAGGAAATTATTTTGGAAGACCCGTAAATAACAGGTACGCATATTTGCATCATTGCCGGATCAACAAAGGTTTTGATGATTACCTCCGGTCCAATTCCGTTGAGATCGCCAATACTGATTCCTGCGATTATTTCCTGTTTAATTTCATCTGCTGCCATTGTCATCGGTTTAACTGAACGCGCAAAGTTGCGAAAAACGCAGCAGTGTGCCGGACATTCAGGAAATGTACTTCTTCTTCAGGTTGCAACGGTTGATAGCGCTTTCGCAAGAGGCAATCAAATCATTGGAAAACGAATGGACAATTGCTTTTTTATAATTTGCAACTGCATCCTCCAACCGGCTTTGTGCTTCATTGAGTATCCCGAACTGCTCAAACAGCTTGTCTTTAAAAACTCCGGATATATTGGATGCCTTATTCAGTTGAGCGTTGGCTTCGGCAAAACGGCTCATACGGATCAGCAGTGCTGCATATCCGATGTATGCTTCATGCTTTTCAGGCGCAAGTTCAATGGATTTCTTATAAAAACTTTCCGCTTTTTCCAAATCATTAAAATGGATGGAAAGAAGATCGCCCATGGCAGACCATGCTCGGGAAAAATCAGCATGTTTATCCATCGTTTCTGACAATAAATCCAATGCCTCAGGAATTTTTCCGTCATGAATCAACCGGAGAGATTGATAGAATATTTTTTCTGCTTCAAGATCCATTACCCCGCATTATGGCTATTGGCGCCAATGTAAACGGCACAGGGTCATTTTTTACCGTTTTATGGGTGAATTTATTCACAATATGTGCTATCCGCCTCTTGAATGGGGCGAATTTTTGCCATTCATAAATAGTAAAAAGGAGTTCAGAAAGGCATAAAAGCTTACCCCGGGCTGAGTTTCAAGCGTGTCCTCAGTAATCATGGACAGTAATGAAATGGAAAAAAAAGCCATAAAAATGAAATCGTTTGTCTTTTTTTTAATTAAGACAGGATAAAATAGTGAAAACAAAAAGTAGCCGGCTCCGAAAATTCCGAAGGTCAGCGCAATAGTGAGGTATTGATTATGTGCTCTGTGTCTTGTCTCAGGGGTTAATGGAGAGTCAACCCTGTTGTATTCCTGTTGAAACGCTAAAGGAACATCGCCAGTTCCTACTCCTGTCCATTTATTTCGCATGAAAATGTTCCAACCTGCTTTCCAGTATTCCCATCGCTGAAGCAAAGAGCTCCCCGATGGATTTGCGCCTGTTTTATATAGGTAAAACTCCTGAATTGTTTTCCGGATTCTGATGCGCAAGCTGCCGGATTTCTGATATTCAACATTTGCAATACCATTCTCAATGGAATTTATTTCATCATCAGTCAATGCAAATACTCCTGCTGAATCTTTGCGCAATTCCTTGCTGGCGAGGAACCGGATTAATGTGTACTTCAGGGGCTGCTTCATTAAATCTTGTCCGGAATATTCCAATGTGCTGCGGTAATTCCATGCACGTTCCAATTCAGGTTCACACACATAAATCCAAACGAGGTTACCGTTTTCCTGATCAGGCATATCGGGAAAATGCGAATAAGCATTTCCGTTTATTGTGGATTTTTCCAGCGCATTGAAGTCTATCGTCTGATGCCTGTAAATGCTCTCTGATTCTTTTTTTATGTAAAAAAACAGGGAAACAGCAAATGCTAAAGCAAAAATCATGAACCCTGCACGGAGATACAAGCTTCGCCTGCCGGTTGAAAATTTCAGTATCAAAAAAAGTGAAGCGAGCATCAGAATAATGAATCCGGTCATAGATTCAAGCACATACATAAATGAAAGAAACCATAGTATGACTGAACCGAGAAGAATTTTCCAAACCAATTTCGTTTTATGAATCAGGAACCAGCAACAGACAAAAACCGAGAAACAAATGAGCAGTGAAAGCCGGATGTGTGAAATAAAAATGGAAATGTCGCGTATGTCGTCAATTCGCTTATGGTGCGGAAGAATATCACACCACACCCCGATGCTTATCAGAGTGGAAATAAGGGTGGCTATAACGATAGTAAAAAGAATTCGTTTGAAATTTTCAGGATGCACAAAGGGTGCGGTCGAAAGTAAAACGGGTAGAGTAAATAAAGGAAGCTTGATGCGGAGGTCTTTGAGCAGATATTGGTAGTCGGAGCTGTTTACCGATCCGACCACATGCAACAGATAGAATCCGCATAAGGCAAGGACGGCTTTGTCCGAAAATGCTTTTTTGAATTTATTAAAAATCGAACCGGACAAAATCCACCCACCGAACAAAAAGAACTGAGAAATACTCATTCCGAATTCCGATAAAGGAAGGGATGCGGCAAGCAGAAAAAGCCCGAAGGTAAAAACCGATTCAGCAAATTGTTTTCGGCTCAGATAATCGGAAAGCAATGGAGGGGGCTGATATTTGGATTAAAAAATTCAGAGGGTCGCTTCATGAAAATATTTTTTCAAATGCCAGATAGCCGGTTGAGCATTTCTTATAAAATATGCATTGCTGATTCAGCGTACCTCAGAGCTAATTATTTTCTTCATCGTCATTTCTGCTTTCCGTATTTTTAACAGGCGGACGGTTGAAAATCTGCGCAAAAATCTTTTTATCGGACAGTGCCTCTACGGCTTTCAGAATGTCCGGATCATAATCAAACGATGACTCAATTCGTCCGTTCTGATAATAATAACGTGAGGTAATTTCATCCTGAAGCAATTCTTTGATTTCGTCTTTGTACTTGATCAGATCTTTATTTTTATCGTGCATCATTTTTTTACGCAGGGTTTCATATTCTCCGGAAATGCCATCAAAATATTTTTCTTTCTCTGCAAATTTTTTAAGCTCTTCAAGCGATTTTTCACTTCGGGTGGTATAATCGTAATCTTTATCGGAAAGAAACTTTACAAAAGCATCGTATTGAGAATCGGTTAGCCGGAATGTGCGTGCCGGGCCCAGAGTAGCATTGTTCTGCCGGAACAGTGTGGCATAATCGAACAACAGATATTTTGAAATCAGTTTTTGACTCAGCGGGCTTATGATGCGCTGCCGGGTCAGATCGTCAGGAATAATTCCCCCTCCGTCATAAACCACCCTTCCACTTTTGGTCTTAAATTCCGAAATCAGAGAATCGGGCACCTTGCCTACGCTTCCGTCTTCATTCCGGTGTGTATAATCGAGCGCCTGAATGCACCTTCCGCTGGGGATATAATATTTGGCAGTGGTTACTTTAAGCTGCGAATTATAGGAAAGCGGCCGTGTGGTTTGTACCAGCCCTTTACCAAAGGTTCGTTCGCCAATTACAATCCCCCTGTCCAAGTCCTGAATACTTCCGGAAACAATTTCAGCAGCTGATGCAGAACTTCTGTTTACAAGTACAACAAGCGGAATCTCGGTATCAACAGGGCTGTTGAGCGCTTTATATTCTTTGTCCCATTCGCGCACCTTTCCTTTAGTGCTGACCACATCCGTTCCTTTATTTACAAAAATATTTACCACATTAACCGCTTCATTAAGCAGTCCGCCCGGATTGCCCCTCAAATCCAATATAAGTCCGGTAAGCTGGTGGTTTGCTTTCAGTTTCAGAAGCGCATCTTTTACTTCCTGTCCTGCGTTATCGGTAAAGCCGGTAAGCCGTATGTACCCCGTTCCGTTACCGATCATTCCGCTGTAAGGAACATTGTTGATTTTTATTTCTTCGCGGATAATATTTTTTTCAAGCGGCTCTTTTTCCCCCTCGCGTTTCACTTTAATTTTTACGGAAGTCTTTGGCTGGCCTTTCAGTATTTTGCTTATTTCATCAAATTTTTTTCCTGCTACGGATTTATTATCAATTTCAAGAATCACATCCCCTGCGCGCAGATCGGCTTTCTGAGCAGGATAATTTTCATAAGGATCGGTAATTACTACTACATCACCTTTTTGTCCGATCAGTGCGCCAATTCCCCCGTATTGTCCGGTAGTCATAAACCGGTAATCTTCAATATCAGATTCAGGAATATATACGGTGTACGGATCAAGCGATTCGAGCATGGCATCAATTCCCTTTTTCATTAAGCTGCCGGGCTGGGTGTCATCCACATAATAAATGCTCAATTCCCTGAACAGGGTGGAGAAGATGTCGAGGTTGCGCGACACTTCAAAATAATCTTCTGAAAAGCTGTAAAACGTAAAGCTGCCTGCGGCAACTGAAATAGCGATAATCCAGATTTTGAATTTTATTAAATGCTTTTTCATTATTTTTATTATAGTTTTATTGTGACCAATTTATTTTGTTACGGCACCTTATCTATTCCATGTCCTCCCCATGGATGGCAGGAAGCTATCCGCTTTGCAGCAAGATAAACTCCTTTGATCACCCCGTGTTTTCCGATAGCTTCAATGGCATAGTCTGAGCATGATGGAACATAACGGCATGAGGGGGCGAGGTACGGTGAAATAACCGACTGATATATACGAATCGGAAAAATAAACGTTTGTACTATCAATCTTCGCATAACTGCTTTACCAAACGGTGCAAAATTAATATTATTTTACCCTCTGCTTCTTGAAATGATACAGACTGCGACCCGGAGAAAATCAGTAATAATGCAAAGTTCTTTTCAGTTTGAGAAATGCCATCATACAGAATGTGCTTGTGTTGCCTGAAAGCTTCACGCATCCGTCTTCTGATACGATTTCGGTCAACCGCACGTTTAATTTTTTTTTTGGAAATTCTGAAGGCGATTTTTAAACAATGATCGCTTGCCGGATCTTCCGCCCAGATCATACGAAACGGAAAAGCGGAAATTTCTTTTCCTTGACGAAGCAAATGTTCCACCGCTTTGTCTTTGGTCAGCCGTTCCTTTTTCTTTAACGTAAACATACCGGTGCGGGGTAATAGTCAGGCAATTGACTTACTGCTGAATTATGTCCGATTGAAAAATATTTTGTTGCCGTCAGCTATTCAGCAGGAAACAGGTAATGCTGATATGCTGAAATGCATTTATTGCTTTATTGTGATAATTCAGCTTACGGCAAAATTCACATTCTTGGTAGTAATGTCATTCCATACTTTTCGGATACCCTCTTCCAGCGAAACGGAATGCCTCCATCCCATTCGATGAATTTTGGAAACATCGAGCAACTTACGCGGAGTGCCATCCGGTTTGGAGGGATCAAACTTTAATTCACCTTTGAATCCTGAAATTTTCTGAATCAGCAAGGCAAGCTCAAGGATTGAAATATCTTCTCCTGTGCCGATATTCACCGGATCAGGTTCATTGTAATTTTTCATCAGGAACATACAGGCAGCGGCAAGGTCATCCACATGCAGAAACTCCCGCTTTGGCGACCCGGTTCCCCAGATTTCAACATGAGCTGCATCCGAACGGATGGCTTCGGAAAACTTTCTGATAAGCGCAGGCATCACATGCGATTGCTTCAGATCGTAATTATCATTCGGCCCGTAAAGGTTGGTAGGCATGGCTGAAATAAAATTGCATCCGTACTGAAAATGATATGCCTGGCACATTTTTAATCCGGCAATCTTGGCAATAGCGTATGGCTCGTTGGTTGGCTCAAGCGCTCCGGTAAGCAGGTATTCTTCCCGAATCGGCTGCGGGCATAGCTTTGGGTAAATACAGGACGATCCGAGAAACAGCAGCTTGGAAACCTTGTTTTTATATGCCTGGTGAATCACATTATTCTGAATGGCCAGATTGTTATAAATAAATTCAGCCCGGTAGGTATTGTTCGCAACGATGCCTCCTACTTTTGCTGCAGCAAGAAAAACATATCCGGGTTTCTGCTCTTCAAAAAATGCTTCCACTGCCCGCTGATTTTTCAGATCAAGTTCTGCGGATGTGCGGGTGATGAGGTTTGAATAGCCGGCCGACTGCAGGTTTCGCAATATGGCAGACCCTACCATCCCCCTGTGTCCTGAAATGTAAATTTTTGAATTTTTGTCCACTCTTCTTTAAAAATTATTTGTGCATTTATATTCCGCTTAAATGTCCGGCTTGAAATGATTCTCGAACCATGTTTTGTTGCAACGACCTTAACCACAATCCAAACTTTTTATGCGGGCAAATCAAATGTATGCCTCAGGACTCGCGGTAATTCAGAATTTTATGCCCCCCCTCTTTCAGGTATTTCTCTTTCTTGAACAGATTCAGGTCCGAAGCAACCATTTCTTTTATGATATCATCCAGCGAGCTTGCAGGGTTCCAGCCAAGTTTTGTGCGTGCTTTGGTTGCATCACCCATAAGCAGATCAACTTCAGAGGGGCGATAATAGGTTTTATCAATCAGCACCACTTTCTTTCCAGCTTTGATCTGATATTCCGGATGGCTGCATTTAACGACCCGGCCGGTTTCATTTTCATTTTTTCCTTCAAAAGTTATTTCAATGCCTGCCTCGGCAAATGATTTAGTAATAAAATCTCTCACAGAAGTGGTGATTCCGGTAGCAATAACAAAATCTTCCGGCACATCTTGCTGAAGCATGAGATACATGGCTTCCACATAATCGCGGGCATGGCCCCAGTCGCGTTTTGCATCAATGTTTCCCATATAAACCTGCTCCTGAAGCCCCAGTGCAATGCGTGCAACGGCACGTGTAATTTTGCGGGTAACAAAAGTTTCTCCCCGGAGGGGCGATTCATGATTGAAAAGTATTCCGTTTACGGCAAACATATTATACGCCTCCCGATAATTAACCGTAATCCAGTATGCATACAGTTTTGCGGCTGCGTAAGGCGAGCGCGGATAAAACGGGGTGGATTCCTTTTGAGGAATCTCCTGCACAAGTCCATAAAGTTCCGAAGAAGAGGCCTGGTAGATTCTGCATTTCTTATTCAAGCCAAGCAGCCGGACTGCCTCAAGAATTCTGAGGGTTCCGATGCCATCAGCATTGGCAGTATATTCCGGAGTTTCGAAACTAACCTTGACGTGTGACATTGCCCCAAGGTTGTAAATTTCATCGGGCTGCACTTCCTGAATAATTCGGATCAGATTGGTTGAATCCGTTAAATCGCCATAATGCAATCTGAATTTTACGTTTTGTTCGTGCTGGTCATGATACAAATGATCAATCCGTTCGGTATTGAATAATGAGCTTCTGCGTTTTATGCCATGCACCATATATCCTTTCGAAAGAAGCAACTCTGCCAGGTAAGCACCATCCTGCCCGGTAACTCCTGTTATTAAAGCGGTTTTCATTTTTTTTATTTAAATAAAAGTTTGCCCTCTTTCTGTATTCCTGAATTCATTACGGATAACATACGGCTAAATCCTGTAAACGATACGAATTAGAATGCAGTTACTTAATTTTGTGCAAATTAAAAATAAAAGATTGTATTTTGCTTTTTAATCCACCCGGAATTCAAATTGAAAATTCCCATATCATTTTTCAAAAAATTCCGTTAAAGATTTTCCAACTCCACCATATATAACATGAATCCGATTAAATCAGGCAATGTAATCCTTGACAAGCAGGATGTAAAACAAACGCTTAACAAAGTATTCAAGTACTGGTATTGGATTTTGCTTTTTCTGATCATCAGCTTGGGCGCATCTTACGTCTTTCTCAGAAAGTCAACCATTTATTATGGCGCCACCACTGAAATTCTGATCAAGCCCCAGCAAAATGCCCTTAAGGACGCGCTTAGCCAGTCCCTTGTCGGCAATGGCTTAGCGAGTGAAGATGTTTTTAATGAAATGGAAATTCTGCGATCCTCTCGGCTGGTCAATGAAACCATTGAACGCATGAGTCTGGATGTTTCCTATTACATTAAAGGACGGCTTCGCACCGGAGAGCTGTATCAGGGAATTCCATTTACAGTAACGGACGCAAAAGCGCTGGATCCCTCATTCAGCGGAATGCCTTTCGACATCAGGATCATGAACAGCGAAACATTCTCCATCAGCATTAAAAAAGATGATTTCAGTTTCAGCAAAGTGCATCGGTTTGGCGACCCCCTGGTCAATGAAAAATTCTCTTTCGTGATTTACGGGAAAAGCGAACAGATTGCTAAAAATACACGGCTGAGCGAAATCAATTACCAATTTCGCATTAACAATTCGGGAACGCTGCTGAAAAAATATAAAGCGGCACTTAATCTTTATAAGAAGGAAGACGCATCGGTTATTGCCATCAGCATTGAAGATGAAATTCCGGAACGTGCCGTTGCTTTTCTCGACACCCTTACGCGCTTATACATTGATTATTCTGTAGCCGTGCAAAAAGAAATCAACTCCAATACGCTTCGTTTTGTAGAACAACAACTGGAGGACGTGGAAGCAATTCTTAACGGGGTAGAATCAAACCTTGAGCAATATCAGCGGCAAACGGGTACTGTTAGTTCGGGCGAACAGAGCCAGCTCTACCTGCAGCAAAAAGCCGATGCGGAAGCCGAGCTTGCCAAACTTTCTATCCAGATGAAATCGGTGGACTATCTTTATAATAATCTTACATCGGGCGGAGATGTAACCGCAATTTCACCTTCATTGCTGAGCGATCAAACCGAGCCGGGACTAAGTTCCGCTTTTTCGGAATTGTCGTCTCTGATTCAGAAAAAAACCAATCTTCTTTTCAGCAATACTAAAAACAGCCCGGTGGTTAAGGAAGTGGAACAGCAAATTGAACAATCCAAAAAAACCGTATTGCAGATGGTACTTAATGTAAGGCGTTCGCTTGTGGTAAAGTACAACAGCTTAACGGCACAGCTCGGCACGTATCAGTCACGCATCAGCAGTATGCCCACCACTATGAAAGGACTTGTGAATATCAACCGTAAAGTTGCCATCAACGAAAAAATTTATCTGTTCCTGCTCGAAACAAGAGCGCAGACGGTCATTGCACGCGCATCAATAGTTCCGGATAAAACAGTGCTGGAAAAGGCAACTTCTACGGGATTACTGCGCCCTGTTACCACCAAAATTTATATGATGGGTGCCGGTGCAGGGATTGCTGCAGCACTGGTATTGATCTTCCTGCTTGGGATATTTTATAGTTTTATTCAAACTAAAGAAGACCTCACCCAATTAACCACGCTTCCTGTAATCGGCATCATAGGCAAGAACAAAGACGCTAAAGGGAATTATCTTGTGGTTGACAAAAGCCCGCAGTCGCTTATTGCAGAAGCTTTCCGTGTTATCCGCACCAATCTTGCTTATTTCAGCTATAAATCCGCCAGCAAAATAGTGCTGGTTACTTCCACAATGCCGGGCGAAGGGAAAACATTTTGTGCAGTAAACATTGCAAGCATTCTTGCCAAGGCACGCAAAAAGGTAATCTTAGTGGATTTGGATCTACATAAGCCAAAACAAGCCAATGCATTCAATCTTAAAAATGACATTGGCATCACCAATTACCTTGTTGGCACAGCCAGCATGGATGATATTATTCTTGACTCACCGATCGAGAATCTGCAGATTATCCTGACCGGACCGCGTACGCCCAATGCTTCAGAGCTGATTCTCGAACCCATGCTTGAGCAATTGCTGAGTGAACTGAAAACCCGGTATGAATATGTAATTCTCGATACCCCTCCGGTTGGCGTACTGTCCGATGCGCTTGTTCTGATGAAGCAATCCGACCTGAATCTATATGTGCTGCGTGCCAATTACGCGAAAAAAGAATTTGTGGAGCTGGCACACGGGATCATGGAGAAAAATAATATTACACGACTGAGCTTTATACTGAATCAGGTGAATCAAAATAAAATTCCGGCAGGATATGGCGGAACATATTATTACAAATGATTAGAATAAGTTATTCCGTTTTATTGAACGTTATAAATGGCTTTTTTTTCTTTTAGGGGAACAGGATTAATTTTTGCAATCCGGAGTGTGAGGGAACAGATCACCCCAGGGCACAAAAGAAAAATTTACGGGCTTTTTATATTAATGTTTTTTTCAGCCGTGCTGGAGGTATTCGGACTCGCTTCCATAATTCCGGTTATTTCTGCTTCTTCCGATCCATCGTTTATTCATAGCAACGGTGCGCTTTCTTATCTGTATGAATTGAGTGGCGTGCCGGATGACCGAACCTTTCTCATGCTGCTGATCACTGCATTGCTTTTGATTTTTATCCTTAAGGGCATTTATGGAATATTTGTCAATTACCTGCAAAGCCGCCTGGTTTCTGAAATTGCTGTGGAATTGTCAAAACAACAGTTTTCTAAATTTTTTTCAATGCCGTATTACGAATTTCAGCAGCTGAAAAGCGCGCAAATTCAGCGCGACATTGTAAGCAATTCCAGTTCCTATGTGCAGTGGATTGTCATGTCGCTGATCAATCTTGTTTCTGAATTACTGATTGTAGTTCTGATCATTGGGGGAATAGCGCTTTATAACCTTCAATTATTTGTTTTCATTTTGCTTACCGTAGGTCCTGCCACCTATGTGGTATCGCGGCTGATACGAAAGTACAGCCAGATGACCGGAGAAGAGATCAACAAAAATTATCCTTTGGCTTATGGTGCGGTGGGACAAGCTATAAGCGGTTATATTGACATTAAGCTTTCGCAGAATGAAAATTATTATCTCAATGAATTTCTGACCCATCAGCACCGGTTTCAATGGAATGTGGTTAAACAGTTATTCATGAATAACGTGCCATTCCGTACCAATGAAGTAATTGCCTTTTTGGGCATTGTCATCATTTTTATTTATGCACTGATCATTCATGACGGCAACCAGCATATTCTCACCCTGATCGGACTGTTTGCAGCAGCATCATACCGGATGATGCCCTCCATCAACAGAATCACAAACTGTCTTAACTTTATTAATGTAAACCAGGTCACCATTAATAACCTGAATAATTATCTGAACTTTTATAAAGAGTATTTGAAAATTCAGAAGAAACAAAAGCCCATCCGGTTTGAAAAAGAAATTGAAATAAAAAATATTGTTTACAAATTTCCGGATGCTCAATTGCCGGTGTTGAACAACATCAGCTTTAAGGTTCAGAGAGGTGAGAAAATCGGATTTGTCGGCAGCTCGGGATCGGGCAAAACAACCCTGATGAATATTCTGCTCCGGTTTTACACCGAACAACAGGGGCAAATGCTTGTGGATGGTATTCCACTCACAGAAGAGTTTGTCTTAAGCTGGCATCGGAAAATCGGCTATGTAAAGCAGGACATTTTTCTGCTCGACTCCACATTCAGCAAAAACATAGCATTGGGTGAAAAGGTGCCGGATGAAAAGCGGCTGAAAGAAGCCGTCCGTCAGGCATCACTCAATGAATTTGTAAAAACGCTTCCTCACGGATTGGATACACTTATCGGTGAAAGGGGGTCGCGCCTGTCTGGCGGGCAAAAGCAGCGGATCGGAATCGCAAGAGCGTTGTACAGGAATGCCGAAATTTTTATTTTCGATGAAGCCACCAGCGCGCTCGATATCCAGACCGAAACTGAAGTTACTGACTGCATTGATGCGCTGTCGGCTGCAGACAGAACCATTTTCATCATTGCTCACCGCATCACCACGCTGCGAAGCTGTAATCGCATTTATGAACTGAAAGACGGAGCCGTTGCAGGCACTCACACCTACGATGAGCTGATCGCAAAAATTTTATGATCACAAAATAATTGGTTTTATATGCACAACATCAATTTGCAGCTTTATGAATTTCTTTAAATGCAACACAGATTTAAGAAACATTTGGTGCCCAGGCGTAATTCGGGTTGTTGATATTTCGTGGTCTTTTGAATTGCTCCATCCCTTAAATCGGATTATTTTGCATTCTGAAACTACATGAGTCTGATCGAAAAGCTTTTCGCTGTTCCCGTTTTCAGGTTTTTGAAGGAATTAAAAACCAGCTCAGCCGATTCACCGGATTACCGGGCATCTGCCGAAGCTTCCTTAAAATGGTTTTTGCGAAGCGTTGGAAAATCAGGTGCACCCTCTTCCGCGTACTCAATGATATACGATAAGTTTCTTCCCCCCTGCGTGGAAGTTTCGGGTCATTGGCTTCACACCATTTTGCTTTTGAAAAACAACTGTCCTGATCTTTATTCGAAAATACTTCAGCCGCACTTTAATGAAAGCCGAATTGCAGAATGGATTATATCCCGCCAGAGAAATGACGGAACCTGGCCTGCAGGTTACAGCGATTATCAGAATCAATCGCCCGGCATATTTTCATCCGGAATAGCTTTGAATGCACTGCTCGATTATTATGTTCATACTACGGATGCTGAGGTTATGAAAGTCATTAAAAAAAATCTGAATTGGCTTGTTAAAATGCAATCCGGCACCGGAAGCTGGGATTTTTATACGTATCATGATCTGCCCGCATGCAGCTATGCAGGATATGTAATGCTGCGAGCAGGAAAAATTTTGTCGGACGAGTCTCTCGTCATTGCAGGCAAAAAGCATTTTGATTTTATTTTTTCACAGCGGAATAACGGAAAATTTTATAATGAATTTCTTTTCCGGCACCAGGAACTTCAGGTATCATCGTTTGCATGGATGATTAAGGCAATTTTTGAATCGGGTAAGCTGCTGAACGATGCCGACTTTATTCACGCTGCTGAAGAGAGCATGAGTGTCATTTCATCCGCTATACACCATTCCGGATTCATTCCCGGACAATTGGATGATAAGCCCGTGGCGATTGCAAACTATTGTTCTTTGTATGGAAATGCGGTCATAAGCATACTGGCAAAAGAATTGCAAAACAATTCAGGCAGGGTTTTCGAGCGGGAAATTGCCTCGCGATCGGTATCATTCGCAGCCAACAGACAGATTAAATCAAAAGACAGCCGCATTGACGGAGGCATAACCGGGTCATGGCCCGTTAGCGGGAAATATAAACCGTATGAGATTCCGGGAGAAGCGGTCGCCATGTTTGTGAAAGCAGTTTTGCTGCAAATTATTTCCATGCCGGAAAAATATGATAACCCGTAAGCTGAAAATTTCGTTATGCAGGGAACAAAAACATTCCTGAGATGAGAAAAATTCTGATTGTCGTTGGCACCCGTCCGAACTTTATTAAAATCACACGGTTTAAATCCGAGAATCATCTTCTTGGCAAGCCCTTCGATATTCGCATTGTACATACCGGGCAGCATTATGATGATAAAATGGCTTCGGTTTTTTTTGATCAGTTTGAACTCACCCCCGATTATTTTCTGAATATTCCTTCCGGCTCCCCTTCCATGCAGATGGCGGAAATCATGCTTCGGCTTGAAAAAACTATTCTTGAATTCAATCCTGATCTGGTGATGGTGCCGGGAGATGTCAATTCAACATTTGCTGCTGCGCTTACCTGCAATAAAATGAATGTGAAACTTGCTCATTTGGAAAGCGGATTAAGGAGCTTCGACCGCACCATGCCTGAAGAATTCAACCGCGTGCTTACCGATGAAGTATCCGATTATTTTTTTGTTACGGAACATAGCGGCATGAAGCATCTTGAAAAAGAAGGCAAAAAAATGAACCATGCATTTCTTGTTGGAAATACAATGATTGATACCATGGTGGCTTTTGATCATAAAATTCAACAAAACAAAATTATGTCGGAACTAAATCTGTTACCCTCAGGATATGTGCTTATGACCATGCACCGCCCTGCAACAGTGGATTCTTCTGACGGACTAAAAAAACTTATTGAAGTGATCGGGCAGATTACGGACAGGTATCAGGTGGTTTTCCCGGTACATCCGCGTACCATGAAACGCATGAGTGAATTCGGACTTCTTCCTGCGGTTGAATCCAACAGGCGTTTGGTTATTACAGAGCCGCTTGATTATTTTGCTTTTCAAAAGCTGATCATACAAGCGGCATTCGTACTTACCGACAGCGGGGGAATACAGGAAGAAACCACCTTCAGAAAAATTCCATGCCTGACCTTGCGACCCAACACCGAGCGTCCCTGTACGGTTGAAACAGGAACCAATGAATTAATTCCGTTTGACTATGAAATTATCCGGTCGAAAGTGAATCAGATTGCTGAAGGCAAATACAAAAAAGGAGCAATCCCGCCCCTGTGGGATGGAAAATCAACCAAACGAATTCTTGAACATTGCCTGGAAATTATTCCGGAGAAAACTTTCAAAAAGGCGTTCATTCCGAAATGAATCTTCTATCCTATGACCGTCCAACCGACCGCATCCGGCTGCTGAAAGCAATGGATGAGGAATATTCAATCCAGTATTTGTCCCCCTATTCTGAATTTTACAAGGAATTTTATAATCAGCAGGTTTACATCATTCATTGCCCGGAAATGGATGCTTGGATGCCCGTCCGCATTTTCCATTCAAAAATTTTCCGGCTCGGACAGATTTTGTTTGCCCCTGTATCGGATCAGCAGGAGCTGGCGCCTAAAGATCAACTGATCTTTTTTAACAAAATGCTCCGGTTTTTACGAACGAATAAAATTTGCGACCGGCTCATTCAGCCACATCCGTACGCGGTGCTTGCCGCGCTTCCACCGAAGGTTCAGTTTTGTGAATTCGGTACATATATTATTGATTTGCAAAATCAGACTTCTGAAAAAATATTAAATAAGTTTCACCCTAAATATCAAAAAGCAATTGCTCATTCGGTGAAACACCGGGCAAAAGTGATCGTACATTGGGATGTATTTGAAGATTTTTATAAAATTTATGAGCATACAATGCACCGGGTAAATCAGCATAAAGACCCCCGTAGCTATTTCCGGATTCAGGGGGAATGTTTGGGCGCAGATCATGCCGTGCCTGCGGTGGTTTATGATGAGGATAAACCCGTTGGAGCCGCCTTTTTTATTTATTCAAAATATGCTTCATATTGCACACATGCCGGAAGCATGGGCGAAACAAAACTTTACGGAGCTATGAAACTGCTTCACCTGGAAGTAATCAGGTTCATGAAAGAAAAATCTGTAAAAAGATATGATCTCGTAGGCGTCCGGATTCAAAATACCGATTCATCCCTGGAAGGGATATTCCGGTTTAAAAAAGGATTTGGCGGCAACCTCAAAGCCGGCTATTTGTGGAAAACCAACATCCACTCTTTTCGCGGAAGACTATATTCCGCTTTAATAAAAATCCGTAACCGGGGCAGAAACCCTTTTCCTGATATTATTGACCAGAGTTATTTAATAAAGTAAAACCAAAAAGTAAAACCAAAAAGTAAAACCAATGCATATACTGTTCATTCCGTCTTGGTACAAAACCCCGGCAGTGCCATATATGGGAACCTTCTTTGAAGAACAAGCCCGTTCACTGATGAAGCTCGGACATCAGCTTGGCATCATTTATCCCGAATACAGCTCTTTCAGTGACATATTCGGGAAGAAGCATCCCGATAACTTTTATGAAGTGGATAACGGGCTTCCCACCTATTGCATATTTGTACAAACCAAAATTCCGAAGCTTCGGAAAATAAATTACCGCCATTTTGGAAAGGAGGTTGCAAAAGTATTTAAGCAATATGTGGAAAAGCACAGTATTCCGGATGTGATTCATGCGCATACTGTTTTTTACGGAGGTATTGCAGGGTATCATCTATCAAAAGAATTTAATATTCCTCTGGTCATCACCGAGCATCTTACAGCATACATCATGGGAACTATCAATAATGATGACGACCGGAAAATGGCAACTGAAATCTTTCAGAGCGCCAACGCATCGCTCATTGTCAGTCATAATTTCAAAGAAGATATTGAAAAGGAATTGTCGCTCGAAAAAAATATTTTCAGCGTGGTGCACAACCTTGCTTCAGAAATGTTTTTTGAAGACTTCCGGTCCAAAAGTTATTCACCGGGAGAAACCTTTCAGTTGTTTACCAATTCCATTTTCACACCGCGCAAAAACCATAAGATGTTGTTTGATGCGGTTAAAATTCTGAGTGATCGTCAGGTTCCGGTTCATTTGAATGTAGGGGGGAGCGGACCTACCGCTGACGAGCTTAAAGAGAAAGCCGAAAAAACGGGTATTCTCCCGATTGTAACATTCCTGGGACCATTGACCCGTCAACAGGTCAAACAGCAATTGCGGGAAAGCCATGCATTTGTGCTCACCAGCATTTATGAAACTTTCGGGGTTGTACTGATCGAAAGTCTTGCCTGCGGCAGACCCGTTGTTACAACAGACTCAGGGGGACCCAGAGATTTTGTGAATCCGGGCAACGGTTTGCTGATTCGTGATTTCAATCCTGAAGCTTTAGCCGATGCCATTCAGCAACTCATGAATCAATATGAAAAATACGATCAGAAACAGATTTCGGAAGAATGCTTTAATAATTTTAATGAAATGAAAATTGCACGCGAGCTTGAAGCGGTTTATTCTAAAGCGCTCAGCAAACAAAACTCAGTTACAACCTAAATCGGGCAAATGTCTTCATCAAAAAAAAATCTTTTACTTACTTACGATTACGAACTTTTTCTTGGAAATCGCAGCGGCAAGGTATCGGAATGCCTGATCCATCCTACCAATGATACCCTGAAGATTCTGAATCAATATAAAGTAAAAGGCATTTTTTTCGTTGATACTGTTTATCTGATCCGGCTTAATGACCATAAAAATCTATATCCGGTTTGTGGATCCGATTTTGAATTAATCAGCAGGCAATTGCAGAATCTGGTTAAGTCGGGACATTATGTGTTTATTCATATTCATCCGCACTGGCTGGATGCTGATTACCTTCCGGAAATCAATGAATGGAAGCTCAGCAATATTGAGCGATATCGCTTTCATAATTGTGATGAAAGCACGCGACAGAAGCTTTTCGATGATTCCATGCACATTATAAAAGAAATTATTGCCCCGGTTGACGCAGGTTATAAGCCCGATTGTTTCCGGGCAGGGGGATGGGGGATACAGCCCTTTAGTGATTTCAAAAATCTTTTTGCCCGGCATAAAATACAGTATGATATGAGTGTGCAAAGCGGATTTTATTCATTTACCGATGCTCAATTTTTTGATTTTACAAAAGCTCCGGTGAAATGCATTTATCGGTTCGGAGACAATGAATGCGAAGAAATGAGAGATGGCGCAATTACTGAATTCACTATTTCATCCATTGAGCCCGGAATCGGCAACAGAATGCTTAATAAAATTTTTCAGAAATTCCTGCATAAGTTTATGGACGACCCGCCATACCTGCGCGGGCAGGGACAGGAATCAAATAAGATTGAGGGGATGAAAGCTCCTGAAAGCGGATACGACATTCTGGAAACCACGCGTGAACGCATCGGCATTGAAATGCTGAATCCATTCAAGCTCGGATTGTATAAAAAATATCTTAGCCAAAATGATTATATGCACTTCATTTCACACCCCAAGATGATTGCAGGGTTTCAGCAGCGCCTCTTTGCAAAATTTTTGGAGTTTGCCTGCAGCAATTATTCAATTGAAAGTGATTTCCGGAAAATGGACGTACCATAATCAATTGATGATGCCCCCTGCTGTTCATCCTTTTGAAATTCATTTACGTTTTGCATTATGATTTACCTTACCTATGCCGATCCCCCTTCCGGAGTCTATTCAAGCCAGGTTTGTGATGTAGTGAATTATTTGAATAATGAATTGAAGTCAGGAATCCGGCTCGTTGCATTTGTTTCGATACAGAATTTCAGAAGCTCAAGGAAAAAAATTAAAGATGAAGTAGCCCATGCCTGGGTCTTACCCATGCTTCCAAAAGCGAACATCTGGCAGCCGAGCATTTTCATATTAGCGCTGCTGTGCTTATGGTCGCGTGAAAAGGCAGTTATTGCCCGGGGGGTGCTTGCCTGCAACATTGCGCTTGCCGTAAAAAAAACCGGTATCCTTTGTAAAGTATGTTACGATGGCAGGGGGGCTATTGCTGCCGAGTGGAATGAATATTTTGTTGCCGCATATAAAAACATTCGTAAAAAAATCCATACGCTTGAATCGGATGCCGTCAATAAAGCGGATTACCGCATTTCAGTTTCAGCAATGCTGGTGGAGTATTGGAAAGAAAAATTTGGCTATCGCCTGCCTGAGCATGTGATTATTCCCTGCACCCTGAATTCGGATTTTTCACCGGTTAATCTTTCTGAAGAAAAAATTCTGGAAGAAAGAAAACGCTTCGGATATAAACCGGGCGATATTATTCTGGCTTATTCCGGTTCGGTTGCCGGCTGGCAATCCTTTCAGCTTTTGGCGGATTTTTTAAATCCGGTTCTTAAAAATAATCCGGAGGTTAAAGTATTATTCCTTTCAGGCGAAGATGAAAATATCAACATCCTGCGCACTCATTATCCGGAACAGGTACAATCACGGTGGATAAAGCACAGTGAGGTGGTGCAGGTCCTTGCCATGTGTG
>Ga0187893_10003306_pt1 | contig 33029 bp, 18 predicted proteins | sample MA1701074metaG_FD_139574 | JGI IMG/M metagenome (GOLD analysis project Ga0187893, IMG submission 139574) | White microbial mat communities from a basaltic lava cave in the Kipuka Kanohina Cave System on the Island of Hawaii, USA - MA170107-4 metaG ...
ATGGTGCGCCGGTTTGGGATCAAAGTGCCGATGGCTCCTTACCTTCCGTCCGCGCTCGGAGCCACAGAGGTTCCGCTGGACCAGATGGTTTCTGCCTACTCAGCTTTTCCCAATCGCGGTATTCGTGTCGAACCACACATGATTCGCAAAGTGTTGGATCGCGACGGCACACCTCTGGAGGAATGGGAAAAGACTACTTACAAGGTAATGAACGAGTATGTAGCTCTAACCATGGTTTCGATGATGCGAGGCGTAGTCGATGCCGGGACTGCAACTGGAGCCCGCGCTTTAGGGGTTCCCCTGGCGGGAAAAACCGGTACCGTGAACGATCACACAGACGTTTGGTTTATTGGTTATACGCCAACTTATGTCACTGGCGTTTGGATGGGCTACCCGAGTAAGAAGAAGCCTTTGGGAAAAGACATGACCGGCGGTGTTGGTGCGCTTCCTTTCTTCGTTGAGTTTATGAAAGATTTTCTTAAGGACAAGCCCAAAGAGGATTTCCCAAAGCCACCCACAATGCCCGAGGACATGAAAGAGCTATTTCGCCAGCGCCAGCGCGAACTGGCTGCCGAGCGTGCGGCCTTTGCCGAAGCAGCCAAGGAGGCAGCCGGAGAGGAGGGCGCCACCACTGAAGGCTCTACGGAACCTAACCTGGAACAAGTAACTCTCCCGCCACCACCAAAGCCGGTTGATGTTCCGGACCAGCCGGAACCAAAGGTTGAAACGCAGCCGAAGCCGGAGGCCACTCCTCCCCCAATCACACGACCGAGAGAAGTGGAGCAGAATCGCAAGAAAGGGAAGAAAGGTGACGAACCGGAACAGGAAGATGATAGCGGGGGATGATTTAGCGGAAGTTGAGTGGTCTATTGGTTAGTGCCTTGGCGAATATTTACCATTGGTCATAATGATAAATGGTAAATAACCCGCCTCCTGGAACACTCAGCTCAGCACGTCACTCAACTCACAACAGCTTATCTAACCAATGGGGGAGCATCTTTCGCCACCACGGCCAATCGTGATTCACATCGTGTCCCCAGATGTCCAGGTGATGCGGGATGCCCTTCGAGCGCAGAATGTCGGAAAGGGCTCGGCTGCGGTCCGGAGCTTCATATGCTCCTTGCCCTGACAGAATCACTATCGCATCCGCCTGTTGCAACAGCGGCAGGTGGTAGTCGTCGTTTAAGTTGGGCAAATAGTCTACGGGATTATTGAAATAGACATTGTCGTCGTAATAATTCGGCAGGTACGAGCGAATGTCATAACTCCCGCTCATGGCGATCACACCGCGAAACAAATCAGGATGCTTGAAATAGCTGTTGGCCGCGAGGAAAGCGCCCAGGCTGGCGCCGGTGGTCATTGGTCTAATGTGATCATTTCCGGTATCTCTGCGAATCAGAGGCAAGACTTCGTTGAGGATGTACCGATCGTATTGAGTTAGCAGCTCCGCTTTCAGATGCGATGGCATCTGCTCGTTGAGCAGGCTGTAACGGTTGACGCTATTGATCGAGTAGGCGCGGAGCTGGCCGCGTTCGATAAAGGGCTTGATGGCGTCCACCAGATGGAAGCGTTCATATTCGAGGTAATCAGCCGCAGCGGTCGGCAACATCAGTAAGGGGTAGCCGCTGTGGCCGTAGGCCACCAAAGGCATTTCAATGTTCAAGTTTTGACTAAACCAGGCAGTGGTCCTGCGCTCCATGCGAACCTTTCAATCGGTCGAGAATCGAAAGAGATCCAAAGAAACTATCCGTGAGCTTTCTGGTAGTGCGAGATATTCTCGCAGTTCCGCTTTAAGAGCAAGAGCGATTGCGCGGTAGTCCACCCGTTTCTGGGTGGGTTTTGACGTTATCATGGGGCCTTCCCAAAAATCTGTTAGGGCGTCCCTAGAACAAACCATCCGGGTTTGTTGCGTGTTCGTGCGTTTCGTGTGGTTTCGTGGATCGTGCCATTAAGCGGCAAAAGAACGATCCACGAAGTCACACGAAACGAATACCCAATTCGGCTTTGCCGCCTGTTGTGAGGCGTGGCTCTGCCCCGCCGTCCGGTATCACCTTTCGATTGGGCTCCGCCCTGGTGCGGGCTCAGCCCATTGTATTCTCCGTGGCTTTTCTTTGTGTTACTGAAAGCCTGAGAAAAGAGGTTCCTTTTTGATGGTCTAGAAGGGCTCTTGACGTTCTGGAAACCCTTTTGCTATAAGAAACCGATGACGCAAGCGGCCAAGCTTGCGTCACTTTTTTCGCGTCTGCGACACAGCTAATCCGCAGTAGCTCAATGGCAGAGCATCCGGCTGTTAACCGGAGGGTTGTAGGTTCGAGTCCTACCTGCGGAGCCACTTTCTTAAGAAAAGGCCACCTACGCAGGTGGCCTTTTTTCACTTGGCTTCCAAAGCTGCCAGTGATTCCTCTGGCCAAAAAATTTTGGTTAAGCTTTAGCTCCAGCTCTGCTATAATTCTACCCGAAATCAACACCCTCGAATCTCATACATCTACCGCAGGTTTTATTAAAGTCCTGTTTGACGCAGGGGTTCAAATGCCCTGGGGCTTCCGATCCAACATCGTTTTTAGGCCTCAGGCTTTGTCTTCGTAGCGGGAACGCAACCAGCTCAAACGCTTGAAATAGTTCTTTCGGTGGTCCCCTCCTGCCGCAAAACAAGCTCGCCTGAGCTCAGTTTTGCCAACTGGGCTCCCAGCCGGGCAAGAGAGGCCCCCAATGTACTTCTTTCTCAAATCCACTCGCCATCGCAGATTCTTTCTGACCCTGACCATCATGGCCGTGACCATGTCGACGGGTCAGCTGACTCATTCGTCCAGTGATCTCCCGACTAAGATTTACCCGGCTCGTCCTCTGGCCTCAGCTGTGGATAAGGCCCTGCTGGGTACCGAGGCAATCACAGAATGTCCGACCTTGCCCGCTCCCAGTTCAATGAGTGGAGTTACAGATCTGAACACTGTTAGATCCCAAATGTGGATTGTTAATGGAACGTGGTGGGCAGCATTTTCCAGCGGTGGGGTTTATTTCTACAAGAGATCAGGAAACGCTTTTGTAAAGGGTTCCCTGATCGAAAGCGGAGATGGGAAACCAGATACGCTTTGGAACGGGACTCATCTCTTCATCATGATCTACAAGAGCAATTCTTCTGCCAGTTTTCGGAAGTACAGCTATAACGCGAGTTCTCAAACCTTCACCCAGCTGTCTGGTTTCCCCGTAAACCTTTCCCTGAACAGTGCGAGCTCGATCACTTTCGCCCAAGATAGTCAGGGCAAGCTCTGGGCCGCCTATACCGGGGCTAGTTTGACCAAAGTCATCTGGTCTACCAATGCGGATCACACCTTGTGGAACTCAGCTGGTTACACCCTGGCTACCGGCCTCCCCACCTCCGGGGAGATTGCAGCGATCGTCGCTTTCGGCGGTAATAAAATCGGAGTGGCCTGGTCAAATCAGGGCATCGGGGAAGATGGCTTTCGCTATCACGATGACCTGGCTCCAGAAACAAATTGGTCCTCCAAGGAATTGATCGATTGCTGCAGGTTCAGTCCAGGAGGTGTAGCAGACGATCACATGAATATAAAAGCGGCACCTGACGGCCGGATCTTTCTGGTGGCCAAAGACGGTAATCTCAACGCAGCCGGCTCAGGAAACGGCAATCTCCATCTTTATGTAAGAAGCGTTCAGGGGGTTTGGGCGCCCGGCGTACTCGTTAATCCGGACCCAACTGCCGAGCCGACTCGACCGGCCCTGCTGCTCGATCTAGAGAATAACCAGGTCTATATCATCTATGTCGATTCCAGCCGCGATCAGAGTTTGTTCTCAAGGAGCGCAATGGATAATCCCTCGTTTGGACCGGCATGTCTCTTCATCAACGCCAAGGCAAACAACGTCACTTCAACCAAGCAGAATCTTGATTCGACTACCGATCTGATTGCTGCAGGCAGTATTAACGGTCAGATTCTTTCGAACATCATTGACTTGCTTCCAGCAAATACTTCCGCACCTAGAATCCACAATCTATTACCGGGGAGCACGACTGAAGGTGGTACGAGCTTTATGTTGACTGTTAATGGAACCGGTTTCGTCGACACAGCTGTAGTCCAATGGAAAGGTTCTGCGCGCACAACTTCGTTCATTAATGCTGGTCAGTTGATGGCAGAAATTTCGGCAGAGGATATTGTTACGGCTGGTACGGCTGCCGTCACGGTGCTCAATCCCCCCTCGGATGGCGGCGTTTCGAACAGCATGATGTTCACCATTGAGAGCGCAGGGCCTTCCCCAACACCAAGTCCAAGCGCAACTCCGACTCCCTCACCCAGTCCGACTCCGACTCCTTCACCTAGCGCCACGCCAACCCCTTCGCCGACTGCAACTCCGACTCCTTCACCTACAGCGACTCCGACTCCTCCGCCGGTGCAATCCACGCTTTCACCAGTTGCCGATGCCCGAGTCAGGAGTGGTTCCCCAACTTCCAACTATGGCAGTAGGACGGATCTGCGCGCGCGTAGATCCACTTCGAGTAGTACTCATGAGTCCTACTTGAAATTTGATTTGCGGACCCTGGGAAGCGGTACAGTCGCAAACGCCAGACTTCGACTCTACGGGTGGCTGGAAAGCGGTAGCAATGCGATCTCAACCGGTGTCCATTCGGTCAGCAACTCCAGTTGGTCGGAAAGCGGACTTACCTGGAATAATAGGCCGGCGGCAGCAACCAATCCCCTGGCAACCACCACCATTACCAGCACCACCGGCCGTTATTATGAGTGGGACCTGACTACGTACATCAATAGTGAGAGGACTGCCGGGCGCACAACTATAAGCATTGCGTTGAAAAACCCACAGACCAGCAGTCCGGAAGTTCTCTTTAACGCCAAAGAAGCAAGCGGCAACAGGCCCCAGCTCGTGGTTACCATGAACGCTCCGGTCGCGATAACTTCTTCCTCATCACCCCTGGACGGCATCGCAGTAGCCCAATCTGGTTTGGGCCAACAGAGTGTTCTTCTCTCTGCCGGACGCACGACCTTGGCTGGTCCCGCGCGGTCGACAACGGATTGGCAAGTTCCCAAAGCAAGTTCCTCACAGCTGTTTGTTCTCAACAAATTTTCGAGACGTGTCCCAAATAACTCGGCGGGGCAAGTAAGGAGAGGGAAAACTTCGCTCGCAGCTTGAAAATACTGAAGTGGTAGGCGTTCCCCTCATCAGAGCGTCAGCCTGCCCCATTCGTTCGAGGCTTTTTTGGGGGCGAGGATCACTTCGCCGTCTCATCCCACGCCAAATCACGCCAGGCACGAAGAAAAACCTTACAAACACCTGGAAATTCGACTAATTGTTCCTACCGCGAAAAAATATCCGGTAGTGTTACCACTTCCGGCTCAGCAAATCGCCTTAATAGATAAAAGGGTAATTCTCTATCCCCTGGACAGTATCGACGTGTCCGGCTCTTAATGACAGGAGGTCTTAGCAACCATGAAAACCAAATTTTTCTTTCCCTTCTTCGCTTCCCTCTTGGCGCTGGTTCTGACCTCCGTGGCGAACGGCCAAGACTATCGAGGCAAAGTGCAGGGGATCGTAACCGACTCAAACCAGGCTGCGGTCAGGGAGGCGAAGGTGACGCTGCAGAACCGGAAGACCGGGGTCTCGGCCGAACAGCAAACTGACGCGACCGGGCGTTACCTGTTCCTCTATGTGGAGCCAGGGGATTACGCCATTACCGTTGAAGCGCCGGGCTTTACCAAGTTGATTCAGGAAAATCTTCTGGTCCAGGCTCGCAGCGATGTCACCGTGAACCCCGTTTTGCAAATCGAGGGGGTTCAGGAACAGGTCGTTATCACTGACGCGCCGCCAGCGATTCAGTCAAACTCTTCCAGTGTGGCAACGACTCTTGACACTAAGACGATTGCCAACGTACCCAATCTCAGCCGGAACCCGTTTCGCCTGGCGACCATTGATCCAGCAATCCGCAACTCAGACCGGAATGGTTTCACTAAACCCTATGAATCGTTTTCGTCGAATAGTTTGGACTTTGGAGGTGGAACTCATAATCAGAACGACATCCTGGTAGACAGCACTCCTGTCAATATCGGACCGAAAACTGGTTACGTGCCGCCCACTGACTCTGTGCGGGAGCTGGTCGTTCAACAGAACAGCGTGGACGCTGAGTGGGGCAACAGTGCCGGCGGTGTCGTGCAGGCCGTGATGAAGTCCGGAACCAACGAATGGCATGGGGACGGCTGGTTTCTGGGGCGCCGTCCGAACTATGCAGCTTTGGCAGATCGCACTGTCCGAAGTCGAAACGGTATTCGTCAAAACATGTTCGGTGGACAACTGAGCAATCCGATCTGGAAGAATCGTTTGTTTAACTACTTCGTGCTGGAATCGTGGGATGTGAGTTCGCCGGCGAGCATCGTGCTTACCCTACCCACTGAGGCTATGCGACGCGGAGACTTCTCCGGGCTGCGTAACCCCGACGGGTCGTTGCGAGTGATCTACGACCCGTTGACCTCGACCTTCGATCCGGCCACAGGCGTTGGGACCCGTACACCGTTCCCTGGAAATATCATTCCGCAACAACGCATGGACCCGCTGGCGCTCAGATTTCTCCAGGACATCTGGGGACCGAATAACCCCGGGGACAACCTGACTGGAATCAACAATTTCAAAAGCGACTACGTGTCCCAAGTCAACTACCATAATTGGTCCAACCGCGTTGACTTCAAAGTTAGTGACAACCTATCGGTGTATGGCCGCATCAGCAGATTTCGCACCACTGTCGCCGATAACAATCCGACGTCCAACAACTCTCCAGCGTGGGTTTCGCCGAACGGCAGCGCGCGCCACGCATTCGCGGCGGCCTTTGATGGCGTCTACACCATTAATCCGACAACGATCGTCAACGTCCACGTTGATTGGCCGAGTACCTTCGTAGACAGCTACTTTAACCAGGGCCAACTGGAAAACGGTTACGGCCAGTTTTGGTCAAATCCCTGGTACGAAACTTACCAGACTAAAGGCTCGCCGAACTACTACCCACGACTGGATGTGGGCTGGGGCAATTCTCCCGGCATTGGTCAGCCCTGGGTATTCTGGGATCAGACGCCAAGGTCTAAAAGTATTAATGCCAAAGTGTCGAAGGTCCTGGATCAGCATTTTCTTAAGGTTGGATTCGACCATCGCCAACAGGTGGGAAACAGTTTCGTCCAGGTGGCCAACAAGATGGTATTTCGGGCTTCAATGACCGCGGGTAATTTCATTACACCGAACACGAACGTTAGCGGCAATGACTGGGCATCGTTCCTCCTGGGCGCCGTCGACCCTAGCTCGACCTGGTACTCGGCCCCCTTCAAAGAAGCCCGCTATCGTTACTGGTCCGGATTTGCTCAGGACGATTTCAAGATTACTCGGAACCTGACGCTGAACCTGGGCCTGCGTTTGGAGTACGAGGTTCCCTACACTGACCCCGAAAACCGGCTCGGACGCTTTCTCGACCTTACCAATCCGATTCCGGAAATGCAGGGCGCCAACGCACCTCAGTTGCCGGCGGCGGTCTTGCAATACCGAACGCAGCCTACGTACACAGGGGCTTACGTATTCGCAGACTCGAGCCATCCAGGCATGTACGATGGGAAAATGATTTTTCTGCCAAGAGTAGGTCTGGCCTACAGGATCAACGAGAGGTCGGTGTTTCGCTTTGGCTATGCCAAATACTCTGTGCCCTTCGCGAAAGCCAACAGTTTGCTTGACTATCCTGCTTATCCGGGACTGGATGTTTCCCAGACGACGCTCGCCCCAGTGCTGGGCGTGCCGCAGGCGTTCCTTTCAGATCCCTTTGCCGGTAATGCTCTAATTGCGCCCCGCGGCAGCGACTTCGGGCGTTACTGGGGGCTCGGTGACAACTTGAGTTGGACCAGGCAGGACTTTTCGCCCGGTATCAACGACCGCATTAACTTCTCTTATCAGAGAGAGCTTCCCTACAAGTTCGTCGCTGATGTCACCTTCTTCATGAACTTCGGCCACGATTTACAGTACACGCGTCAGGCGAACCTGCTTGATCCCAATCTACTGTTCACCCACAAGGGAGCGCTCTCGGTGCAGGTGCCGAACCCGTTCTTCCAATTCTCAACCCCGAGCATCTTCCCCGGTTCGCTTCGCAACCAGCGGACGGTCTCGATTGCTCGGCTACTCGTGCCGTATCCACATTACGGCAATCTGACGGTCGTTGATTATGGCGCCAAGGAACGCTACAAAGCATTGGACCTTAAGCTCCAGCGCCAGTTCGCCAACGGATTTAATTTCCTGATCGGCTATAACTACAATCGGGAAAAGTCGCAGGTCTTCTTAAACGAGGTCGACCAGTACAACAACCAATTAACTTACCTGGACGGCACTAATCCGCGGCAGCGCATTTCGGTTGCCACCGTCGTGGAACTGCCGTTCGGAGCGGGCCGTGCCTATTTGTCAAATGTGCCCAGGCTGGTTGATACGGTCCTGGGTGGCTGGCAGGTGAATCTAAACTACAACTACAGCACCGGCGAGTTTCTTCGGTTCGGGGCTGCTCAAGTGAGCGGTGATCCGACGCTTGCGAATCCGACCCCCGATCGCTGGTTCGATACGTCGAAGTTTAATTTGCAACCGGCCTTTACCCCGCGAACAAACCCCTGGCAGTACGACGGATTGACCGGGCCGGGCTTCTACAACCTGGATGCATCCATGGCCAAAACCTTTAAGCTCACCGAGAAAATCAGATTTGAGCTGAAGGGAGCGGTCTACAACCTGACCAATTCATTGATTCGGGCCAACCCAGACGTGAGCATCACGAGCTCCACTTTTGGCAAGGCCCTCCGGCAAAGAACGGGTTACCAGGGCCGGCAAGCTGAACTCGGCTTGAAGATCTCCTTCTGAAGAACCTCTCAGCACCCGGCAAGCTCAAGTGGGCTTGCCGGGTCCCCTAAAAAGATCCATGAAGAAATCACCTCTCGTCATTGCGGTCGCGCTGTTTATGTTCGCTGGGGCTTCTGCCAATAGAGTCGCGCAAACACCCCGTCCCTCGGCGACCCTGGACGAGACATTGGAAATAATCAGAAACAAAACTACCGTCGAAGGCAACTACGTCTTATGGGGCGGCGACGCGCCCGCAAGAATTTCTTTTGCGTCACTGGGAGGCTGTCAGGCGCAGTTAGTCACAAATTTCTATCAAAGCAACAATGGCGGCGTAACGGGCGATATAGTCAGAACTTTTAGCCACTCCTTTTCCTTCGCCGACATCGACCCCCAGACTATAAAGAAAGATAAAGCGGGATCAATCTACGATTCGACAGTGGAATTCTTTCGCATCGTGCCTCAAACATACAAATCACAAAAAAAGATTGAATGGCGCGATACGCTCGACAACCGACTCAAGAAGGCGGCCGATATCACGATCATTGTGCGAGATTCGCAGACGGCAGACACTTTAGTCCAGGCGCTCAAGCACGCGGCCCGGCTCTGCCACGATAAGTTGGACGTGTCTCGGATAGTCGTGCCAAAGACATAAAGACGAGGATGGTAGCTGGAGTTACAGGTTACTGGAGTGCAGCAACATCCACGTCCATTAACACTATGGAGATAGGATTGAAGGAGACAGTCACATTAAAAAAGGCGGTGATGCTGGTGGTGGTCTGGCTCCTTCCGGTCACCGCAATGGCCGGCAGCGGCTCAATTGAGCCAACCGAGTTAGTCGTTGCCGCAGACGGCAGCAGGCAGTTCAAAACCGTGCAGGAGGCTATCAATGCTGCGTCGCCAGGCACTGAGGCCAACCCAACGGTCATCCGCATCAAGGCGGGTGTCTATAAGGAACAGGTCCAGGTGTCACGCGAGAAGCGCTTTCTTTGTCTGATAGGTGAGGATGCGCACACAACCTTACTCACCTATGACCTGCTGGCGAACGCCGTAGGTCAGGACGGAAAGCCGCTCGGCACGTTTCGTACCCCCTCCACACTGGTCGACGCAGATGATTTTACTGCTGAGAACATCACCTTCGAAAATTCTGGTGGCACCTCGGCCCAGGCGCTAGCCATCGCCCTAAACGGCGACCGCGCCGTGTTTCGCAACTGCCGCTTTCTCGGCTGGCAAGATACAATCCTGTCCAATCGCGGCCGCCACTACTTCGAAGGGTGCTATATCTCTGGGCATTATGATTTTATCTTTGGCGCCGCGACTGCCTTTTTTGAAAGATGCCATATTCACTGCCTAAGGGATGGTTACATCACCGCCGCTTCGACGCCCGCCACTCAAGCATTCGGTTTTGTCTTCTCGAATTGCAAGATCACTGGGGACTCACCCGAGGTGATGACCTACCTGGGTCGTCCGTGGCGCTCCCATGCCAACGTGATTTTTCTGAACACAGAGATGTCTGCGGTCGTCCGTCCTATCGGCTGGAACAATTGGGAACAGCCCGACCGCGAAAAGACGGCGCGCTACGCCGAATTCGCAAGCACCGGGCCAGGTGCTAAAACAAGCGCGCGTGCAGAGTGGTCTCGCCTTTTGACCAAAGCCGAAGCCAGGGCGATCACGCTGGAAAAGGTCCTGGGCGGCTCAGACGGGTGGAATCCCCGGCGAGGCGCCACCACACCGTCGCAGACTCCATTATCGAATCAGGGGAAACCACCAAGCGGTGGCCGGCCCTCGGGCAAAACTCAAGTTTCGTTTCTCAGAGCGACAACCAACTCTCGCTACCAAATCGGCCAGATTTGGAGTTACCAGACTCGCCCCGGCGAGGAGACATCCTACTTTCAAGTGGTCAAAGTTGAGCGCCATGCGAAACTCGGTAACCTTGTCCACGTTGCCATTCGCGAAGTTAATATGAAGAACCCGGAGAGTTTGGAAGGCTTAGGCAATCGTCTCAAGCGTATACCCTTTTTCAGCGACCGAGTGAGGCACATTCCCATTGTCGAAAAGGCACTCAACAAAAGCGCTGCAAAGCTGCTGAGAGAGGACGTCGAATTACCGGATTACGAGGAAGACTATGGAAAGTGGCGGGATGCATTTGACGCGGGGCGTGCAGGCATCTACAACATCACTTTAGCCGAAGCAGTTAGCGAGGTGGAGGCCAGCTTGAATCAACGGTATCCTCCGCCAAAATGATCGGGTTCTTCATGGTCCTGATGATGCAGCTCCTGATTTTGTCCTTCCTGTTGTGTGTCACACCCTGGGGTGACGCTAAATCGCCTGGCCCTGCAGCCTCCCCAAACTTCTGCAACGCTCGCGTTTCTTCCACCAGCTCCCAGAAAAAAGCTGCTGACGTCTATCTACAAATCATCACTGTGAAGACTCAGGCCCACTTGGATCAGGTTCTCGCGCTACTCAGTTTAGGTCAGAACTTTTCCGCACTGGCACAAAATCACTCAACGCACTTAAGCGCCGGCAACGGTGGAATCTGGGGGCCGGTGCGCCTTGATGAGCTTCCCGATAGTGTACGAGCTCAGGTAGAGAAGGCAGAGCAAGAAGCGGTGGTTAATTTTTTTGAGCCGGCGCTCGGCTACACCATTCTGCGTAAGCTAAACGCCGACCTTGCGCGAAAGTTGGTCTTTGAACAGACGCTCAATCGTGGCGTGAGACACCTGCAGCTAAAGGAAAAGGATCTGGCACTTCGAGAGCTCAAGAAAGCCGTTGCGCTGGACCCTCAATCCGCGGCGGCCCACGAGTTCCTTGGGCAGGCCTACATGATGCAGGACACTTACGAGATGCGCAGCGAAGCCAAGGCGGAGTTTGTGCAGGCCATTGCTATCAATCCTGCTTCGGTCTGGCCCAGGTTTTATCTCAGCTGGATTTACCTGGACCTTGGGCAGTCCGAAAAGGCTGTGGAACAGCTGGAAGCCGCTTTGAAGATCCGGCCCAATGTGCCCCAACTTCTGTCACTCCTGGGTGAGGCAAATCGCAAGCTGGGCAACATCGAGCTTGCCATTGAGCAGAATCAAAAAGCGCTCGAAGCCGACTTGTCATTCTTTCCGGCCCGCTACTACTTAGCTCTCGCCTACCTGGATCTCGAAAAAGAGGAGGACGCGGTCCGTGAACTGGAAGCAGCGCTGACGTCCGGTTACGCCGCTCCAGAAGTATGTCTCACTCTGGGCACGGTTTACGTTCGCAGAGGAAAGTTGGATGAGGCGGTCACACTTTACCAGAAGGCTTTAGCTGCTGACCCTGCAAGGCCCGAAGGCCATCTGCGCCTGGCAAAGGCCTACCGCCTGAAGAAAAGGCTGGACCTGGCGCTGGCGGAGCTTGAGCGAGCGGAGCCGGAAGCTCAAGGTGGCCTGAGCATGACCTATTATCAAAACCTGATCACCGAGATCTCTCTAGAGCGCGGCCTTGTCTACAGGGAAACGGGTGCGGTAACCCAAGCAGTAGAGGCCTTTCTAAAAGTTTTGGAACTCAACCCCGATCATTGCCAGGCTCATCGCCAGCTCGCAGAGATGCTCTTAATGAAACGCGCACGCGTGCGTGCCCGCAGGCACGCTGAAAAAGCCAAGCAACTTAATTGCCCGGCTGAACCGCTCAGCGAAAAGATCTAAGCGGTAGAAAAGGGTGCGAGGCTTCAACTCATCTCTTCTGGGTCTGCGCTTCATCCAGAAGGATCACTTGATCAGCGGCCACGTCCCTCAAAGTTTGCTTCTTACCCCCAGGCCACAAGATTTCGAGCTGTTTCACTCTCGTCTCTCCACCGAGGCCAAAGTGAAGCCGCAGTTCGCTGCTGCTTAAATAGCTACCGGAGCTGTAGATCTCTTTAATCTGTGTCCTGCCGGCAGTTTCGACTTTAACACGGGCGCCTATCCCGAAATGGTTGCTCTCTCGGCCGCGTGCCTTAACGGCGATCCAGTGATTCTTGTTGCCACCATCGTTCCTCAACAGCTGTGCGCGTTGTCCGCAATTAGAAATGACCACGTCTAAGTCGCCATCATTATCGAAATCGCCGGTAGCGAGCCCCCGTCCCACATGTTTGGTCTTAAATGCTGATCCGCTCTTCGCCGAGACATCAAGGAACCGGCCTTTGTCGTTCAAATAGAGCAGATCGGTCTGCATGTAAGAGAGGCGCGCATTATAAAGATGCACGTTATCTATAACGTGCCCGTTGGTCACATAAATGTCCGAATCCCCGTCGTTGTCAAAATCTGCCAGCTTGGTTCCAAAGCCCAGCGGCAGGAAAGCGGAACCGAGACCAACCTGCTCCGTAACTTCTTCAAAAAGTTGGTCGCCGCGATTGCGGAACAACCCGTTCAACTCTTCGGAATAGTTGGTTACAAAGATGTCGAGCAAGCCGTCGCCGTCGAAGTCACCGAACTCCGTACCCATTCCGGCCCGGGCTTTCCCATTCGGGTCGTAGCCCACCCCAGCACTGTAGGCAAGATCAATAAATGTTCCGTCGGCGCTATTTCGATACAGGAAATTTCTAACTGTATCGTTGGCGACGTAAATATCAGGCCAGTCATCGTTATCGAAGTCGCCGAAGGCGACTCCCAGCCCTTTGCCGGCCGGATTCCCGACGCCCGCTTTCTTCGAAACTTCGGTGAACGTGCCATCCCCATTATTTCGATACAAAAGGTCCGGTGTCCCATCGAAATTCCGCGGATCGCAATAGCTTCGGTATCCTTCTTTCCGCAGACCGCAATAGGGATTCTTTTTGACGTCGTAATCCAGATATCTGACGACGTAAAGATCGAGATCACCGTCACGGTCAAAATCGAAGAATCCTGCGCTGCTGCTCCAGCCTCCGCCCCGCACACCCGCCTTTGTCGTCAGATCCGTAAACGTGCCGTTCCCATTGTTTCGATAGAGGATATTGTCGCTGTAGCCGGTCACGTACAGATCGGGTCGACCATCATTATCGTAGTCTCCGACAGCCACCCCTGTTCCGAAGCCGCCGTCACCGGCAGTCCCAGCGACTTTGGTCACATCAATGAAGGTTCCCCTGCCAGTGTTTCGCAGCAGGACATTTCCAGGAGAAGGCTTCCCTGTTGCCAGGTTTGCGCCATTCACAAAATAGAGATCAAGGAACCCGTCATCGTCGTAATCCAGCCAGGCCACACCTGAACCCATGGTCTCAACCAGAAACTTCTCGCGAGAGGCTCCGTTTTCATGCTTAAACCCGAGCTTTGCGTCGGGCGCCACTTCCACAAACTGGACCGCTTTTGAGGTGAGCAATCCCCCGATCGTGGCGGAGGTCAAACCGCACAGCACAAAAGCCGGCAATAAAATCTGCTTAATAATAGTCTTTCCCCTTCGTAGAGTCCGGTGTTGTGAAATTATTTCCTAGAATTTCTAAAGTGACGTGCGTTGTTTGTCGCTAGCGTTTTGAGGCCTGCGCCGGCGAGAGATGTTTTTCGAACCAGTCAGCGACTTCCGTTTTCATCTCCGGCAGATATTCGTGGCCGGTGTTTTGATAGACGATGCTGCGAAAATCCTGCTCCTTCCCGTACAGGCGATAGAACTGGCCGAGCTTTTTCTCGAGCACCTGGACGCCTGCGAGCGGCGCCTTATTGTCCCGGTCGCCGGTCAGCTCCAGATGCGGGCGAGGTGCGATGAGCGCGTGCAAAGCCTCCGCGTCGAAATGCTTCAAGATGCCTGGCACGTAGTAATAAATTGAGTGCTCTTTTACTCCGGCGTAGGCGAGAAGTTCGCGGTAGCGTGTGAAACACGCAACACCCGCCACCACTCGCACACGATCGTCGAGAGCTGCGACCCAGTGGGCCAGCGCGCAGCCCATGCTCATGCCGGTCACCCCTATCCGGCTTGGATCAATCTCGCTGCGAGTTGCGAGATAGTCCAAAAGGCACTGCTGGTCGCGAATCATCATGCCCCAGAGGTTGCGACCCAGCCACAGGTTGAGCTTGAACAGATCCAGCTCCTGCTGCGCGGCGTTCGCCGTCTTGCCCGCGGGGCCGCTACCTACGCGCTCGCCGTGGAAATAGCTGTCTATTGCCGCCACTACGAAACCGCGTTTTACCAATAGCGTGCCAATGTGATCGTTCACACTCGGCCTGCTATGTAGCGGGTTGATTAAAACGTCGTCTTTGCTGCTCCCATAGTGATGCAGCGCGATGATAGTCGGGGCCGGAAGCTTTACCCCTTTGGGGATCATGAGGAGGCCGGGGACGATTGTGTCCGCGCCGTTGTGGAACTCGAACCGTTCGAGCTTGTAATCGCCTTTGTCTTCAATGGCCGTAACGCGCACCTTCCCAGGATCTGGGCGCGGCGGCAACTCGCCAAGGAGCGAGATGAGCTTTCGCCGCGTACTTGAGCGCCCGTTCCGCTCCCAAATTCGCACGTCGTTGGGCATCGGCCAGACGGGGAGCTTAAGGCCACGCAGAAAAGTTTCTGGTGTGTTTGCCCATGCCTCGACCGCCGAAGGCAAGGGCTTGGCTTCAGGCCGCGACACCCGCTCCTGCGCCGCTACGCCGGCAGCCAGGGCGATTAACATTAAGCAGGAAAGGCTGATTTTGATAAATCCAGAGGGCAGCTGATCAATTGCAGTCATTTAAAATTTTCTACCAGCATGATATCGCTTTCCAACTGATCTAACTGCACCAGTAGTATCCGCTGGCCATCGCTCGACACGGCGAGGCCGTGCCTACCCCATAGCTGAGCTTTTTCGATTGTAGCTACCCGGGTCGTCTTGCTCGTGGTAAAGCTATAGAACTCAAGAACCGGATGTGGCTTGGCTTGCGTGTTGATGAAGTAGATGCCTTGCTTAACGACGGCCCAATAACTCTGCGTGACTTGATCCAGGATTTTAACTTCCTCGCCGCCCCCAGTTGGCGCCTGCCAGAGCCCGAAAACTTCTCGGTCCTTTGTGTAGAAAACGACCTTCCCGTCAGGCGACTCGAAAGCCTCGCGCCCACCCTGCTTCGTCACCGGGAGGGCCGTTCCGCCTTCGACCGCCACCTTCCAAACTTGCCAGTCTCCGCTGCGGTTCGAGGCAAAGTAGATGAAGCGCTTGTCCCAGGACCAACTGGGTCGCACCTCATCGGACGACTCCATCGTCAGTCGGCGCGGTTTGCCGCCTTCCGTGCCCACCAGGTAGATGTCCTGATGGTCTCCCATCTGATATCCAAAGGCGATCTCTTGCCCGTCCGGAGACCAGCGCGGAGTGCCTACGTGGGGCCCGCCAAAGGAGGTCAGTTGGACGGGGTTAGAGCCGTCCGCGTCGCACACCCAGATCTCGTGATTCCCGCTGCGCGTGGATGAGAAAGCGATCCTTCGTCCGTCCGGTGAGAACTGTGGGCTGGAATCTTCTCGTGTTGAAGAGATCAGCTTTGTCGACGCGCCGCCCTTCCCCTTTCCCACGCTCATGACATCGAAACGCCAGATATTTGTGTCTAGCTGGGTTTGTATATAGGCGATTAAATTACCCTGTCGAGATATGGTAGGCCACGCAGTATTTTCGCCACCGGCCGCAAGTCGCTCCGGCGCGCCGCCCTGAGCGGGAATTCTCCACAAGCTGAGGTTACCCGCGCGATTTGAGGCAAACACAATCTCGCGGCCGTCCTGAGTCCAGGTACAACTATTGATCCACCGATTATCCGAGGTGACCCGGATGGGTTCACCGCCCGCACTGGGAACGAGGTACAGTTCGCTGCTTGTCGAGCTGTGAAAGCGGATGAAAGCCAGAGTCTTTCCGTCTGGAGAAATGCTTGGGGAAATATCGCCGTGGGTACCCGAGTGCGGCGAGGTTAGCTTTCGCTTTTCAAGGCTCTCCAGCGAAACCAAATAGATGCTGAAGGGCGCCTGAGGCGAGTTTTTTTCTGAGAACGCCAGCGATTTCCCATCCGGGGACCAGGACAAGCCGTCACCCACGAGTGGGGAATCACCCGAAGCCGGCGTATTGAGAACCCGCTCCGCGCCTCCCAGTGCTGGAATCAGCAACAGGGTTTGCTTGGGAGCGAGCCGCAAGAATGCGATGTGGCGCCCGTCGGGAGACCAGACGGGAAAGCGATCGTCGCCTGGATGACTGGTTAGCCTGAGCGGCGTGTCCGTGCCGATCAGCTTGACATAGATATCAAAGTTTTTTTCGCCTCCGCCGTTCCACGCAAACGCAATCTGATTGCCGTCCGGCGAAAAGGAGGGATCAAATTCACTCGCGGGAAAGCTGGTGAAAGGAATGACCTTCGGTGGCGGGCCCGCCGTTGTTGGTGGTGGTTGTTGCCTACTGAGCCACGTTGAGAGTCCAAATATGAGACCTACCATTGCCAGCACGAAAACTGCAAGAGCCACACTAAAGCCGCGCCGGTGCCGGCTGATTTCACTGACAATGTATTCGGCGCTCGAGGTCTGGCGCCCCTGTGCAATCCTACCTTGGAGGGTTGTCGCGTTTTGCCCAGCGGTAACCACCGATTGCACACCGTTGTTCCTTACAGCTCCGCTCGCGTCTGCCTTCTGGTGAGACGATGGGTGTGCTAACTCCTCATCAACGTCTAACTTCCGCTTGAGATTTCGCAGATCGATCAGTAAGTCCCTCGCCGTTTGGTATCGTTCGTCGGGGTCTTTCGCGAGGGCTTTTTGAACAATCTCGTTTAGGCGTTCTGGTACTTCTCCAGCGTACTCGGTCAGTGGTGGCGGGTCGTTTTCCTGAATGGCGATGATCCGCCGGTGAATGTCTTTGCCCTCAAACGGGGCGCGCCCGGCAACCAACTCGTACAGGACGACTCCGAGACTCCAGAGGTCTGTACGGTGATCCACTTGCGACGAAGCTCGCGACTGCTCCGGCGACATGTACTGTGTGGTGCCCAACAACAGGCCTGGCTCCGTGGTCATAAAAATTTTCGACCCAGATTCTGAACCGATCATCCGACGCTTGCCGCGAGGGTCAGCCTGCTCAGTCAATTTGATCAGCCCAAAATCGAGCACCTTGCAGATACCATCCCGCCGCACCATGATATTTTCCGGCTTGAGGTCGCGGTGGACGACGCCGGCCGCGTGCGCTACCTCCAACGCCCCAGCAACCTGAGCTACCACGTCAAGAGCCTCGGTAAGCAGCATTCTCCTCTTCGCCATCTGCCCGCGCAGCGTGTCGCCTTCAATGAACTCAGTAGCAATAAAATGCCGGCCTTCGGCTTCACCGATTTCGTGAATGGTAAGGATGTTTGGGTGGTTGAGGGCCGAGGCAGCTCGCGCCTCCCGCTCGAAGCGCCGTACTCGTTCAGGGTCAGCAGTAAATTCTTGCGGGAGCAATTTAAGCGCTACTTGACGCCCCAGTCGTGTGTCTTGCGCCAGATAGACTTCCCCCATTCCGCCTGCTCCCAGCAGCGACAACACCTGATAGTGGCTAATTGTGTGGCCGGCTGCCAGGGAAGGCACTTCCCGATCTTCAAGCAGCTCTGAAGCCATCTCTAGCGCGGGTGTTGTAATGAAGTCGCCCGCCTCTTGGTGCGCTTCCAGCAGCGACTCGACCTCCCGCCGCAACTCTTCATCTGTGCCGCAGACACTCTCAACGAATGCAGGACGCTCTGCGGGCGTCAGCTCCAAAGCCGCGTCATATAGTTGGCCGATCTGCTCGTAACGCTCGGGCGTCATGCCTCCCCTTTGTTACTCAACTCTCGGTAAAGCCAGGCTTGGGCCAACCGCCAGTCACGTCTGACCGTGTCGGGCGACACCTTAAGCACTTCGGCGGTCTCCTCGATGGTCAACCCGCCGAAAAACTTCAACTCGACGACTTTGCTCTGCCGTGGACTGAGCAAGGCCAGTTGATCGAGCGCCTCGTCAAGCGCCATCAGATCGGCGCTCTGCTCGCGCGGGATGCGGGCTGCCGCGGTAAGCGACACGCGTAATGCTGCGGCCCCGCGTTTGGCGCGACCACGCTTTCGTGCGGAATCAACAAGGATGTTGCGCATGATGCGGGCCGCCATTGCAAAGAAGTGGGCTCGGTTCTGCCACTCAACATTTTTCCAATCAATTAAACGGAGGAAGGCCTCGTTGACGAGCGACGAGGTTTGCAGCGAGTGTCTCCCGCGCTCGCGGCGCAAGTGGCGTTGCGCCACACGGCGCAACTCCTGATAGCAGAGCGGCGTTAGCTGTTCGAGAGCCCCCGGGTCACCGCCAGTCCAGGCTTTAAGTAACTGCGTGATTTCCTGTGTTGAAGCAGCCGCCATAAGAGATTCGTCGCGGGCTCGAGGAGAAAGGGGACCTACAAACACACTTCATAAGAACTCGTTGACACCGGCTAGAAAAACCGGCAGCGCCCATTCACACTTTCCGCTCCGAAAAACGCCTTAAAAAAGTAGGGGAATCTTCTGGAGCGAGATCGCGGGCGCTGACACCAGTAAGAAATAAAAACTGGTGGCAGACGTTATTAACGACAACGTCCGTTTTCGCTAACAGCGGACGCGGGCATCAGCTTCCGAAGAACTATTCGTGGGCGCCCACACTAATTTTTGCTCCCGTCGTTCACAGATCAGGGTGGAGGCGCGCCTGAGGGGTGCGACCACCGCCAACCACCTCAACTGGGGACACCCTGCTTGGACACGACCAACACCGGAATTTTTTCGGCAAGGTCCACGAGAATGCCAAAAGCTTACACGGCCCCGAGTTACGGCTGGTCTTCTTAGCCGGCTGTTTGTTTCTCGTGAAGAGTTGCAAGGGCATTGGTCGCCCCCCTGCAGCAAGTTTCGATTGGGCAGATTGTATCTGAACGCCAGTTTAACGTAAAAGGAAAAGACGGCCGAGTTTGTGCCGTGGGGCACGCCCTCCAATTGCTTGAGATTAATTGAAAGTTCCTTATCTATGAGGTGCCTTCCGTCGAGATTAGCCGTTACTATCTTTGGGTGTTTCCGGCTCCAGTCGATCCATCCCGAAAGCAATTATTCGCGTCGCAGACTTGGGCTTGCTGTACTGCTTCTCAGCCTGTACTTTCTTGGTCTTGCGCCCTCCGTCCGCGCGCAAGATAAGGTGCCCGCGCAAGGCTTCGCAAACCCGGTCATTCCAGGGATGGCGTCCGATCCTTCCATAACGCGCGCGGGCAGCGACTATTACCTCGTGACATCAACCTTCGAGTATTTTCCCGGTGTCCCCATCTATCACAGCCGCGACCTGATCCACTGGCGCTTGATCGGCCATGCCCTCACGCGGCCTTCCCAGCTCCCGCTGGTGCGGCTCACCCGCAACGGTGGTATCTGGGCCCCAACCTTACGCTACCACGAGGGCATGTTCTACATGATCACAACGCTCAAGACCGAGGCCGGAGGCAACTTCTTCGTCTACACGAAAGACCCGGCGGGCCCTTGGTCTGAACCGATCAAACTCGATCAGGGAGGTATTGACCCTTCACTTTTCTTCGACGACGACGGGAAGGTTTACTTAACGACGGGTGGAGGAGATTGCGCCGCGCGGATCTGCCAGTCTGAGATCGATATCAGGACCGGTAAACGGCTCTCCGACATCAAGCCGCTCTGGTCGGGCACCGGTGGCAGCAGCCCCGAAGGCCCGCACCTCTACAAGGTCAGGGGCTTCTACTACCTGACGATTGCCGAGGGCGGAACTGAATACGGTCACATGCAGACCATCGCGCGCAGCCGCAGCCCCTGGGGTCCGTTTGAATCTTATGCACGCAACCCCATCCTCACTCATCGCAACTTCAAAGCCAGTCCGATCCAGGGCACAGGCCACGCCGATCTTATCGAGGCTCACGACGGCAGTTGGTGGACGGTCTTTCATGGCATCCGCCCAGCCACCCGAATGGCACATCACCTCGGTCGCGAAACTTATCTTGCGCCGGTCGAGTGGTCGCAAGACGGCTGGCCTATTGTGAACAAAACGGGCACAGTCACGCCGCGCCTCGAGGTTAAGACGCTGCCACAGTACCGCTGGCCTGAGGAGGCGAGCCGCGACGAGTTCGCAGGAGCAAAACTCGACTTCACGTGGAACTTTGTGCGTAATCTCGATCCGGTAACCTGGTCCCTGACCGAGAGGCCGGGCTGGCTAAGACTTAAGGGCTCGACTGTGACGCTCGACGATACGGACTTTCCGCCAGTCTTTTTCGGGCGGCGGCAGCAGCATTTTGACGCCGAAGCCACGGCGCAAATTGATTTCCGTCCAGCGCGGGACGGCGAGGAAGCCGGGCTCGCCCTGCGCCAAAACGACCGTCACCACTACGAGCTTGGACTGAGGCTCGGAGAAACCGGGCGCGAGGTTTACCTGCGTTACTGCGTGGGCCACATCCGCACCATCGCCGCCACCCAGCCCATCGGTGAGGGTTTGGTGCGTCTGCGCATCCGAGCCTACCCGGAGTTTTACCGGTTCTCCTATGCAGTTGGCGACGGCGCATTCCGGGACTTGGGCGGCATTGAGACACGCTACCTCGCCTCGGAGGTGGCCAACGGCTTTAACGGCGTCTTCGTTGGTCCGTTCGCCACTGGCCGTGGGCGGGAGAGCGGCGTGCCGGCAGACTTCGATTGGTTCGATTACAGACCGGCAAGCGATCCTCCGCCCGATGCAGCGACCGTTAGCGAGGCGGCGACTCTGCCAAAGGGTTACACAGTTTTCTCCGTAGCTGCGGCGGAGCGCGGACTGCTCAGGAATTATCCGCACATCACGCGTCTCTCCGACGAACTTCCGGCGGGCGTGAAGGCACAGACAGGCGTTGTCTATGCGAGTTACGGAACGCGCGAAGTCAAACTCGACCTTTTTCAACCTGAAGGGGAAGGGCCCTTCCCAACTGTAATCCTGGTGCATGGTGGGGCGTGGATCACCGGCAACCACAAAATGGAGAACCCATTTGCGATGGAACTGGCCAGGCGCGGTTACGTTGCAGCCACAGTCGAATACAGGCTCTCGCAAGAGGCTAAGTACCCGGCTGCGCTTCACGACCTCAAAGCTGCGGTGCGCTACTTGCGCGTGAACGCGGCGCGCTACCGTATTGACCCGAAACGCATTGCCGCCGTCGGCGCTTCAGCAGGCGGGCATCTAGTAGCGCTACTCGGAGTGACTAACGGTCTCGCCAAGTTCGAGGGCGAGGGCGGCAACTCACAGATTTCCAGTGCGGTGCAGGCAGTTGTCGATATCGACGGCACGGCTACGTTCGTTGACCCTGGCAACATCGAGAAAGAGAAGAAAGGCCCGCTTGATACGAATACCCGATTCATCGGCGCCACCTACGAGGAGAAGCCTGAGGTCTGGCGTCAAGCGTCGCCAATCACGCATGTCCATCGCGGTAGCGCGCCTATCCTTTTTATAAATAGCAGCGCCTACCGTCCCGGCCAACAGCGCGAGGAGATGAGCGAAAAGCTAAAAGCACTCGGCGTCTTTTCGGAGATCGTCGTCATCCCTGACACGCCGCATCCCTTCTGGCTTTTTCATCCCTGGTTCGACAAGACGATTCGGTATGTTGACGATTTCCTCAAAAGGACGATGTGAAGTGGCCAACCGTGTGCAAACATCGCTAATTCCACGGACGGCAGTGGGATTCCGCACTCGTTGGCAGCTCTTTGCTGTAGAAAGGATCTGAAAAATCCACGGACTGCCCGTCCGTGGGATTACAAATAGGGGGGGACAAACGTGATCGATCGTCGTGATTTCCTGAAAAACTTCGTTGCCGGCGGAGCCGCCGCATTCGTCTTCTGTAGGTTGCCGACTTTCGAAGTTGCTGCGGCGCCTGGTCAGGCTGTCTGGGCCGAGGACGACAACTGGGCGCAGGTGCCCGAGATTCTGAAACGTATCAAGGCCCCGGTCTTTCCGAAGCGGGACTTCGACATCAGACGCTTCGGCGCCGTGGCCGACGGTAAAACGGATTGCACCGACGCCATCCGCAAGGCTGTGGCCGAGTGCCACAAAGCACGCGGCGGCAGGGTGATCGTGCCAGCTGGTACATTCCATACTGGCGCAATTCACCTTATAAGCAACGTGAATCTCTATGTCGCTGAAGGCGCCACGCTCAAGTTCAGCACCAACCCGGCCAGGTATCTACCCGTCGTCTTTACTCGTTATGAGGGTACGGAGGTCATGAGTTACTCGCCACTCATCTACGCCTTCGAGCAGGAGAATGTCGCTGTGTCTGGGCGAGGCACGCTCGACGGTGGGGCCTCGGACGAAAATTGGTGGGCGTGGTCCAGGCGCAGAGGATCAAGCGCATCTACGCCGTCGCTCTCATCCAATAGCATCCGACAACTCAGGGAATTGGCCGAGCGTGGCGCTCCGGTGAGTGAGCGTGTTTTCGGCGCCGGACATTATCTGAGGCCACAGTTCATTCAACCCTATCGCTGCAAGAACGTGCTTATCGAAGGAGTCAAAATTATTAACTCGCCCATGTGGGAGATTCATCCCGTTCTCTCGACGAACGTCACGGTGCGAGGGGTGACGATCAGCACGCATGGTCCTAATAACGACGGCTGCGATCCTGAATCGTGCCGCGATGTGCTCATCGAAGACTGCTATTTCGACACCGGGGACGACTGCATCGCCGTTAAGTCGGGCCGCAATGCCGACGGGCGACGACTGAACGTGCCTGCTGAGAACATTATCATCCGCAACTGCACAATGAAGGACGGGCACGGAGGCATCACCATCGGCAGCGAGATCTCGGGTGGGGTGCGCAACCTCTTCGCCGAGCACTGCCGGCTAGACAGCCCGCATCTGGACACGGCCCTGCGCATTAAGAACAACGCGATGCGCGGCGGTTTGCTTGAAAACCTGTATTTCCGGAACATCGAGGTGGGGCAGGTCGCTCGTGCAGTGATTACGATTGATTTCAATTATGAGGAAGGCGAGAAGGGGCAGTTCACGCCCGTCGTCCGCAATTTCGTGGTGAAGGATCTGAAAAGCGGAAAAAGCAGGCGCGCCCTTGACGTGCAGGGTTTTAAGCGTGCCCCGATCTACAATCTGCGTCTTGAAAACTGCACCTTTGCGGATGCTGCCGAGTCGAGCATCGTCAGGAATGTTGAAGGCCTGACCTTTCGCAAAGTCTACGTCAACGGCAATCTAGTCGAGGGCTGATATGTTCAAAAACTGTGCTTTGCGCTGCTTGGTGATAACGGTTTTTGTCGTTGCTTTCGGGCTGGGACAATTCACGGCGCGCGCGCAGGAATTCATCCCCCTCTGGCCCGCAGACAAGATGCCCAACTCAAAAGGACTTCAGCTCAAAGACGAAATCCGCGACGAGCGCATCTATCAGGTGGGCACACCGGGCATGTACGCCTTCTTCCCTTCGGCGCAGGAGAACAAGGGGAGCGCCGTCATCATCTGTCCGGGCGGAGGGTATGAGCGTCTGGCCTACGTTATCAGCGGACTGCAACTGGCGAAGTGGTTCAACACGATGGGCATCAGCGCTTTCGTGCTCAACTATCGGCTGCCTAACTCGCCCGACCTCAAGGAGCGACACCTTGGTCCACTACAGGATGCACAACGCGCGGTTCGTGTCGTCAGAGCAAACGCCTCGAAGTGGGGCCTCAGGCCGGATGGGATCGGCGTCCAGGGTTCGTCCGCAGGCGGGCATCTGGCCGCCACGCTTGGCACTCACACTGAAGATATCTCGGCCATCGGCGACGCGCTCGACAAAATTTCCTTCAACCCCGATTTCATGATACTCGTCTCGCCAGTCATTAACATGTCGACATACGCCCACGCCGGGAGCCGTCGAAACCTTCTGGGCGATAACCCGTCGAAGCAGTTGATTGAAAAATATTCGGCTGAGCTCCACGTCACAAGCGCCACGCCGCCCAGTTTTATAGTGCACGCCTTTAACGATCAGGCGGTCAATGTGCGTAACAGCCTCTTGTTCTATCAGGCCTTGTTAGAGAAGAATGTCTCGGCAAGTCTGCACCTGTTTCCGCAAGGCGGGCATGCAATAGCACTCCGCAACAACCCTGGCTCGACAGAAATGTGGACTGCCCTGTGTGAGGCCTGGCTCAAGGAGATGGCATTCGTCCCTGGGGTTCAGTCGTCACGATAGTATCAGTCAACGCGTCGCGGCCCGGCAGATTAAGCATTAGCAGGCGTTCGCATAAAGTCAGCCTGGGGTGGAGCGCAGCGAAACCCCAGTTATAGTCACCAAAGTAATCTACAGCCCGCGAAGGCGGCGGCAGAGTGATCTTTTGCGGGACATCGGTATTCTCAAGCCCCACTAATTTGCAGGTTCAAGGCTGTCCGCATCCGCGGGCTTGAATCGTCAGGGCGTTGCTGTACCTGGGGTTTCGCTGCGCTCCACCCCAGGCTGTATGCTCACGCCTGCTTCGCAGGCTAAACCTGTCGCGACGAGTTGTTGTTCGAGGACATCTGCAGTCCTGCTAAAATCTAACATCACCCGATTCAAGACGTCTTAGGCATATCGAGCGTAAAAGATAATGAAAACGATTCTGCTCCTATTAGCATTGCTAAATTTTCATCTCACTGTATTCGCGCAATACGAAGAACGGCACCGGCCTCAATTTCATTTCTCGCCACCTTCCATGTGGATGAACGATCCGAATGGAATGGTTTATTACCAGGGTGAATACCATCTCTTTTATCAACACTATCCGCAGGATATCGTCTGGGGGCCAATGCACTGGGGACATGCCGTCAGCCGTGACTTGATCCACTGGCAGAATTTGCCAATCGCGTTAGCACCAGATCCATTGGGCTATATTTTTTCCGGAAGTGCCGTGTTTGATCGAGAAAATTCGTCCGGTTTGGGGTCGAAGGACAATCCACCGTTGGTAGCTATGTTCACCTACCACGACCCGAGCGGCGAAAAAGCTGGACGCACGGACTACCAATATCAAGGTTTGGCTTACAGCCTTGACAGGGGAAGGACCTGGACGAAATACGAAAAGAATCCGGTAATCCCAAACACCGAAAAGCTAAAGGACTTCCGTGACACGAAGGTTTTCTGGCACAAACCTACAAAGAAGTGGGTTGTCGTGTTGGCCGTTGGCAACCATGTCCGGTTTTATAGTTCAAGGGATCTCAAAGAATGGCAACAGGAGGGCGAGTTTGGCAGTGAACACGGTTCGCACGGCGGTGTTTGGGAGTGCCCGGACTTGTTTCCACTCCGGATTAAGGCGACGAATCAAGAAAAGTGGGTTCTGCTTTTGAGTATCAACGCAGGTGGACCAAACGGTGGTTCGGCAACTCAGTACTTTGTCGGCAATTTCGACGGCAAAACCTTTCACAATGAAAATCCGTCAGAGACTGTGCTCTGGTTAGATTACGGGCGCGATAATTACGCTGGCGTAACCTGGTCGAATACACCACAGGACCGGCGACTCTTCCTGGGCTGGATGAGCAACTGGGACTATGCGCAAAAAGTTCCGACCAGCAAGTGGCGCAGTGCAATGACTCTGCCGCGCGAATTGAGGTTGATAAGAACCGATAAGGGAGTGCGTCTTGAGCAAACCCCGGTGATTGAAGTTGGGCAGTTGCGTGATAATAGGCTGGTCATGCGGCGAAATTTCAGGGTTCAGTCGGAACTAAAACTCAACGCGCAATCGCCTTTGAACGAAATCGCTTTTGCAGTCGATTTATCGAAAACAAGAGCCAAAACCTTCGGCATTAATTTGCGCAACAAACCAGGAGAAACCTACCGGATCGGTTTTGACGTGGCCCAGAACAATTTTTTTTCAGATCGAACCAGAGCTGGAAACCACGATTTCGCCGATAATTTTGCAGTGAGACCTCATACGGCAGCTCGCCTGAGCAATAACAGAATTCTCAAGATGCGTCTGTTGTTTGACGTAGCCTCGGTGGAACTCTTTGCGGATGACGGCCAGACAGTTTTGACCGAGATTTTCTTTCCTACTGAGGACTTCAATAATTTTGAAATCTACGCTGACGGGGGCGCGGTCCAGTTTGTGCAATTTCAGATGTGGGAACTGAAATCAATCTGGCGCTAATTCTCGATCGCCGCGATTTATTGGCGCACCGCCTGTATGGTGCAACCCTTTCAACAAACCACCACGGCTAATTGGTTATGTTCGTGCAGTTTCGTGAATTTCGTGTGATTTCGTGGATCGTCTGTTTGCGCGGCAAAACGAACGATCCACGAACTCACACGAAACTACACGAACGAGCACCAAAGCTTGGAGACGTACCACGTGGTTTCTATAGGACATCTCCAGGCGGCAGGCTGCTGGTGAACTCCGTGGCCGCCCCTCGTTACGATTCACGCGCGTGTTGGAGATTCGTTCGTGTGTTTTCGTGGGTCGTTCTTTAATTAACAAGAACTAGACTAAGGCGGGCTGGATTGCGCGAGGGAGCAACCACGGGAGAAGCTGTGAAAGAATCGAGCCTCCATAGAAATCACTCAACTGAGCAACGGCATTAATAAGGTGATGGCCGCTTGCTGTAGAAAAGATCTGAATAATCCACGGACTGCCGTCCGTGGGATTCAAACTGGGTTAGCAGCGCTTGCTGTAGAAAGGATTTGAATAATCCACGGACTGCCGTCCGTGGGATTCAAACTGGGTTAGCAGCGCTTTGCTGTAGAAAGGATTTGAATAATCCACGGACCGCCGTCCGTGGGATTACAGAGCCGCCGAAGGGGCGGCCACGGAGGGCCGCCCCTACATTTATTCTAGTCGGGCTGGTTCAAGGCGCGGGACAAGCAGGTGGATGATCAGGAGCGAGGTTAGGTACGCTGAACCAGCTATGACAAAGAGCACTGCGAACCCCTCAGTGGGCTGACCGCCATGACCGCCACCGCCGAGGACATAACCGGAGATCATCAGGATCAGCATCGCCCCAAGCGCTCCGGCCATCCCTCCAAGTCCCACCACCGAGCCGACTGCCTGTTTCGGGAACATGTCTGAGGCGGTTGTAAATAGATTGGCCGACCAGCCCTGATGTGACGCGGCGGCGAGTCCAACCAAAACCACGGCTACCCACATATTCGACGTCTGAGTGACAAATACCACCGGCACTACACAGATAGCGCAGACAAGCAAGGCGATCTTGCGCGCAAAATTAATCGAGCGCCCGGTTGCAATAAGACGCGACGAAAGCCAGCCACCCGCGACGCTGCCCACGTCAGCCATCAGGTAAATCACGACAAACGGTGGGCCGAAATTTTTTATATCCAGCTTGAAGTTCTGGCTGAAGAAGAGAGGTAGTAAATACAGATACCAGCGCCAGATCGAGTCAGTCATAAACTTGGCGATCACGAACGCCCAGGTCTGCCTGTGAGGGAGAAGCGTGCTCCAGGCGACCTTGACGACTGGTTCTGGCGGGTCTGACTGAATGTGGTCCAATTCGGCCTTTGTGATCCTGGGGTGTTCGGTGGGGACGTGATAAATGCTGAGCCAAAAGAAAACCCAGATGAGTCCGATCCCGCCAGTCACAATGAAGGCCCACTGCCAGCCATAATTGATATAGAGCCAGGGTACTGCCAGCGGTGCTGCGATTGCCCCGACGTTTGAGCCCGCGTTAAAGATACCGGTAGCCAGCGCGCGCTCCTTTTTCGGAAACCACTCAGCAACCGTCTTGATCGCTGCGGGAAAGTTGCCAGCCTCGCCCAAACCCAGCAAAAAACGCGCGATACTGAAGCCGGCGACAGTGGTGATACCAAGGAGGCCGGAGAGGTAGCCCATCGCTGCATGCAGCATCGCCGCTCCGCTCCAGAATACTAGAGCGATTACGTATCCAATGCGGGTGCCGACCTTGTCGAGGAAGCGGCCTGCACTCACCAGTCCGATGGCATAAGCGACTTCGAACCAAAAGACGATGTCGGTATAGTCTTTATTCGACCAGCCGAAGTGTTCCGGCTTCTGCAACTCAGGGCCAAGCAGGCCAAAGACCAGACGGTCAATGTAGTTGACCGTGGTTGCAAAAAACAGAAGCGTGCAAATGACCCAGCGCATCCGCCCGATGCGACTGCTCACTTCGCCGGCAGCAGCGATGACCGCGCCGGTTGCGCTTGCGCCCGTAGACTGCTCCCCTTCATTCTCGGCCATCGAGACCGGTTCCTGGGTAGCATGAATCGCGTCTGCGAGTGATGGGGCGGGCTGTTCGTCAGGCACTGACATGGTGTAGATGAAACTCGCTTTGTAGACGAATCCTGGCTAAGTGTGGGTCGCAGATTAACACGCACTAAGCTCTCACCGGAACAGATTTGTGAGTAATATGGCGATTTTCTTTATGCGCCTTCCAGGAGCCGGTGGCCCAGGTAGTACATCTCGCGCCTTTGGAAGAAATAAGGGGGCAGCTCAGTCGAGATAATGTCTACCAGACAGCTCGCGCAACATTCGGGCAGCCTGTTCAGGCGTGACATCGCGCTGCGGCATCCCCAGCATTTCATAGCCGACCATGAACTTTCGCACGGTGGCCGAGCGTAGGAGTGGCGGATAAAAGTGAACATGCAGGTGCAAGCTCTGGTGCTCGGCGCCATCGGTGGGCCGCTGGTGAAACCCCATCGTGTTGGGAAAGGGTGCGCGAAAGAGATTGTCGTAGCGCGTGGTCAGCTGCCGCAGTAGGTCGGCAAGCGCGTCTCGTTCATCATTCTCCAAAAGGTCAAGACCGGTCGTGGGTCGACGACTGATAACCAGAGTCTCGAACGGCCACACAGCCCAGAACGGCACCAGCGAGACAAAATGCTCGTTCTCAAAGACGACCCGCTCGCCCTTCCTCAACTCCAGCGTCAAATAATCACTCAGTAAACTCTTTCGGTGAGTGTTGAAGTACTCGTTCTGCGCAGCGATTTCCTTAACTACCTCGTTTGGCAGGCCCGTTTGAGCCCAGATCTGGCAGTGTGGATGGGGATTGCTTGCCCCCATCATGGCCCCGCGGTTCTCGAATACCTGCACATGGTTAATTTCAGGCAGTCGTCCCAGCTCGATGTACTGCTCGGCCCAGACATCGATGACCGTTCGGATTTCGGGAACACTCATGCGCGAGAGGGTCAAATCGTGGCGTGGCGAGAAACAGACCACCCGGCAAATGCCGCGCTCGCTCTTGGCTAGGAGCAGGCCCTCTTCGTTGAGTGTGCCGTGCGGAGTGTCAGGAAGCAGCGCTGCAAAATCATTATCAAAAACAAAGGTGCTCTCGTATTGCGGATTTAGATGCCCCCCGGCTCGCGAGTTGCCAGGGCAGAGATAACACTGCGGGTCGTAACGCAGTTGCTGGTCGTGAGTCACGGTTTCCGTCTGTCCCTGCCATGGGCGTTTCGTGCGGTGCGGTGAGACTAACACCCACTCACGAGTCAAAGGGTTATAGCGGCGATGCGGGTGTTCGGTCAGGTCAAGCATGCTTATCCTTAAAAACAGACGGTGACTATTAATGCCGTAACCGAAAATCTATTTTTTACTGCAATGCCGGCGTCTCGAACAGCAGTTCTCTTATTCCTCTTAGCGAACGGTTACGAGCCTCTTCAAGGTCAAGCACAACGACCTCATTACGTCCCCTCTTCAACCAGACCGAGGGGACGAAGAGACTCTGCTGCGGACCAATGCCCCAGTAGCGTCCCAGGTTATGCCCATTCACCCAAACAATCCCTTTACCCCAGCCCCGCATGTCCAGGTAGGTATCGCCCAGTGAGGCCAATTCGAATGTCCCACGGTGGAAGGCCGGGCCTGGTTTTGGCGCTGACGAAAACTTCAAACGAGAAAGATCCCGAAGCGGAAGCGGATGAATCTCCCAGCCGATCAATTCCTTGCCATCCAGCGTTACCTTTTCGGTGATACCTTTGCGATCCGTCACCATGTTCGGCCCAAAGTTCACCCGCCCCATGTTCTCGATCAAAATGTCGAGTTCAGGCTTTGCGGTTAACTCTACATGCAAAGTGTTCTGCTTCAGTCGCCTGTCGAGAGTGCCGAGCCGGCGCTGTCCTTGAAGGACCAGAGCGTAGTCCCTAACCTCTTTGATGTCCAGTTCGCCTTTAGCTGCACCCGCCAAACGTTTTCGATAGAGAATGAAACCATAGTCCTGACCCAATGCCTCCATCGGTTGCGGCCGCGCTGAGCGGACAGGGCGGCCCAGCAGAGAAAACAGGCTGGCCGATTCTTTCAGATCGAAATCGGAAACCTCGATCATCGGCAGCGGCTCAGGAAGTTCGGGTAGGACAGTGCCGAGCGGTAGATGCTTCTTAATTACCTCGCGCATCGCGAAAAACTTTCTGGTCGGACGGCCAGCCTCATCCAGCGGGGCATCGTAGTCGTAACCCGAAATGATCGGTTTGTAGGTCTCGTACTTGTTTGCGCCATTCATAAATCCGAAGGTCGACCCACCATGAAACATGTAAATGCTCAACGAGATGCCGCGCGACAGCATCCAGTCGAGGCCCTCTGCAGCCTTTTCCGCGGCTACGGTTTCGTGCTTGACACCCCACGAGTCGAACCACCCAACCCAAAACTCGCCGCACATTCGCGGCACCTTCTGACGGAACTGATCAAAAATGGCGAACTTTTTCTCTGGAGAGTCTTTGGCGCCGAAGTTTATGACTGAGAGCACTTCGGGTAGTGTTCCCTCCGCGAGCTTGCTCGCGTCCCCATCTGAGGTAAACAGAGTAACCTCGAACCCGGCGTCGATGATCATCTGGCGAATTGCGTTCAGATAAACTTTATCGCTGCCGAACGATCCGTATTCGTTCTCGATCTGGACCATGATGATTGGCCCGCCCCGGGTGATCTGAAGCGGTGCCAGGTGGTTCCCAACTTGCTTCATATATTGGGCCGCTGCTTTCAGAAACCTTGGATCAGCACTGCGGACTTTCATATCCGGCGCTTTCAACAGCCAGGCCGGAAAGCCACCAAACTCCCATTCGGTGCAAACATAAGGACCAGGACGCGCGATTACCCACAAACCTTCTTCCTGCGCCATACGGACATAGGCCGCGACATCGAGGTTGCCTGTAAAATCGAACTCTCCGGGCCTGGGCTCGTGTAGATTCCAGAAGACATAAGTAGTCAAAGTGTTCAGGCCCATCGCCTTCATCTTCTTCATCCGGTCGCGCCAGAACTCTCGCGGCACGCGGGCGTAATGCATATCACCGGCGATGATTTGAAATGATTTTCCGTCCAGTAAAAACTTTTCTTCCTGCCAGCCGAAAGTGTGCGGTGCCTTATTGCTTACGACCGACGGCTGCGCGCAGACGGGCGTCAACAGAAAAAGTAACAACAGACTGGCGAGTATTACGGCCCTCATGTCGTTTCCTCCAGGTCCTCCTGGGTCCGGGACTAGACTCTCGAGCGTGTAAATCTACAGATCTTCAGGACGGCTATCAATAACCAGCCTCATTTCTTATTTCCATCAGAAGCCGCAACCGCTTCGAAAACCGAAATGTTGCCTCCCATCGGAATTAAACAGGTTTGCAAAATCCGCAACACTGATTGGGGTTGGGTGTTTGGCCAGCTCTACGGGCTCCCACTCGAAGGGTCATGCGAAATTTTGGACTTAAAGGACTTGGATGTGTTAGACAATTGTCAGATCCAAATTATGTTCAGGAAAAATTCGAAGGACTGACGGTTATGAGCGACCCAGTTCCGGCTTACGACCACTCTAACTTGTTCATGTTTGAAGAACTCGGCCAAATCGTCGCCAACGATGGAAACCCGGCCCAGATACTTGCAAGGGTGGTGCAACTTATTCAGGAGCGGTTCCACACCGATGTCTGCTCGGTCTATTTACTGGAACCGGATCGCAATCACCTGGTACTGGCTGCAACTGTTGGCTTGCGCCCCGAAAGTGTTGGTCGGGTCCGGATGCGGCTGGACGAGGGACTGGTCGGTCTTGTTGGCCAGGAGCTTCTGCCCGTAGTCGTAGAAGACGCGGCCTTGCACCCTCGCTTCAAGTACTTTCGGGAAGCGGGTGAGGACCCTTACCGCTCGTTTTTAGGATTGCCTCTGGTCCACCGCGGAATGCTCCAGGGCGTGCTGGTCGTCCAGACCGTCGAGCCAAGAGTCTTCAGCGAAGATGATGTTCGAAAATTGACCGCGGCTGGGACACAGATTGCACCACCGGTGAATGAAGCACGCTCGCTGGGACAGTTCATCGCTCCCACCCAACAGCGCCTGTTCGCTTTGGCCCAAAACCTCTGGTGGAGTTGGGATGAAGACTCAAACCGGCTGTTCCGCGAACTTGACCCAGTGCTTTGGCGAAACCTGGACTGCAACCCGATCGCCCTG